>Ga0302269_1000465_pt1 | contig 24091 bp, 20 predicted proteins | sample III_Bog_E2_2_FD_194560 | JGI IMG/M metagenome (GOLD analysis project Ga0302269, IMG submission 194560) | Peat permafrost microbial communities from Stordalen Mire near Abisko, Sweden - III_Bog_E2_2 | ecosystem: Environmental > Terrestrial > Soil > Wetlands > Peat | place: Sweden: Abisko...
AATTTCAATCTGAGTGGTCATGGTTCGATTTCCTTGAAAAGTTCACAAAGGGTAGAATCGGCGCGCAAAGGTTCGTGTATTCATTTTTGGTTGGTCCACTTCCAGTTGCGAATTTCCGGCAAATCCTCGCCGTGCTTATCGATGTATTGCTTGTGCTCGATCAGCTTGTCCTGAAGCTCCTGCTTGAGGTAAGCGCCCTTCGATCCGGTCTGAGGCAAGCGGTCGATTGCATCGATCACCAGGTGGAAGCGATCCAGTTCGTTCTGCACCCTCATGTCGAAGGCCGTGGTGATGGTGCCCTCTTCCTTGTAGCCGCGGACATGGAGATTGCGATTGGTCCGGCGATAGGTCAGCCGATGTACCAGCCATGGGTATCCATGAAAGCCAAAGATGATGTGCTTGTCCGTGGTAAAGAGTGAATCGTAGTCCGTCTCGCTCAATCCGTGCGGGTGCTCGCTCGCAGACTGCAGCTTCATCAGATCGACTACATTGACCACCCGGATTTTCAATTCAGGCAGGTGCTTGCGAAGAATCGAGACTGCCGCCAGAATTTCCAGCGTCGGTGTGTCTCCGCAGCAGCCCATTACGAGGTCCGGCTCGCCATCCTGATCGTTGCTTGCCCATTGCCAGATGCCGATGCCCTCGGTGCAATGCACGACGGCTTCCTCAATGGTCAGCCATTGGGGAAGGGCGTGCTTACCGGCGACCACCACGTTCACATAGTTCCGGCTCCGCAGGCAGTGATCAAAGACCGAGAGCAGGCAATTGGCGTCCGCCGGCAAATAAACGCGCACGATACTGGCCTTTTTGTTGATGACGTGGTCGATGAAGCCTGGATCCTGATGGGTGAAACCGTTGTGATCCTGCTGCCAGACGTGGGAAGCCAGGAGATAGTTTAGCGAGGCGATCTCCCTGCGCCAGGGGAGTTCCCTGGTTACCTTCAGCCATTTCGCGTGCTGGCTGAACATCGAGTCAATTATACGAATGAAGGCTTCGTAACTGTTGAACAGCCCATGGCGTCCAGTCAGCAAGTATCCTTCCAGCCAACCCTCGCATTGATGCTCGCTCAGCATGGAGTCCAGAACACGTCCGGCCGGGGCGAGAAATTCATCATTCGCTACTTCCCGCGCATCCCATTGGCGATTTGTGACTTCGAATACCGCCCCCAGAAGATTCGAAATGGTTTCATCGGGACCGAAGACGCGGAAATTCTCGTGATTCAGGCTGGCTATATCACGCAGAAAGTTACCCAGAACGAGCGTGTCCTGACCGCTAACGGCACCCGGCGAAGGCACAGCTACGGCGTGCTGGCGAAAATCTGGCATCTCCAGGTCACGGAGCAGAATACCCCCATTGGCATGCGGATTGGATCCCATCCGCCGGTCGCCTTCCGGTGCCAATTCAGCGAGTTCCGCCATGAGTCGGCCATTTTCATCGAAGAGTTCCTCCGCCTTATAGCTTTTCATCCAGCTTTCCAGCAGCGCCACATGATCGGGATGCTCAGAGTCCACCAGCAAGGGAACTTGGTGAGCCCTAAAGGTCCCCTCGATTTGCAGTCCGTCCACCACTTTAGGGCCAGTCCAACCCTTGGGCGATCTTAGCACGATCATTGGCCAACGGGGACGGGTGGTATCGTTCCTGTCCCGCGCATTCCTTTGGATCTCGCGGATATCCTCGATAGCCTCTTCCAGCGTAGCAGCCATGAGTTTATGCATCTTTTCCGGGTTGTCCCCTTCCACGAAGTATGGGGTCCAGCCGCAGCCTCGAAAAAATTGCTCCAATTCCTCATGCTCGATGCGAGCGAGGACCGTGGGGTTGCTGATCTTGTAACCATTGAGGTGCAAAATTGGCAGCACGGCTCCGTCCGTGATCGGGTCGAGGAATTTATTGGATTGCCATGCGGTAGCCAGCGGTCCGGTTTCGGATTCGCCATCGCCGACAACGCACGCGACAACCAGGCTGGGATTGTCAAACGCCGCGCCGAAGGCATGGCTGAGCGAATAGCCCAATTCGCCTCCTTCGTGAATTGACCCCGGCGTGGTCGGCGCTACATGGCTCGAAATGCCGCCGGGAAATGAGAATTGAGTGAAAAGCTTTTTCAGCCCGGCTTCGTCCTGAGTGACATCCGGATAAATGTCGCTCCATGTGCCTTCTAGGTAAACGTTGCCCACAATCGCCGGGCCGCCATGACCCGGGCCGGCAATGTAAAACATATCCAGGTCATATTTCTTGATAATCCGATTTAGATGCACATAGATGAAGTTCTGTCCTGGCGTCGTGCCCCAGTGGCCGACCACCAGGGGCTTCACGTGGGATAGCTTTAGCGGCTCCTTGAGCAGCGGATTATCGTAGAGATAAATCTGGCCGACTGACAGGTAATTGGCGGCGCGCCAGTAGGCATCCATTTTATGGAGTAGTTCAGGCGTAAGTGTATTGGCACCGCAGGCATCCCTCTGATTGAGCGACTCCGGTGTAAGTGTGGCGGTTTTCATAGTTTAGTTTTCTTGATTTGAGCCGAGGTGGAGAACCTGCATGACAGACTTCGCGATCATCAGTTCCTCGTCAGTGCGGATGACCCGCACTTTGACCCGACCGGTGCCTGATGAAATCCACGGTTCATGTTTCGCATTGCGCTCCTGGTCCAGGTCGATCCCGAGAAATCCCAGCCCGTCGCAAACCCTTGCGCGTACCGTGGCCGCGTTCTCTCCGATGCCACCGGCGAATACGAGCGTGTCAAGTCCCCCCAATGCCGCCGCGTATCCGCCAATGCATTTCTTGACCTGGTAACAAAACAGCGCGACCGCCTCCGTCGCCCGCACGTCCTGCGCTTCAGAGGCGAGCAAGTCATGCATATCGGAACTCGTTTCCGACATGCCGAGCAGCCCGGAGTGGAAATTGACCATCTCGTTGAATTGCTTTGCGCTCATTTTCTCGGCGCGTGCCAAGTACCAAAGCAGCCCCGGGTCGAGATCGCCTGAGCGGGTGCTCATCGGCACTCCTGCCGCTGGAGTGAAACTCATGCTGGTATCCACGGATTTTCCATTACGCACCGCCGCCAGGCTCGCGCCATTGCCGAGGTGGGCGAGGATGACCCGGCCTCGTGCGGCTTCGTCTCCACCCAGGCGGGCCAGTTCTCCCATCAGAAATGCATACGACAGCCCGTGAAAGCCGTATCGTCGCACGCCCTTCGCCTCGTAGCGGCGCGGGATTGGCAGTAAACGCGCGACCTGAGGTAGATCGTGGTGAAAAGCGGTGTCAAAACATGCCACCTGGGGCAGGTTTGGAAACCGGTGATGGAACGCCTCGGTCAGCAGGATCTCCTCCGGCAGATGCTCCGGATCGAATGGATTGAGATTGTGAAGTTCCTCGACCATTGGCGCGGTGATCCTCTGCGGCTCGCTATACTTCGGGCCGCCATGCACTACGCGATGTCCCACGGCAGCCAACGCATCACTGCGTTCGTCGATCCAATCCATGAGAATGCCCACTGCGATCGAGTGATCCGGCGCCGTTACGGACCTTGAGAAGTTATCATCCTGACTTACTCCTTTGGCATGCCACATGGCATCCGGAAGTCCAATTCGCTCGATCCCGCCCGCCAGAATACGTTTGAGGGATTCCGTGCTCTCAAACAGTGCGAACTTGATGCTCGATGAGCCACCGTTAATCGTGAGGATATGTTGCTTACGCGGCTCCATGGATACCTCCCGCGTCATTTCGCAATCCGAGCGAAGCCAGTTTCGCGCGCGTTGACTCGTAATCGGTGTGAAGAATGCTCTGAATCCCCAGACTTTCCGCGATCTGGACGAACATGGGTGTGTTGTCGATATAAACGATCTGCCGGGTAGGCGTCTGAGCGACGTCCAGCGCCAGCCGGAAGATGGCCGCGTCCGGCTTCCGAATTTGGACAAAGCAGGAAGAAACGAATGCATCCATCAGCTTGTTCAGCTTGAACTTGCGAATCCGGTAAGCGTTTAATTCCCGCGCTTCGTTACTGAGCGCGATAATTTTCAACCCGTGCCGGGCTTTGAGTTGGGCGATCAGTTCGATCATTCCGGGGCAAGCTTTCGATTGCGCGAACATGAACCGCCGAAACTGTGCCCGACTGAAGGAGCGCTTTTGGAAGAAGACAACCAGACCCAAATACTCATCCAATGTCAGCTTTCCGTCCTCGAACGTTTCAAACGTGAGAAAATGCCGTTCGTTGATCTCGGCCAGGTTCAGTTTAAAGGCGGTCGCCGCCCGTTTGCGCGCTAGATGATCCCATCCGTCGGTGATCAAGACATCGCCGATATCCAAAAACAGCGTCGTAATCGAAATTGTGCTTTTCATTCTGCCTCCTTCAACGCCGCGCATCGAGCCAGAAGGATAGCGCTGGATCGTGGACTCAGGTGGTACGTATCTCGGTCTTCCAAAAGTGGTTCGTCTAACGGGGCAAACAGATCATGCGGCGCTTCGCCAGAGGTGTCGGCGACCAAATGCCATCGAGACGCCGGCAATATGGGAGGCAAGCGAAAATGGACCGAATCGGGACCGGCATTAAACATCAGGCAAAGCGCGCTCTGCTTATTTTCATGGATCAGACAGGCAAACTGCTTTTCCTTCGGGTCAAACCAGTTGGGAGATCCCCCTCGCGGGCCAAACCATTCGATCTCGGCACCCGTGTAGAATTGCTTTTTGCTGAGGACCGGATGAAGCCGGCGAAAGGCGATCATGCCGCGGGTGAAGCGGAAAATCTCCTGATGGCTTTCCAGGAATCTCCAGTTATACCAGCTTGTTTCGTTGTCCTGGCAGTAGGCATTATTGTTGCCGCCTTGCGTGCGGCGAAATTCGTCCCCGCCGAGCAGCATTGGCACTCCGCGTGATATAAACAGGGTCAGCAGGAAATTTTTGATCTGCTTTTTCCTTAAGGTATCGACCCCTGCGCTCGTCGTCTCGCCTTCCGCCCCGCAGTTTTCACTGGAATTCTCGTTTGTTCCGTCGTGGTTGTTTTCTGCGTTCGCTTCATTGTGCTTGCAGCGGTAGCTCACCAGATCGTTCAGAGTGAAGCCGTCGTGGCAGGTGACGAAATTGATGCTACCCTCGGGGCCTTTCCCGGACCTGGCATAGATGTCGGCGCTTCCACAGATGCGGCTGGCAAAGGAACCGAGCATCCCGTCATCGCCGCGCCAGAAACGCCTTATATCGTCTCGGTAACGTCCGTTCCACTCAGCCCAACGCCGTTCTGAAAAACTCCCCACCTCGTATGCACCCGCGGCGTCCCATGCCTCGGCGATAATTTTTACGTCCCTCAAGATCGGATCCTCGGCGATTCGTTCGAGCAGGGGGGCATTAGCTATCAGCTTGCCGGTGCCGTCGCGACCCAGAACCGAAGCCAGGTCAAACCGAAACCCATCAACATGCATCTCGACCATCCAGTAGCGGAGCGCGGAAAGAATGTGGTCCCGCACCGCAGGATGATTGGCATTGATGGTGTTGCCAGTCCCGGTGTAATCCTTGTAATGGCGTCTGTCGCCTGCCAGCGTGTAGAAGATCGCGTTATCCATCCCGCGGAAACAGAGCGTCGGTCCCAATTCGTTTCCCTCCGCCGTGTGGTTGAACACCACGTCCAGAATCACTTCGATTCCGGCTTTGTGAAGTGCCCGGACCATTTCCTGGAACTCCAGCTTTTGCTGACCCAGACCTCCCGAACTGCTATAGGATGCCTTGGGAGCAAAGAAGGCGACTGGATCGTACCCCCAATAATTCCTCAGCACCTGGCCGGTTTCCGGATTTGTGCGCGTTACAGACCTTTCGTTGAACTCCTGCACGGGCATTAGTTCCACGGCAGTCACTCCCAGAGTTTTCAAATATGGAATCTTTTCGATCAAGCCCCGGTAGGTCCCCGGATGTTCCACGGCTGATCCCGGATCATTGGTGAACCCGCGAACATGCACTTCGTAAATGACGGTGTCTGACCAGGGATGCTTCAGTGGTTGGTCTCCGCCCCACTCGAACGCTTCGTTGACAAAGATGCATTTTGGCATCGACATGGAATTGTCCAGATTCGAGGGAACCAAGTCTTGTTCGGGCGCCAAGGGGTCATATCCACGCGCGGCTGCAAAATCCCATCGAGGCAGTTGTGAAATCGCGGTGGCGAAGGGATCGAGTAGAAGCCTGTTGAAATTGAAACGCTGTCCTTCATGCGGTTCGTAAGGGCCGTCCACGCGATAAGCATAAAATTGACCTGAACCGATACCCTCCACCCAAACATGCCATACATCACCAGTGCGGTGGCACCCTGAGTCCAGATCAATCGACCGGGCGGGCACCGCGTCTTCGGGACGGTCGAACAACTCGATTCGAACGCGAGTGGCATGCCGGCTAAAAATGGCAAAATTAACGCCTCCTCCGATTTCCTGAGTTCCCAAAGGCAAAGGAGAACCTGCCCGAATGTCAGCGCGCTCGGAGGTATCCGAGATATAATCGTTCAACGCGCGTTCAGGCGTTTCAATTATCGTTGCCATAGGATTCGAGCATCTTCAAGGGGGACCGCCACACCGTTGCGATGAGGAATCACTCGGGCCGTATAGTCCGCTGCAGGGCGGGCTACGGATACTGCCGCGCTGTAAATGGAGCGGCCAGACGCGCCAGTCGGTTGGCAAAGGCTTTTCATCTCCTGGCATACGGGAGCACCGCCCATCACACCATCCGCGTAGAGTTCCACCCGTACCGTTTTCGGGTCGAGGTCATCAAGACACACAGGAACCTCGAATAGGTGCTGCCCGTCACGAGTCTCAATCTTCACTTCGCCGAAGCGTAGCGCCGTCCATTTCTGGTCCAGGCCGTGCCGCCAATCGGCCGTTGGCCCGACGGATGCGCCTTTATTGGCAATGCGCGAATGGTAGGCAATGGCGGCCGGGAGATAGTGCTTCTCCGTGTATTCCCGTACCGCGCGGTCAGCAGAGAAGCGCGGGGTTAACCGCGCCATGCTTTCACGGATACGCGAGACCCAGGCGGTGGGAATGCCCTTATCGTCGCGGGTGTAGAACTCGGGGATCACCTCCCGTTCGAGCCGGTCGTATAGCATTTCGGCCTCGGCATCGTTCCAGCCTGGATCGGCGCCATGTTCCTGGCCGTCACCGATCGCCCATCCCAAGTCTGGCATGTAGGCCTCGGCCCACCAGCCGTCCAGTTCTGAAAGATTGATGCCGCCATTGACGAGCACCTTCATGCCGCTCGTGCCACACGCTTCCCATGGACGCATTGGTGTGTTGAGCCAAACATCCACCCCTTGCACGAGGTGTCCGGTCAATTGCATGTCATAGTCACTAAGGAATACCCCGTGAGGCCGGGCCTTGGGCTGGCGAATAAAGTGGATCCATTGCTGGATCAGGGCTTGTCCTCCTTGGTCTGCCGGATGCGCCTTTCCGGCAAGGATGAGTTGGACCGGTCGCTCCGGATTGGTCAATAGTCGCAGCAGTCGGTCGGGATCGTGCAGCAGCAGGTTGGGTCTCTTGTAGGTGGCGAAGCGCCTTGCAAACCCAAGTGTCAAAACGTTGGGATCGAATATGTGCTTCGCTGCTTCGACTGCGTCGGGCGACGCGCCGGAGGCTGCCAGTTGCCTGGACAATCGTCCGCGTGCGTACTCAACCAAAGACTTGCGGGCAGCCATGCGAAATTGCCAAAGGCTCGCGTCGGAGAGACCGCGAATCTTGTCCTCAAGGTTCTCTATGGTCCCCAACCAGCGGTCTTTTCCACAGGCCCCCGTCCAGAGTGCGTCTGCTTCCGACGAGTCCCAAGTCGGCATGTGAACTCCGTTCGTCACGTATCCAATGGGCACTTCGGCCGCTGGCCAATGTGGAAAAAGCGGCTCAAAGAGGCGCCGACTCACTTCTCCATGCAGGCGACTTACTCCATTCACCGCTCCACTGCCACGGATCGCCAGATATGCCATGTTGAAACTTTCCAACCAGTCATCCCGGTTCTGGCGACCGAGAGCGAGTAACTCATTGAGAGAGATGCCGAGCTTCTCCTCCGCATACATCCCGAGGTATTGCTCGATGAGCGCCGGGGGGAAACGATCAAAGCCAGCGGCCACTGCCGTGTGCGTGGTGAAAAGGTTCCCTGCTCGCGTGGCGGCCAACGCGACTTCGAAGGGTTGCCCGGTCTCTTGCATGAAGCTGCGGGCGCGATCCAACACGGCAAAGGCCGCATGCCCCTCATTCAGATGGCAGACCTCCGGCTGGATGCCGAGTGCGGCGAGCAGTCGCCAACCGCCAATCCCGAGGAGCAATTCCTGTTTGAGGCGCAACTCCGGACCGCCGCCATACAACTCGCTGGTGATTCCTCGGTGAGCGGGAAAGTTTGCCGCGTCATTGCTGTCTAGCAGGTAAAGCTTCACTCTGCCGACTTGGACCTGCCAAGCGCGCAGCCAGACCGAGTACCCAGGCAGGGCGATCTCCAACCGCAGCCATTCCCCGTTCGCCTGACGTAAAGGAGTGATCGGCAGTTGTCCCGGGTCGTTATATGGATAGAGAGCTTCCTGCTCTCCGTTTTTGTTAATCACCTGGCGGAAATAACCTTGCTGATACAGCAGTCCGACACCGACCACCGGCACGCCGAGGTCGCTGGCGGCTTTGAGTTGATCCCCGGCCACATTGCCAAGCCCACCTGAGTATATGGGCAATGCTTCACTGAGCATGAATTCCATGCTGAAATAGGCAACACAGGTCAAAGGCGGCGCCGGATGATTCCGTTGAAACCAGGCGGGTGCATCCTCGGCATGCCGCCTCGTATCGAGGAGATCATCGATTTTTTTGCGGAAGACCGGATCGGACAGGGCGCTCTCAATTTTATCGCGAGAAACCGTCTGCAGGACCACCCACGGATTTTGCGTAAGTTCCCACAACTCGGGATCGAACTGCCGCCAAACCGCATCGGTGGCATGATTCCACGATGACCGCATATTCAGAGCCAACTCAGCCAGCGAATCGAATCCTTTGATTTCGGTGGGCAAAAGGCTGTAGATCGGGTGGTCGGCACGTGCTTGCTTGCTCATGGGTTCTCCGTCAGATTCGTTTCGGACCGAATCCTCAAATGCATCGGTTAAGATTTCCTTCGTTACGCCATTCATCCACGGCGTAGTTTACTTATTGCCGATGCCGTTTTCGAGCCACTCGCGCGCTTCATCGGCCCTGGTGTGGTCGAAGTAGCGAATCTTCGCCGTCGTGAACGGACGGCAGAACAGGCTCATTCCTTCCTCCCATTTTTTATCCCCAACCATCACGAGCCGTTCCACATCGGCAAAATGTTTCAAATCGAACTTGATGTCATCCCACAGGGCGCGGGTTTCCCATCCGTGGAAGTCCACCATGTCGAAGAGCACGCGAAGTTTGCCATGCTGTTTGAGCATTTGCTCCAATTTAGGCACGAAGTGTAGAAAATCCTCGTGGGCGAGTTTGCCAGTCACTCGGACTTCCAGCACCTTGCCGCCACTTTTTTCATCTAGTTTGACTGCCATAACGGGTTTCCTTTCGTTGTTTTTTTTAGGATTTACTGTCTGCTTTAACCACATTAGTTGCTTTCCAACTCCGCAACCTTGCCTAGCCGACGGACATGACGCTCCGCGCCGCTGAATCTCGCGGCGAGAAATGTCTGAACCAATTCCCAGGCCAGCGCGTGTCCTACGACAAGGCCCCCAAGGCAGATAATATTCAGATCGTCATCTTCGACGCCCTGATGCGCCGAGAAGGTTTCATGAATCAGGCAGGCCCGGGCGCCCGGCACTTTGTTCGCGGCGACCGATGCGCCGACACCGCTCCCACAGGCGGCTACTCCACGTTCCAGGTCTCCGCGAGCTACCGCCTCGGCGAGAGGAACGATAAAATCCGGGTAGTCATCATTCTGGTCCGGTTGCCGGTCGCCGAATTCGATCACATCGTAACCGGTTTCGCGCAATTTTCCGGCAAGATGTTGCATGAGTTCAAATCCACCATGGTCAGCCGCGACGCCGATGCGCTGGAGCGCTTTCGCGAGTCCAGGCACCGGCGAGCCATCGAGACGCTGACCGATCCCGCTCGCCCGTTCGCGGTTGGCATAATCCTGGAGCGTTCGTGGATCACAGTCATCGTTCATTCAAACTCCGTTGGTTTCGGGAATTCGGCTGCCATCGACCACCTTGTGTCCGTTAGCGCCGTCCTGCCCAATTCCCATTGTCAGCGCTGTCATGCCGGCGATCCCTCCGAGTTGCATGGTCTCCACAGCAGTGCTTGGAACGATGACAATCGTGGAATTCTCTTTCAGCCCCTCATAGAGCATGTTCATGGCCCTCAGATGAAAGGCCACCGGGTTATTGGTGTAGCTTTTGGCGGCCTCGGCAAATTTCTCCGCCACCTGCCGCTCTGAATCTCCCAGAATTACCCGGGCCTGGCGCTCCCGCTCCGCCTGGGCCTGCATCGACATCGCATCCTCCAGCGCCGCGGGGATCAGGACATCCTTCACCTCGACGGAAATCACTTTGATCCCCCACGGTTCGGTGCGCTCGTCAATGATCTTTTGCAGCAAGCCGCTGATTCTGTCCCTGCCTTCCAGCATATCGCAGAGCATGGTCTTGCCGATGACATCACGTAGGGCCGTTTGGGAGGCCCAACTAATGGCACTTTGATAATCTGACACATCCAGGGCCGCCTTCTTTGGATCCACCACCTGCCAAAACAGCACCGCATCCACATCCACCGGCACCGTATCTTTGGTAAGGGTTTTCTCAGCCTTGAAGCCAGTTGGCATGACGCGGGTGTCGATCCAGTAAGGAATCGCATCGACCACCGGAATAATGAAGAACAATCCCGGTCCCTTTAGGGCGTGGAAGTGCCCGAGACGCAATATCACCGCTCTATCCCACTGATCGGCAACCTGAATCCCAGAAGAGACGGCGATGGCGATCACAAAGGCAATCGCGCCAATCGCTAGGGCGCCTATATTATCCCCAGCTTTGTACCTGGGGAATGTCAAGGCGGCGCCAACGCCTAGAATGACGATGCATACCAATACTGCGAACGACCTATTTTGTTGTCTCATTTGAGCGTTTCTTCGATTAGCTGGTTTGCATTGCCAGTTCCTGGTGCGCTCCCTTAATGGCGATCCCAAAAGCGATGATGCCGATCGCGAGGGCGTACAGATTATCCGCAGCGTGGTACCTGGGGTAAGTCAAAGCGGCGCCGATGCCTGGAATAACGGTGAATACCAATACCCCGAACGATTTATTTTGTAGTCTCATTTGAGCGATTCTTCAATTATCTGGATAGCGCTGCCAGTTCCTGGTGCGATCCGTCATGGTGCTCCAGCGTCTCAGCACCGGTGTCACTGAGGATATCTTTTGCGTTACTGATCTCGTCCGCCGAACCGTGGGCGATCAGGACGAACTTGTCGGTTTTGAGCGCCGTCTCGTACTTTAGGATGCTGTTTTTGGGGATGCCCAGGCTGACCAGGCCGGCTCCAATCGCGCTTACACCACCGACTACGACAGCGCTTTCCAGGGCGCCCACGATCCAGACGACGAGCGGACCCCCAACGAGCAACGGCCCGATGCCTGGAATGAAAAAAAACGCGGAGCCGAAGAAACATCCCCATATCCAGCCCCAGAAGACACCAATTCCTCCCCACTTTTTCATGCGATCACCGACATTGTAATACCCGGTGACGTGTTCATCCGTGTGATAGTCGCGTCCGACGATCGACAGTTTCTTCATGTCAAAACCGGATTGCTGCAGTTCCTTGACTGCCGCTTCGGCAGCCGTGTGCGATGGGTAGATTGCTACGATTGAATTATTTTTGTTCATACTCTGCTTTGTTTTCTGTTTTTTATTTCGAAAATCATTCAATGCGATTACCGAGCAGGCAACGTCGTCCACTGCCGCCGCATCATGTGCTCGTAATTACGGATATCCTGCGGGAAAGTGCCGCGCGGGATTTGCACCACGAGCGCCTGCACCGGCGGCAGGAATCCGAAAGTGTACCATCCAAAAGGATTGTACTCCGTATAGCCGCGACATGGCTGTTGCAGGCCGTTTCGAAAGGAGACGAGAAAGCATTCCTTCCCGGCGTGCGCAGGAACGGTCATCACCTGGCGAAGAAGGCGTCCGGACGCGCCGTCTGGTTTGGTTACTCCCACCAATGGGGTGTAGGTGGCGCCTGTTAGGCCATGGCGTTGCTTCGCATAGAGAACGATGAGCCACTGGGCGCGAAATTCCGGGAAGACACACCAGAAATGCGTGCCTGCCGGGGCGTTCTCGGCAACTGCGAACGCTCGGCTGGTGTGAAATGGGGCGGCGGCCTTTGAGAATGGGGCGAAGGCCAGCACGGCGGCGATGGCGAGGATGGCGGACAGAGGCCGATTCACCCTGCGTGACACGAGACGCATCGCATATCGGAACCGCCCCGCCTGTTCATCCATGGCGCCGACCACCATTCCCTGGCGGTAGTTCTTTCTCGTTAAGGGAGTGCCCATGAAATGTTTCTTTTCTGCCATTACCACCACCAAGCGCCTTTCTTGACCGTGACCCGGTTCAACACATAGGAGGCGCCACTTCTATGGGCGTCTTTCTCAGTTTCACCCCAGCCGATCGACGTGCCAACTGTGCCGGTTAAAGTGGCAACACCCCCGTTTACAGTCACTTTGATGTCATCGCTGTCCACGAATGGACTCCAGAAGAACCTGTCCTTGATATTCTTTTTGATCTGTTCGTCACTTAGATGCGGCTGCGGCTCTGAAACTTCGGAAAGGTCATAAGGCAACTCGCCGTAATAGACCAAATAGGGGTACGTGGCGTAGGGCGAAGTGTAGTCGGTAAATGAATTCACCGGTTCATCCTTCAGATGGTTGCGGACCAGCGCCACACCTTTGATTCCCCCGGCAACTGCCTGCGCTTCGATCTTTTGCAAACTTGAATCAACCGCCCCGGAGAGGTACACGACGCGATTGATGACAGGCCCATCAATTGTGGAACCGTCCAGCAACGGATCCCTTAACAAGGCCGCTTTTAATTGTGTCGTCATTTCCGCATCAGTGGGCTGCACCTTCGGTCTCACCTTCAGGTAGTTGTTAACCTGCCACACGCTCACTATGTTCTTCGCGTCCTGCTCAGCAGAGGTTTTCGCCTTCAGGTTCGCCACAATTCCGTCGAGGAAAACCACTCCGTCATCGACGGTTACATCTGGAGAGAAAGCCGAAACACGGGGGTCAAGACGAAGGGAATCCTGGACCGCCTTTTTGATTTCACTGTCAGACTTGATGGCATATTTGAGCCTTCGGCGCGCCTCGAAGCTTACCAATGGGTCAATTTTGATGCCACTGCCATCCACGGATATCACGCCGTTCACCCAGGCGTCATCCAACGCGCGCGATTCACTAATCATACTTCCAACTGTGCCGGAAACCTCTACATTACCATCTTTTACAAAAGCATTGATCAGGTCACCGTTGAGCCAGATATCCCATTGAAGACGATCCCTGACGTCGGCGGCGATTTCCGGGTCGGTGCGTTTCTCCAAATAGTTGATCGTAACGTCAATGTTGACCGCCTTGATCCCCTTGACTCCCTTGGCAATCATTGCGGCCAGTTGTTTTTCCGCATAGGAACCAACGGTGCCGGTTAGTGTCGCGACCGCATCCTGGACCGAAACGGCCACCTGATAGGATTCCGTTGCGGGATCCTGCAGCAGCGCCGTCAGGATGTCCTTGCGGATGTCTTCGTCGGGACGGGACACCGGTGTCACGGTAGTCTGGTCGATCACTCCGCGCACGCCCCGGATACTCTCGGCGATCTTGACCGCCCGCTCTTTGAAGAGGATGTTGTCCCCCGATCCAGAAAGCGTTACGATCCCCTGACTGGTGCTCACATCCAAATAATCGGGGTAAACGCCCTTTTCGTATATTAAGCCGTCTTCAACGGCATTTGTGATACCTCTGTCAGTAATTTTTTGCTGTGTTGTCGCGGGTTGTTCCGTTGTTGCCGCCTGTAGCCACGGTACGAACACAATTTGCATTCCCGCTGCAATCAGCAGCAGTGCAGACCGTCTGCCAATCCCCGCGCGGTGGGGCCATTCCTTCAACATAATTGTTTTCATACTCTCTGCTTTGTTTTTTGCTTTGCTAAAGTGAAACGGATTTGGGCTGCCCGTTGGGGGCGTGGCGTGAAGCATTTTCATCGGAAGACTCCCCGCCGAATGGGGGCATGTAATATTCAGGTGCTTCCAGGATGGCTTCCTTGGTCACCTTTACGAATATTTTGGATTCTACGGAACTGATCCGGTCGATTTGTTCCGGTGAAATCGCGATTTGCTTTCCCGCAAACCAATGGCCGGTCTCGATGACCAGGTGACAAATCGCCCAGTTCTCATCGTCCATGATAAAGTCGGTGACGTGTCCGATTTTTCCGTCGCTGGTTTGGATGTGGTAGCCGTCAATTGCCTGCGTGCTTCGCAAATGAGGATTGCCGTCATTATGGGAGCGTTTGCGTTGGTTTGTTTCCTCTTCCGGCATTTGGCACATCGTCGGAACCACGGGAAATCCGGCGATGCCCGACATCCCGCCTCCTCCGTACATCCCGCCCAACCCCGGATAGGCCGGCCATCCGTAATAACGAAAATACTCCTCCTCATATTGGAGCGAGACCGGCTTGTGCGCCTCAATCGGCGGACTGTCTTCAATTTGTTTCCGCGTCAGATTCACTGGGAGGCGGTTGCCTTCCTGACGCAAGCTCCCGATCCCGATGGCCTGGGGAGGTATGAGCACCAACCGCCCCGGGATCCAGGACCCTGTGTCCGCGACAACATATCGGACGGTCCATAGTTGATCGTCAAAATATAGGTCGCTCAGATGGCCGATTTCGCCGTCTGAGGCCCGCAACTTGCTCCCGCACAACTGCTTGATGCTTCGCAACGTGGAATGGAGGATGGTGGTGTTCATGTCGCTTGCTCTAAGTGATCGAGGAATGCGGGGCTTCTTTCCCCGCAATCACGCGAACTTGAATGAGTATCGGGTTGTGTCGCCGAACGAGCCAATACCTCCTCGGCGAGGACGCCATAGCCAGAAGCTATGCTAAAAATAGCCCTGTGCATTGTCGTTCTGGAAATACTGTCCGCGTACCGACTTTTCAAACGAGCACAATAGGTACAGGCTATAACATCCGCTTTTGGTTGGCTTTCTTGGTGGTTTCCATCGCTTTGCCCCAACGGCCTCGTTATTAAGGCAGCAGACTATGCTCCCACCGCGCAATATTGCCGGCCCCTCCAGATGGCTGATGGCGCTCCAGGGTTTCAGGAGCCGTGCCACATAGGATGTCCTCAGCCATTGTTACCTCATCCATAGGACAGTGGGCGATCAGGACAAACTTGTCGGTCTTCACCGCTGTCTCATATTTCAGGATGCTGTCCTTGGCGATGCCCAGGCTGTAGAGCCCTGCTCCTATCGCGCTCAGACCACCCACCACCGCCGCGCTTTCCAACGCCCCGACGATATAACCTACGAGCGGCCCCGCAACGATCAAGGGTCCGATGCCAGGAATCAAAAAGTACGCAGAACCGAAAAACATTCCCCAAATCCAACCCCAAAATACTCCCAGCCCACCCCAGTATTTCATCCGGTTCCCGGCATTGTAGTAGCCGACCACGTGCTCATCAGTGTGACGGTCACGGCCGACAATCGACAGTTTAGTCATGTCAAAGCCTGCTTGCTGCAGTTGCTTGACGGCCGATTCAGCCTCGCCGTGAGATTTGTAGATCGCTACCACTGCGTCATTCTTGTCCATCGGGCATGTTCTTTGATTTCGATTTCTTTCCAATTCGCTTACGGCACCTTCGAGTTCCGGGGCCAGTTCAACGCGTCCCGATCCACCGTAGGCGGCACTTTGTCTGGCCAGGTGAACTGGCAATCCTCGCAATAATAGTTCCGCGGGATGATATGCGCCGCGGCAAGCAGTCCGAAAAAGACGCTTCCAAGGATGCGCCGGGAGAATTGCGGGTACTCGATGCGGGACGATCCGCATTGTGGGCAATGGACCGCCTTGGACATAACGCCCTCCTTATTCCACTCCCCGATCAATCTCTTCGCCGTTTCCAACTCCTCCTCACGCACTCGGACGCGCATCTCGGCACGCGGGTGTCTGGTCATGAAGATTATGGCCTGCTCGCTGGACTCGTCCATGAGTTCCGCGTGCAACCCAGCTTCGCAGAAGCGATCCTTTAACGTCTCGGCAGGACCTGACTCATTGAAGGTGGCTATGGTGACGATTCGCTCCATATCACTGATGCGGAACTTTACTGGCTGGTGTGACTCCTGGATTCCCATTCAACATGAGTTTGAGTGAATCAATCGCCTTCTGCGCAGCCTGAAGTTGAAGCCGCTCCTGATCAATCTCGGTACTGGGTTGGAAAACCCCATTCACTTGCGGTGCTCCGGCCAGCGGCGTTTGCTGCGGAGAGACGAACAGGGCGGACAGTGCCTCGTCAAGCGTGGGTTCCATCACGACCTTGTCTCCCGTCGCCACAATGACCCGCTTGAGTTGAGGAAAGTTTGTGCCTTCGGCCCTAAGGTACAGCGGAACGACGTAGAGAAATGAATTCTCAATCGGAATCACGACGAGCTTCCCGCGAACGACTCCAGAGCCCTTCTGGTTCCACAGGGTCAGTTGCTCCGAAATCGTCGTATTCTGGTCGATCATCGCCGAAATCTGGTTCGGCCCGTAAGTCAGCTTGTCTTTGGGCAGTTGATAAAAAAGCATTTTTCCGTAATCGGGGAAGTCGGACCTCGCGGCCAGCCATGAGATCATATTGTCCCTGTTTTGGGGGGTGAACGGACTCATGAGCAGGTACTCCAGTTGCTCGCTTCCGGGAAGCTTCATGAGGATGTAATAGGGCTCCATGGGGCCTGTTTTTCCGTCGTACGTTTCCTGCGGTGGCACCCATAGATCCTCACGGTTGTAAAAAACCTGAGGATCGGTCATGTGGAAAGTCTGGTATTGTGCCGCCTGGATTCCAAACAGATCCTGCGGATATCGCAGATGCAGCTTAAGATCCGGGGAAAGCTCACGCAGATCCTTAAACACCCCCGGAAACGCCTGCCGGTACACCTTCAGGACGGGGTCTTGCGGATCCATCATGTAGAAGGAAACCGTGCCGTCATACATGTCGACAACGACTTTAACTGAATTACGGATGTAATTCAATCCGCTTTCAAAGTTGGCGGTCCGGGGATTCGAGTAGGGAAACCGCTGGGAAGTGGTGTACGCATCCTGGATCCAATATAATTTACCTTCGCTTAAAACCGGGTATGGCGCCGCGTCGAGTTTCAGGAACGGAGCCACCTGCGAGACTCGTTCCTGTACATCACGCCATATCTGAATACGGCTTTCGGGCGTGAGATAACCTGTCAACAATATGTTAATGTCAGCCTGTGTCCATGCGAACAAGAGCCGCTTTCCGAAGGTATCAATCGGAATTCCCCCCTTTCCGCTATAGCTGGTGTAAATATTCTGATTGCCCTTCGGATAATCGAATTCTTTCACTCCTGTCGCGACGATCCGCGAACCCGGCATCCCCTCGCCATAGTAAATGGCGGGTTGCGTAACATTCAGGCCGAATGACGACTGCGGCGGTACGTTCTGAATCAGATACTCCGGGAATCCTCCTCCTATGCTTTTGGATACGAAGTTCATCACAAGGCCATAGCCATGAGTGAACTCCAGATTTTGATTTACCCACGTTTGTGCCTGAGTCGGCAATTCCGGCGAAAGTTCGCGGGTTGAGAGCATCACCTGGTGATAGCCGTCCGCTAGATGGTAGCGATCCACATTCACGTTATAGAACTGGTAGTAAAGCCGTATCGCCTGGGTCTGCTCATAGGTTTGAAGCAGAGGGCGTTTATCCCAGAGCCGGATGTTCTGGATTGTGTCCTGATTTCTCGCCAGAACCGCGGGCGTCAGATCCGTCATCGCGGGATATGCCGTTTCCTGAATGGCGTCGAGGTTGTACGCTTTTCGCGTGAACTCGATGTAAGTTTTCAAATAGGGGGTTTCCAGGCTCAACTCGTTCGGCCGCACCACGAACTTCTGGAAGAGAGCGGGAATAATCATCACGCCGAGAATGTACAGAGCCCAAAAGACGACCGCTCCTATGGCCATGGCTTTCCATCGCGGCCGGAAGAAATTTAATACGAGAAGCACGCAAGCTGCCGCCGAGATGGCAATCATAGCCCACAGTGCCGGCAGCGTCACGTGAGCCGCTGTGTATCCCACACCGTAAACGGCGCCTCTGGTGGAATAGAGCAACTCGAAACGATCCAGATAATATCCCCATCCCAATGTGCCGGCCAAAATGAAAAAAAGTACCGACAAATGCCGAACAGCGGGCGTCGCGACTTCTACCGTTAGGCGATTGGACAATCTGAGGAGTCCAAAGCGCATGTACTGTAATCCGACGGCTGCAATCGCCACCAACGTCAGGAACAGGAGGCTGCCTTGCAAGAGTTCATACCATGGCAGGCGGAACATGTAGAAGCCCAGGTCCAATCCAAAAATGGGATCAGCAATTCCGAAGGAGCCACCATAGCGAAAGCGCAGGTAAGTGTCCCACTCCATATAGACGATGCTCGCAAAGATTGCGGCGAAAGCTGCTATGAGCAGTGCCGTACTTCGTGCCGCAATATGGCGAGCAAGAGCAATGGCTTTCAGTCGTGCTTGAGGCAACTTCCGGGCAGAGCCGGCTGCTTGTAAGGTTTCAGAGTCGACCCGAGCCACGCTGCTTCTAGCAGCGTGCCGAACATTGAGCCACAGGAACAGTAGCGCGAAGATGAATCCCGCGCACGTCAGCACCACCTTAACCGAAAACAGTGTCCAGAAAATACCGGAGTAATCAAGTTCCCGCATCCACAACCACTTCTGGAGAAAGCCCGGAATTGCGATAAGAGCTATAAAGAGAAGCGCCGCGATGGGGAAGAGCCATTTCAGCAGCTTCACCAGCCAGACGGGTGGTGGGGCGCCGCTAAAACCGTTAAAAGACGGCTGAAAATCATCGGGTGAAACGCCCCCGGTTGATAAGTCTTTTGGTGTCTTGATGGGAGTATCGATCATTTTCATTTACCTCTTGGCACTTTCTTTTTAGGATTTCGTTTTTGTGAGCGGCGGAAACATCGACCGCCAGAACGCATACCGGCGTCAGGGAGTGGAAGTGTCTACTTTTTCATTGGCAACATCATCGCCCCCCCGATCGAATTCGGCCAATACCTCCTCGGCTTCTGGCTGATAGCCTCCGGCTATGGAGAAATCAGCCCGGGTGCGCTTTTTCCCTAAAAGCACCGACCAGGTTCCGGGCTTTGCGATAGCTATTTGCTATGACAACGGCGACGCTTCGGCAATTGGAGCTTCGTCAACCTATGTTACTCCCCGATGACTGAGGAGTTCGCTTTCAAAAACATTTCGTTCATATTTTCGGATTTTGACTTGGCATTGTGCCCAAGAAATTAACCATGACGAGAGGGGCGGGGGCTACTGCTTTACTGGATTCTGGTCGGATCGCGATGGTAGTGATGACGAACCAGCGCCACGAGTTGTGGTCCGGTCATTTTGTCCGCGGTCTCCACTGCTACGGTGCGAGTGTCGCTTTGGTCTTTCTCAAATCGCTTCTTTAGCTCACCCTTCGCCTCTCCCGGGCCTAGAATCAGGATCGCCCCGGCTCCACGAAGATACGAAATAATCTCGTCGTAATAGCGCACCAGTTGTCCCGAATATTCCCTCTCGCGCGAATCATCAGCCGGGACCTCCTGAGCTTCAAATGAACCATGATCCGGTTCGCCCGAACGCCTCAGTTGCTTTTCCACATTTGATTGGATTTGCTTCGTTTCCTCACCGGTATCAGTTAGTACCACGATAGTGGCTTCCCGATGATCTATCCATACACCAGCATTTGGTTTGATGTTTTTCATATAATTGTTTCGGGTACGTTCCACCATGCCAGTTTTTCAATGGCTGCGGAAAAAGCGTATCTCGGTGCGAAGGCGCTCAACCTCATCAAGTAAGTCAAACATGGTCTTGATGCAGGACACATCCATGCTGTGAACGGCCCGCAACTTCTCGATCCGCCGAATGGCGTAAATCGCTTCTTCCGTAAAACCCATCACCCCATGCGGGGGCTGAAAGACCGGTCGCAAGAGACCCGCTCGACAATAGATCAGAACAGAACGGCGAGGAACGCGCGCCAGATGAGCGGTCGCTTCGAGGCTGTAAAGCACGTTGGGATTCGGCTCATACACCTCAAGCGTGCAGACCGATGGAGTAGGCGAGTCAGGCTGGTTGCTCATGACCATTCCTCGGGTTGAACTTAGATCCTGCCGCCAACTGCTCCCATAGCACCTTCTCTTCCGGCGTGGGATGAGACGGAACCTGGATTCGCGAGATGGCGTGTAGATCGCCACGCGTGCCGTCGCCCGATGGCAAACCTTTCCCACGCAACCGGAAGTCACGTTCGGCCGTTGTACCCGGCGGGATTTTTAAGGAGACCATGCCGTCAAGAGTCGGAATGTGGACGGTAGCGCCCAGCACCGCTTCCCAGGGAGACAGGTCCAAATCCTGATAGAGGTTGGCGCCATTCACACGAAAGTCTGGGTGCTTTGCGAATGTGACCCGTAAATACAGGTTCCCCGGCTCGCCCCCTCCTTTGCCCTCCTGTCCATTCCCCGTGAGACGGATCATTTGCGCTTCCCTCACACCCATGGGGATTTTGACCCGCAGGGTTTGCGTGTTCGATTGGCCGGTACGTGGATCGGTGCGCTGCAACCGTATCGTGCGCGTCGCTCCGTGCAGGACTTCGTCGAGCGTCACTAAAATGTCGCCTTCAACGTCCTCGCCGCGTTGTGCGAACGCTGCGCCATCCATGCCATTCCCCGCAGTCCGGCCGAAACCACCGCCTGGGCGACTGCGTCCGCTGAAGAATTGCTCAAAAAAGTCGCTGAAACCCGTGCCGTCGAAATGGAACTCAGAGCCATCTGCCGAGCCTCCGCTAAATCCGCCCTGCGCTTGGGCTGCCTGCCGTTCGGGATGATTCCAGTTAGCCCCCAGTTCATCGTACTTTCGCCGTTTTTCCGGGTCGCTAAGGACTTCGTTGGCCTCATTGAGTTCCTTGAATTTCTCCTCGGCGCCTTTTTTGTCTTTGGCGACATCGGGATGATACTGGCGCGCGAGCTTGCGGAATGCCTTCTTGATCGCTTCTCCACTCGCGTTTCGATGCACGCCCAGAACTTCGTAGTAGTCCTTGAATTCAACTGGCACTGGCGGCTCCCCCGGCGGAATAGTCCGTATCATTTACAATGACCCTGGCGGGACGAAATGATTTGTCGCCGCGGCGATAGCCACGCTGAGCCACTTCGAGGATGATCTGATCCGGCTGGAGCGGGTCGCGCCGCACAGAAATGGCCTCGTGCTGGTGAGGATCAAAAGGTTTGCCAACGTCCTCGACCGCCTCGATGCCGTGCTGGAGGAGCAATCGCCTCAAATGCTGGAGTGTCATCTCCACCCCTTGACGTAGCTGATCGGAAGAAATGGATCGCTCGCAGGTCAGGGCGCGTTCGAGATTGTCAACCACTGGCAGCAGATCGCGTATGAAGGATTCTTTGCCCGACGCGGCTTGCTGCTCGGAATCGCGCCGGATTCTCTTTTTGTAGTTGTCGAAGTCTGCCGCGAGGCGAAGATAATTGTCCTTTTGGGCGGCCAACGCCTCCTGCAGTCCGACGAAATCGCCTGGTGCGGGCCCATTGGGCGCAGTTTTATCGGCTGTCCCATTGATGGCTGAAGTATTATTCATTTCTTTCTCCACGGTTCTGAAAGAATGCGAGCACTCCTCCGGGTAAATCCTGGACATCCTGATTATCGGTGAGCACCGTGTGGTTTGGCTAATACCTCCACTGCCACTGCCCTATAGCATCCGGCTATGCGTAAGCCATTCCGGTCGCGGTTTACTCTGAAAACACCGATTTCAGACCGGAATTTGCGATAGTTTTTGGCTATGAGTGGTGCGTCGTTTCGATGAAACGGCGATGTCTGCTGGATAGGCTGGGTGGTGAGAATAGGCGCTGAGAGCCTCCCAGATGCTTCCCCAGAGAGTGAGTTTACCCAGATTTCGACGGGGCATGTTGTCAATTGCCGGCTCGCGCACGAAGACAAAGACAGCCATCACGATCAGCAGCGCGCCGAGCATGAGGCGCAGCACCCATGGAGGAGACATGTAACGGGTTAGAAAACCCGCGAACAGATGACCGAGTGGCATCCCGCCTTGCTGGGCCAGAAGCATGATCGACAGGACGCGGCCGCGGTTTGCATCCGTGGCAAGGAGTTGATTGGCGGTGTTGCTCGGATTCAGGCTCAGCAACCAGAATGCACCGCTGGCGACGAGAATGACGAGGCTTAGGACGGGTGTCCTGGAGAGGCTGAAAAGCAGCCCGATTGCCGCAAAAGCGCACATGGCCAGAGGAATCATGTGGTGGCGGGGGTAGTAAGCAGGAATCCAGGAGAGCAGGACTGCTCCCAGTATCGAACCCAAGCCGATTGCCGAAAGCATGAGCCCGAAAAGTGTGGGACCGCCTTTCAGCACGCTCTGGGCAAACACGGGCAGCAGTCCCTGCAAAGGCGCTGCCAGGAACATAAAAATGACGCCCATAATGGTGAGGCGCCGGGTGCCGGGACTCGTCCACACGAACTTCAAGCCTTCGCGTATATCATCGGCAATGGACACATCCTTCGTCCGGGGCGGAGCGGGAGCGCTGGGAACGGATAGCAACAGAGAAATCAACAGCGGAAGAAATGTGCAGGCATTGAAAGTGAAGGCGCCGGTAACGCCGACTGCCCCGATGAGCGCAGCCGCTAACATGGGACCGCACAGTCTCGCCATATTGAACTGGACGGAGTTGAGCGCAATGGCGCGATCCATTTCGGCCCGCGGAACGAGACTCGGTACGACCGAAAGAAACACCGGGCCGTTGAGCGCCCAGATAATCCCTTCCAGAAAGGTAAATGTGATAACGACCCAGGGCGTCGCTCGCCCCAGGTACGCCGCGATGGCGAGGCCGGCGCCGAGCGCGCTGGCCAGCGACTGCAGGGTGATTAACCAAATCTTCCGGTTCACCCGGTCCGATATTACGCCGGCGATCAGTGCGAGCAGGAGGACCGGGCAGAAATCGGCAAATTGCAGAAATTCGACGTACAGTCCCTGATGCGGATTGCCGATGGTCTGACTCGTAACGGCCCAGCTTTGGGCGGCGTTCTCGGTCCAGTTGCCCATGTTGGAGACGCAGGCGCCGAGCCAAAAGATCAGAAATGCCCGATGCCGAAAGACCGCCAGCGGTCTCCGGATTGCCGGACGAGACAAAGCCTTTGAGGGGCCGGACATTACAGAACTCCTATCAGTCCCGCCGCCTTCATAAAATCAATTAGCCGGATTCCCGGGCGTTCCGGCCGGGCGCTCCGGATAGCCGGCCGAGAGTATCCCGACCACTCAATGCGGCCTCCACACCAGGTGCAGTTCAAACGGGCTATGCGGCTAATTTGAGCGCGGTGGTTCCGAAGACCAATTCTCCGGCTTTGAATCCCACGGTGACGTGACTGCCGTCAGTGATCTCGCCGGCGATGAGCTTGCGGGAGAGCGGCGTCTCGACCCGGCGTTGGAGGAACCGCTTCAACGGACGCGCGCCATACACCGGATCGTAGCCTTCCCGGGCGATGTACTCCTTCGCCGCATCGCTGAGATCAATCTGAATATTACGCTCGGCAAGACGTGTGCGCAAGAGGTCGAGTTGGAGTTCAACGATGCGTTTTAGCTCGGCAAGCGTGAGCGGCCTGAAGAGGACGATGTCATCCACCCGGTTGAGGAACTCGGGCCGGAAATGGGCGCGCAATTCCGCCATGACTTTGGTCCGCACGTCCTCGGCGATATGCCCGGTGTCACTCGTTTTCTCGACGAGCAGCGGGCTGCCGATGTTGGAAGTCATGATGATCAATGTGTTTTTGAAATTGATGGTACGCCCCTGACTGTCGGTGAGACGGCCATCGTCGAGGATTTGCAAGAGCAC
>Ga0302269_1000467_pt1 | contig 24048 bp, 19 predicted proteins | sample III_Bog_E2_2_FD_194560 | JGI IMG/M metagenome (GOLD analysis project Ga0302269, IMG submission 194560) | Peat permafrost microbial communities from Stordalen Mire near Abisko, Sweden - III_Bog_E2_2 | ecosystem: Environmental > Terrestrial > Soil > Wetlands > Peat | place: Sweden: Abisko...
GTACTTCGGTCTGAGCGCCGAAGGCACGTGGCTGGAGGGGCATGACAATCGCGCCGCATCCGGCGATTTCCGGGATCATAACTCGGGGACGCAATTCCAAAGCGCCACGGGCAGCGTGATTTTCCGGTACCCGATCGACTCATGGTGCCTGGCTCCCTACGTGTTCACCGGTGGCGGCGCCACGATGGACGGTTCCGCCCGGGCAGTGTGCCACGTCGGCGTGGGTGCCGAATACCGTATTGTGCCGAACAAGCTCGGCATCTTCGCAGATGGTCGCTGGAACTACTACGGCGACAACTACGGCCATGACGTGCAGAACAACTTCCTGTTCCGCGCGGGCGTTCGTGTGGTGTTCTAAGAACCTAGTTCCCGTAAGCTGAACTTCACAAAGCGCCGGGGTCGAAAGACTCCGGCGTTTTCCTGCCTGCCGTGCCTCGGCATCATCAAGCTGCCATTCCGGCTGGCCTAAACCTCATGAATTCCAAGGAGCCTCAATTCCAGATCGTCCGCCATCACCGGTCGAGGTTTTATGCCAAAATGCGGCCCGGGATGACGGCGATTTGAGGTCGAACAGCCGAACGCGGAGATTCGTGTGATCAAATACCGCGGCTCGCCGCACTCCAATCAACTGCGGGAATTGATCTTCAGCGACTCAGGCACCACAATAAAATGAATACGCTCAATCCATCTTCAAGACCCGCAGGGCGTCAAACTCTAGCCCTGATCGGATGGCTGGCACTCTGTTTTGCCGCATCCGGCACGGCAGTTTTCGTTTCAATCGGCGGTTGGTATTCCAGCCTTAACAAGCCTTCGTGGAATCCGCCGCCGTGGATTTTTGGTCCGGTGTGGTCATTGCTTTATATTATGATGGCAGTGGCGGCGTGGTTGGTATGGCGGGAAGGCGGATGGAAACGGCATGGGCGGACACTTGGATTGTTTTTTCTACAATGGCTGCTCAATGCGGTCTGGACGCCAATCTTTTTTGGCATGCATCGCTCAGGGCTGGCTTTCGCAGAAATTATCATGCTCTGGATTGTGCTTGCGGCGACACTGCGGCTGTTCTGGCGGGTGAGTAAGTTGGCGGGTGTTTTGCTGGTGCCTTATGTGGTGTGGGTGAGCTTCGCTGCCGCATTGAACTTCGCCATTTGGCGGCTAAACATTTGAGGCTCCTCACATTTTACGAGCGTTAGAAATTGTTCCGCGGTTGTCATATCAAAAAGGTTGAGCGCCACGCCCGGGTGGAGTTTCCGAAACGCTCCCAAGGTTGCCGGCAGTAAGCCGTAGTGGATGTTTGCCATGTAGCCGATGTTGAGGACGGAGTTTTCTCCGCGCTTCATCCGCTGCACGGCGGCGACGCTTTTGGCGCACATCGCGAGGAGCTTCTTCGATTCGAACAAAAACAGCCTACCTTCCTCGGTGAGCGCCACTCGATTGTTGGAGCGGTCGAGCAGTTTCACCCCGATTTCGTCATCCATGTCGCGCACCTGCCGGGTGAGCGACGCCTGGGCAAGCCGAAGCCATATCCGGCGCCTTGCTGAAGCTCGACGCCTCCGCGACGGCGACGAAGTAGCGCAGGTGGCGAAGCTCCATTTGCCGGAGCATCGCGTGGGCTATAGCAAAAAGCTATCACTGATGTTGCGCGAAAAGGTGTGCTTTTTGCAATGTCAGTGGGACGAAGGCGTCTTTGACATAGCTTTCGGCTATGGCTCAGGCACCGAGAAGGTATTGGCCGAATTCGAGCGAAAACCCCATACTCGCGCAGGTTCGAGGTTCCAGCGGAAAAAGCCCCCGCGCGATCCTCAGACATTGGAGATTGGAGACGAAATGAACGACAATCAACACTTGGCGGTCATGGAAAAAGTCTGCAGCGGAATCGAGGGATTCGACGACATCACCTGTGGCGGACTGCCGCTCGGGCGGACTAGCCTGCTGACCGGTGGCCCGGGTTTCGGGAAAACGGTCCTCGCGCTCCTATGGTTGGTGAGCGCCAGCATGCACCACGGCATGCCGGGCAACTTTGTTGCCTTTGAGGAGAATGCGTGCCGGGTTTTGGCCAATAGGGAGGAAACATGCGCGATATTGAGCAAAGCAAGTCCTGCGCGCTCTCGGATTGACCCAAAAGGAAATCGTATGACCGCAGCGCCCCTTACACCTTCTGAGAAAATTGAAGCATAGAAATCCTAATATGAATGCATCAGATCAAAACCAAGGTCTATCGGAGCAAGAGATTGCAATTTGTGCTTATCTAATATGGGAACATGAGGGACGCCCTAAAAACATGGATAAAGTTCACTGGGACCAGGCGGAGGAGCAACTGATAGTTTGCCATGCTCATGATGAATGGATAGCCACCGAAAAATACATTCAAACCTAAGAAGAAATCATGTCCACCAAACGGATCTGTCCTATATGAAAAAACATCTACGCAAAGTCCACCGGTCCCAGCTTTCCCTCGGTGATCTCATTTTCACCGTCTCCAGTTGCAGTCGCAATTCTCGCGAGGCTGCTGTCGTCATCGCGGATCTCCTTGATAGCGGACAGGTGCGCCTCATGAGCAGCGGCCATAAGGTCCGCGCCCGCACTTACTAATCTTCCATCGGCGGACCATCTCCCGTTGATGATCATAAGAGGAGTACCTAAAAATGCACAAACGCAAACTTGGTAACAGCAACCTGGAAGTCTCAGCTATCGGCTTCGGTTGCATGGGGTTGAACTTCAGTTACAGCCATTCGCTCAGTAATGATGAGTCGATTACTCTGATCCGCCAGGCGGTGGATCGCGGCGTCACCCTGTTCGATACCGCCGAGATTTATGGACCTTTTACAAATGAGGAAATCGTCGGCCAGGCGCTCAAGCCCGTGCGTGACCAGGTGGTAATCGCTACCAAGTTTGGCTTCGCAATCGACCCGAAGACCGGCAAGCAGTCCGGCATGGACAGTCGACCCGAGCACATTCGCGAAGCCTGCGACGGGTCGCTCAAGCGCCTCGGTGTACAAGTGATTGACCTGCTCTACCAGCACCGGGTCGACCCCAATGTGCCGATTGAGGAGGTGGCGAGCGCGGTCAGGGATTTAATCAAGGAGGGCAAGGTCAAACATTTCGGCCTGTCGGAGCCAGGAGCGCAGACTGTCCGCCGCGCTCACGCTGTACAGCCGATCACCGCACTCCAGAATGAGTATTCGCTGTGGACACGCGGGCCGGAGACCAACGGCATCCTGGACGCCTGCGAGGAACTCGGCATCGGCCTCGTTGCCTACAGCCCGCTCGGCAAGGGCTTCCTGACGGGAGCGATGAGCAAGGACACCAAGATCGGTGAGAACGACTTCCGCCGTATGCTGCCGCGCTTCACGCCAGAGGCGATGGAGAAGAACCAGACGCTGGTCGATTTACTGAAGCGCATAGCGGGCGAGAAGAAAGCGACGCCTGCGCAGATCGCGCTGGCATGGCTGTTGGCACGGAAGCCATGGATCGTGCCGATCCCTGGCACCACCAAGCTCCGCCGGCTGGATGAGAACCTCGCTGCGGCGAACATCGAGTTGACTGTTAATGACCTCGCCGAGATCGAGCGCGCGGCGGCCGCAATCCATGTCGAGGGAGAGCGCTACCCGGAGCAACTGATGGCTACCACGGGCCGCTGATCTGCCACTGAAGAAGCGCAAACTTGGAAACAGTAACCTCGAAGTCTCAGCCATCGGCCTTCTGAGCGGCCTTAACAGCAAACAAGGAGTCAAGATTATGAACAATAACATCGAAGGGAAAATCGTCGTCCTCACGGGTCCGAGCAGCGGCCTGGGCGAGGCGACTGCCCGACTTCTTTCTGCGGAGGGGGCAACCGTTGTGCTGGGCGCGCGGCGCATCGAGCGCCTTCAGTCTCTGGCAGAGGAGTTGAGACATCGCGCCGGTCATAGCCTATAGCTATTACAAATGATCCGCGAAAGTCGCGATTCGTCACACCGGTACCGTTCGCCGCGTGCTCCGTATAGCCGTGGGCTATGGCGCGGTCGCCCGCGAAGTATTGGTCCAAGTCCGAGGATCACCCGATACTCATGAGCAGGAGTTCGTCTTGGGAAACGCTCCGCATTCTCAAATCCATTTTACGATGAAAATAAATCCACTCTTCCTGATGGTGCCGCTTCTATTTGCCGGATGCGCGGTACAGAGGGTCGAACATCCGTTGGCACACGAGATACGCAACACCAGCGTACCGCCGGATATTTTCCGAATCGAGGACAGAGATGCGCAAATGCACCGCGCCGTCCTCAAAGCCCGGCGAAATGTTGGAGTGTTCATTGTCGCGCTCCAGAATCCAACGAAAGGACAGCATGACTTCGAGGTCAAAAAGCCCTTCGTGAAGAATGGCGAAGTGGAGCACATCTGGCTGTCCCACGTACAATTTAGCGGAAACCGCTTCCACGGACTGGTCGATAACCACCCGAGAAAAATCAAAGGGCTGAAGTTTGGTGATCGTGTCTCGGTCAATCCCAATGAAATTTCCGACTGGGCTTTCGTAGACAACGGAAAGCTTGTCGGCGGTTACACCATTCGAGTGCTTGTCCGGAATTTATCCCCCGAACAGAAGAAAGATTTTGAAAATGAATCCCAATTCCGCATTGATACCCATTAACAAGCCACCTCTCAGCGCGCACTATCCGCTACGGCGGCTGATCAGCACCCGAATGATCATACTGGGCATGAGTGCGGCAGTTGGATTGCTGTTCAGCGGCTGCGCTGCATATCCTGGTGCTGTGTTTGCCACGGATGGCGGTTACTCCGGCCCATACTACGGTGACTACGGCCCCTACGATGGCGGAGACATCATCGTCGGCGGGTACCGTCACGGAGGGCACTATGGCGATCATCATTTCACCGGAAGTAGTTTTGGACATCAGGGTTCCTCTCACGGAGGAGGCGGGGGCTCGCGCGGCGGTGGAGGATCTCACAGCGCGGCCCGGGGCGGGCGTGGAGGGGGTGGGCGTGGACGTTAGCACCTCATTGGCTTACCTCCGCATTCTCCGTCGGCGGTCCTTGCGGCCGGAGACTTCCCTATGCGTTTTATTCCTCCTCGCATCGTAGTTTGATTCACCTGATTAGAGCAGAAACCGGCTTCGGTTATCCTTCTTGCTCCTGGGAGCATCTCTCCATGTTATTATGTCTCGTTCATTGCCTGCAAACGATCGATTCATTTACGTTTTTTTATTCTCGATTCTGATTTTGACTGCCGGAGGGTGTAAAAAGCCGCTCGCGCCGGCTCCGCTGGTGGAAGTCCAAATCATCACGGTCGCGCCCGCCAATATTCCGATCTTTGAGGAATGGGTCGGCACGTTGGATGGTTTTGTAAACGCACAAATCCATGCGCAGGTCACCGGTTATCTGCTCACTCAGAACTACGCCGAAGGCAGCGAGGTCAAGAAAGGCGATCTGCTCTTTCAAATTGACCCGCGTCCGTTTCAGGCAATTCTCGATCAGGCGGAGGCGAAACTCGCCCAGGATAAGGCGCAATCGGGAAAAACGGAACTCGACTTGAATCGCGACACGGAACTCGCGAAGGAGCACGTCATCAGTCAGGAAGTATTCGACGACGCAACGCAGGCGAATCTGGTGGCAAATGGGCAGGTGCAAGCGGATGAAGCCGCTGTCGAAACCGCGCAACTAAATCTGGGATTCACAAAAATCACGTCGCCAGTTGATGGTCTTGCAGGGATGGCGCTCGCACAAATCGGCGATTTGGTCGCGCAATCCGGCTCGGCCCTCACGACCGTTTCGACCATCAATCCGATCAAGGTTTATTTTCAGGTCAGCGAGCAATCCTATCTGGCTTTTTGGCAGCGTTTGGTCAGTTCGGGAAATGCTGCTGAAACCTTCCCATTGCAACTGATTTTTGTTAACGGCTCGGTTTATCCCGAAAAAGGGAAATTCTTTTTTGCCGACCGGCAGGTGAATTCAAACACCGGTACTCTTCAAATCGTCGGGGTATTTCCAAACCCGAGTTTTTTGTTGCGCCCAGGGCAATACGGTCAAGTGCGCGCGCAAACACAAACGAAAGAGAATGCACTCCTTGTGCCGCAGCGCGCGGTGACGGAGCTTCAGGGTACCTACCAGGTCGCCGTCGTTGGAGTCGCGAATACAGTGCATATCCAAATCGTCAAAGTGGGCGATCAGATCGGATCCGATTGGATTATTGAAAGCGGCCTCAAACCCGGAGACCGGGTCGTAGTGGAGGGCACCCAAGAGGTGAGAGAAGGTTCCCCCGTAAGTCCGAAAATATTCACGGACGAAACGGGCAACCGGTCGCCAAAATGAAAATGATTCCAAGACCCAAAGACCAAGGGACAGAGGTTTTGCGTTACTTTGGGCCATTGGGGGCTCGCGGTTAGTACTCATGTATCGCTTCTTCATCAACCGGCCGATTGTCGCGATGGTCATTGCCATTTTGATGGTGATCGTCGGTGCGGTGTCAGTGTTGAGCCTGCCAGTAGCCCAATTTCCCAATATCGTTCCGCCGGAAATCAAGATTCAGGCTACATTCCTGGGTGGCGACGCACAAACGCTTGCGCAATCGGTCGCGACGCCGATTGAAGAACAAATGAGCGGCGTGGATAACATGAATTACATGTATTCCATTAGCGCGAATAACGGGGTCATGCGCATGGGCGTAAATTTCGATGTCAAAACGGATCCCAACACCGATCAGGTGCTGGCGCAGTTGCGGGAAAACCAAGCGGGATCGCAGTTGCCGCCGTCCGTTCAAAATTATGGCGTCACACTTTTAAAGTCGCCGTCGAGCCCGATGATGTTGGTTGCCATTTCATCGCCGAACGGCACGCACGACGGGACGTTTCTTGCGAATTACGCTTATATCAATCTGGTGGACCAGATCACCCAGTTGAAGGGAATTTCAAACGTCAATGTTTTCGGCGCCGGTCAATATGCGATGCGTTTTTGGGTCAAGCCGGACCAACTCGCCGCGCTGAACATTACTGTCAGCGATATTCTTTCCGCCATCAACACCCAGAATAATGTCAATCCGGCGGGGCAAGTAGGCGGGCCGCCGATACCGCATGGGCAGGAATTCACCTACGCCATTACGGCACAAGGCAGGCTCGTTACGGCAGAAGAATTTGGGCGAATCATAGTCCGCGAAAATCCGAATGGTTCAGTCGTGCGATTGAAGGATGTCGCGCGCGTGGAACTCGGGGCGCAAATTTACAATATGGTTGGCAAGTTGAACGGCAAACCCGCCGCGGTCATGGCGATTTATCAATTGCCCGATTCAAATGCACTGGAGGACCAGCAAGCCGTGCTCAAGCTGATGGCGAAACTGAAGCAGAGTTTTCCCACAGACCTGGATTACACCGTATCGCTCGACACAACGCTCGCCGTCACCCAAGGGATGAACGACATCGTGCGCACGCTCGTTATCGCGTTAATTCTTGTTCTCGCTGTTGTATTTGTTTTTCTGCAAGGTTGGCGCGCCTCCCTTATTCCGTTGCTCGCCGTTCCGGTTGCGCTGATAGGCACCTTCGCATTTTTTCCCATCTTTGGATTCTCTCTGAATACACTTTCACTCTTTGGTCTCGTGCTCGCCATCGGTCTCGTTGTTGATGATGCGATCGTTGTTGTTGAAGCCACAGAACGTCATATTGAAGAAGGCTTGGCGCCCAAGGACGCCGCGCTCAAGGCGATGGAAGAAGTCGCTGCCCCGGTTGTTTCGCTCGCGCTCATCCTCGCGGCCGTTTTTATTCCAACCATTTTCATCGCCGGCATCACCGGCCGGCTTTACCAGCAATTCGCACTTACCATTGTAATCGCCGTCATACTTTCAGCCTTCAATGCACTGTCATTGAGCCCCGCACTCGCGGCGATGTTGTTGAAGCCAAAAGATAAGCGGAGGAAGTCGGGTCCACTCGGAAAGTTTTACGACCTGTTCAATCGGGGGTTTGAAAAGGCCCAGAACGGGTACGTCAAGATTGCTGGCATGCTGATACGGAAAAGCATTTTCACTGTAGTGCTCCTTGGGGCGATTGCGGCGCTTGCTCTTTTTCTCGGCGGCCGGCTACCGGGCGCGTTTTTGCCGGAGGAAGATCAGGGTTATGCTTATGTCGTGGCGCAATTGCCATTCGCAGCCTCGCTCGAACGCACCGATGCTTTTTGTCAAAAAGTTGAGGTCATCCTGAAAAATACACCGGGCGTAAAATATTATACAACTGTCGAAGGTTTTAGTTTGTTGAGCCAGGTCCAGGCGTCCTATAACGCTTTTTTCTTTGTGACGCTGCAGCCGTGGAGCGAGCGAACAAAAGCCGATCAGCAAATTGCCGGCATTCGCGCCCACCTCAATAAGGAGTTGGCCAAACTGCCCGAAGCAGCGGCGACTTCCTTTTTGCCACCGTCCATTCCCGGCGTCGGCACGTCCGGGGGCTTTACGTTGATCCTGGAGGACCGTTCAGGAAAGCAGGACGATTCATTTCTCTCGCAAAACCTGGCTAGGTTCATGGCCGCCGCGCGGAAACGTCCCGAAATCGCTGGACTGCTTACGACCTATTTGCCGAGTGTGCCGCAGGTATTTGTCAAAGTGGACCGTGACAAAGTGCTGAAACTGGGTGTTTCGCTCAGCGACGTTTACACCACGCTGCAAACCTTCATGGGCGGGAATTTTGTGAATTACTTCAACCGTTTCGGGAGGCAATGGCAGGTCTATGTGGAGGCTGACGATGAATATCGCACCCATGCCGAGAATCTCCTGAAGTTTTACGTTCGCAACAATCAGGGGCAAGCCGTTCCGCTCTCGGCGTTCACACAAATCCAATACCGCACCGGCCCCGAATTCGTCATGCACTATAACGAATATACGTGCGCGCAAATCAACGGCGCGGCCGCGCCCGGCTACAGCGACGGTCAGGCGATGCAGGCGCTTGACGAGGTTTTTGCGCAAACAATGCCGACGGGAATGGGCCATAATTATTTTGGCATGTCATTCCAAGAACAGCAGGCGGCGGCAGGAGTCTCGCCGGTGCTCATTTTCAGTCTCTCCGTGATGTGCGTTTTTCTAATACTGGCGGCCCAATTTGAAAGCTGGTCGTTGCCCTTTAGCGTTTTGCTCGGCACGCCCACTGCGATCCTGGGGGCATTCCTCGCGTTGACCCTCCGCGGATTCCAAAACAATGTCTATGTGCAAATTGGCTTGATCATGTTAATCGGTCTGGCCGCGAAGAATGCGATCCTCATCGTCTTTTTCGCCAAATCGGAGTACGAAAAAGGAAAATCCATTTATGAAGCTGCGCTCATGGGAGCGCGCATCCGGTTGCGACCCATTATGATGACTTCGTTTGCCTTCATTCTCGGCTGCGTTCCGCTCTGGATGGCGTCCGGTTCAGGTGGCGTTTCGCGCCAAACCCTCGGCACTGTCGTCATTGGTGGCATGCTTGGTGCAACACTCGTGGACATTTTTATAGTGCCGGTCACGTTTTCGATTGTCGAAAAACTCGCCCTTCGATTCAGAAAGAAAGTTCCCGTAGAACACGCGCTGACGTGATTAGGCACGAAGGGCTGACAAGGGCTTTAACCAGCGAGACAGAACGGGCGAATCGGTCGCAACCACCAGGACCTGATGATTGCGACCGGAAGAATAATCTCAATCAAGAGATTCGCCGTCGGATTGTGAATGTTGCCGATGAGCAGGACCGGGAGGATCTCTCCGTTGGTCTGGGATGGATAGTGCTTGTTCAGTCGGATCTAATTTCTTGGTGTTGCCGCCGGCATTTTGGTGCTGAGTGCCCCGTGCTGCGACAATCGGGCTTATTCGCTTTACGCAGGCCGGAGATGGCGTCTTTGCCATAGATTTCGGCTATAGGGCAGTGTCCGAGGAGGTATTGGCCGGAAGAGCGGCGTTCCCAGATGTTTATGGTCTCCCTGAACTCCTGCGTGGAAATCCGAGCGTTTGTCGAATGGATTGTACCAAGCCGGGGACTTCGGAGACTGAAGAGCAAACAAAAAACAACCAAACAGATAAACATGTCAACGATCACATCAAAATCAGACACAGAAATTAAAAACGACGTTCTTTCCGAGCTAAAGTATGAGCCGAGAGTCAAGGTCACCGACATCGGCGTCCTGGTGAAAGACGGCACCGTGACGCTTAACGGCTTTGCCACGAGCTACGGCGAGAAATGGGATGCGGTCAAGGCGGTCAAACGCATCGCCGGCGTCAAGGCAATTGCGGACGACATCGAAGTGAAGTTTCCGGACACCCTGCGCCGCGACGACGGAGACATCGCCACCGCGGCTGCGAATCTTATCGCGTGGTCTACGACGATTCCGAAAGAAGGTGTTCAGGTGACAGTCAGTCAAGGCCGGATTACGCTGGAGGGCCAGGTGGAGTGGTGGTATCAGAAGGCCGCTGCGGAAGATGGTGTGCGGTATCTGACCGGGGTCAATGGCGTGTCGAACCGGATCACCATCAAGCCCAGAGTAACGCCCACAAAAATCGAGGAAGCTATTCAAGCGGCGTTCGAACGCAGCGCTGTCCTGGATGCAAAGAAAATCGAGGTGGAGACTTCCAGCGGCAAAGTGACACTGACTGGCACGGTTCGCAACTATGCCGAGTGGGACGAAGCGGAGCAAGTCGCGTGGGCCGCCCCGGGCGTGTCCTCGGTTCACAATGAACTCACCGTGGACTCCGCGTGGTACTGATAGCTGAACCACGGGTACCAGCAATTCTCAGGAGTCGGCCAATATCGCGCTGAGAACATCGCGCTCGCAGCAGCATCCATTGGGATTGCTGCTGCGAGTCGCCCCACCCCGGGAACGAGAATAACTCGCTAACGTAATGAAGCTCAAAACATTGATGGCGCAATATAGAGCAAAGCGAATTCAAAAGGATACCCGAAAGGGGCGCCTCAACTTCAGACGCCGCCGCCGTGGATTTCAGGACTTTTGGAGAAGAGAATTCGAGTCGATCCATGAGGCGGAGAAGCGGTCGAGAGGTTTGCGGATTTTTGCCGCCTGGTCCCGTACGCGAATGCTTGCTCCTCGGAAGAAGACCGCGTTCGAACTCAAGGCTCCTCTTAGGCAGACAATGGAGACAACCTAAAGAATATGACGATTAAGACCGCAATTCAGGTCATGCTGCCAGAAAGACACCGGAGTGGTCGGGTAGGCTGGCTTCGTGCGGCTGTGCTTGGATCAGACGACGCCATTGTTTCAACCGCGAGCCTCATGATTGGTGTCGCGGCGGCTTCCGCATCGAAAGAAGCGATTTTGGTCGCCGGCGTGGCCGGTCTGGTCGCGGGTGCGATGTCTATGGCAGTGGGCGAATTTGTCTCAGTCAGTTCGCAGCGTGACGCCGAACGCGCTGATATCACACTGGAAAAAGGGGAGCTTACCTCCGATCCCGATGGTGAATTGCAGGAGCTTACGGCGATCTACGAGAAGCGAGGTCTTGACAGTGATCTTGCGTTGAAAGTCGCCAAGCAACTCAGTGCCCATGATCGACTGGGAGCGCACATGCGCGACGAACTTGGGATCGACCAGACTTCCCTGGCGCGTCCCTTGCAAGCCGCGTGGATTTCCGCAGTAAGTTTCGGGCTCTTTGCGTCGGTCCCCATTGTAGCTCTGCTCATAGGACCGCCCGCATTGCGGATACCCGTAATCGCAATCCTGTCGTTGACCAGTCTCGGGGTTCTCGGTGCGTTCGGCGCCCACCTGGGTGGCGCCCCGCTCGGCCGTGCAGCCTTGCGCGTCACAATGGGTGGGACCCTGGCCATGGCCGTGACGGCTCTAATTGGTCGTCTCCTCGGTGTTTCTGTCGGTTGATTGATACCATGCACTCTCTGTCTAAGCCGAATCCTGCTTCATCGGCGAAGGCACCTGACCAACCGGTCCACTTTTCACCACTCCTGGCAGAAATGGCAGGCTTTGAAACGGGCGAGATTTTCACTCGGATGAAGTCGCGGGTCGATGGATTGAGCCAGGCCGAGGCGGCCAGATGCATGGAAGAGGTGGGGCCGAATATCGTGGTGCAAGCCAGGCACTGCGGATGGATTTGGCGTTTGCTTACCGCGATGCGCAATCCGCTGGTAATTCTTCTCGTTGTCCTCGCCACCATCTCGTTTGCAACCGGCGATATTGGGGGCGGGAGCGTGATGACCCTGATGGTCGTTCTCGGGGTTCTCTTGCGCTTTGTGCAGGAAGCGCGCGCGGATGCTGCCGCCGAAAAACTCAAGGCGATGATCAATGTCACTGCGACTGCGGTGCGTGATGGAAAGGAGAAGGAAATTCCGCTGCGGGATTTGGTTCCGGGCGATGTGGTTAAGCTCGCCGCGGGGGACATGATCCCGGCTGACATCCGGGTGATCGCAGCCAAAGACTTGTTCATTAACCAATCCGCGCTGACCGGCGAGTCATTGCCGGTCGAAAAGCTTGACGCCCGAGACACGCGGACAGGGATTGCTCCCCTGGAACTGCCGAATATATGCTTTATGGGCACCAGCGTTGAAAGTGGAGCGGCAACAGCCGTCATTTTGACAACCGGTGCGAAAACGTACTTTGGGAGCATGGCGGAGAGCATGACAAGCGAGCCGGTGCAGACCAGTTTCGACAAAGGCGTGCATGGGTTCACGTGGCTGATGATCAGCTTTATGATGGTGATGGTGCCGCTCGTTTTCGTTATCAACGGCATCACCAAGCATAATTGGCAGGAAGCCTTTCTTTTTTCCATCGCGGTTGCGGTTGGCCTCACGCCGGAGATGTTGCCGATGATCGTCTCCGTCTGCTTGTCGAAGGGAGCGCTGGCGATGTCACGGAAGAAGGTTATCGTCAAAAAACTGGACTCCATCCAAAACCTCGGAGCCATGGATGTGCTTTGTACAGACAAGACCGGCACCCTCACGAGGAATAGGGTCATCCTGGAACGACATTGTGATGTCATGAAGAAGGAGAACGGCGCAGTCCTGCTCGATGCGTTTGTGATTTCGCAATTTCAGACGGGTTTGCGTAACGTGCTTGATAGCGCCGTACTCGACTACGGAGACAGCCTGAAAGGAATGGTTGCCGGCTATCGCAAAATAGATGAGATCCCATTTGACTTCGTGCGGCGCATGATGTCCGTGCTGGTGGAGAAACCTGACAAGGATCGCCAACTGCTCACAAAAGGCGCGCCGGAGGCGGTGTTTCCATGTTGCAAATCCTATGAACTGGATGGCCAGACCCTGCCGCTGGAGCCGGCTCGGGCTGCGGAACTCATCAAGCATTACGAGGAACTTAATGCCGAGGGCTTTCGGGTTCTGGCTGTCGCTCATAAGCCGCTCAAGACGGATTCCTTGATTTCCAAGGCAGACGAACGTGACCTGATTCTCAAGGGCTACATCGCATTCCTTGATCCGCCCAAGGATACGGCCGCGCAAGCGATCGACGCACTGCAAAAGCACGGAGTCACTGTGAAAGTGCTGACCGGAGACAACGATCTCGTGACCCGCAAGGTTTGTCGGGAAGTGGGTTTGAATGCGGATGAGATACTCCTGGGCAGCAAGGTTGAAACGATGAACGATGAAGACTTGGCTTCCGCCGCCGAGCGCATCAACGTGTTTGCTCGACTCCTTCCCGTGCACAAGCAGCGGATTATCGGAGCGTTGCGGAGCAAGGGGCATGTCGTCGGCTATATCGGCGACGGCATCAACGATGCGCCTGCTTTGCACGTCGCGGACGTTGGTATTTCGGTCGATTCTGGCGTGGATATCGCCAAGGCCAATGCGGGCATCATCCTCCTCGAAAAGGATCTCATGGTCCTTGATGATGGTGTGACCGAGGGCCGAAAAGTCTTCGTCAATATCCTCAAATATATTCGCATGGGCGCCAGTTCAAACTTCGGCAATATGTTCAGCGTCCTTGGGGCAAGCGCTTTTCTTCCATTTATGCCGATGGCGCCCATTCAGATCCTTATGAACAACCTGCTTTACGATTTCTCGCAGGTTCCAATTCCCACGGATAATGTCGGCATGGATGAGATCGCCAAGCCACGAAAATGGGAAATGGGAAACATTAGACAATTCGTCTTTTTTATCGGTCCGGTTAGCTCAATCTTTGACTACACTACCTTCTTCGTGATGATTTATATGTTTCATTGCTGGGCCCCGGCGCGGGCTTCTCTCTTCCAGACCGGCTGGTTCGTCGAATCCTTGATGACCCAAACACTGGTTGTTCACGTCATTCGCACAAAGAAGATTCCTTTCATCCAGAGCCGCGCAAGCTGGCAGCTTACTCTCTCGACGTTCGGTATCATGGCCGTTGCTGCATGGCTCCCGTTCTCGCCGCTTGCTTCGGCGCTAGGATTCAAGGCCCTGCCGCCGTTATACTGGCCCATCCTGCTGGCAACACTCATCAGCTATGTTTTCCTGACTCAGATTGTGAAAATGTGGTTGTTCCGAAAATCATACCTTTGAGCAGCGCGCATCCACCGATAGGATAGGCTAGAACTGCACAATCGTGCGGAGCCCCAGAACGAGAATGTTATCGCGGTTGGGATTCCCTCCGGGATCAATGATGTATTGCGCGTCTCCCTGAATAGAGAGCCATGGGGCAGGATTGACTTGATAGTCAATTTCCAGCGTGGTCTCACCGCCCAAGCCAGGTCCGCCCGTTTGTTCATTGGCCTGGCTGAAGGCACTGCCGTTATTCGAATAGATGACGCCAAAGCCGACCTTGTCTTTATCGCGCCCGGGGATCAGGCCGGTGTAGCGTCCGCCGGTGGTGACCTCATACTGGAGCGGATTGCGGTCGCCCGGTTCGCCAACAAATTCAAAGAGGAGGTCAAGCCCCTTGTCCGTCGAGAGCTTTCCGTCGTGGTCTAAAGGATGATATACGGTCTTTTCGATGGTGGCATAAGCATTGAAATCGCCCCGGTATTCCTGGTTTGTAGCGGGGTTGAAATAGATCGACGAAGGATCGGCGTTGAGACCCAGCTTATAGACGCCTGCGTAGGAGGTCTTTTGTTCCTTGAAACCCAACTCCAGGGAAGCTGCCAATCCATGCCTGAAATCGTCCTTGTAATCGACGCCATACGCATCGGGTTTGTAGGGATTCTCATAGGTAGTGAAAACCCCGCCCTTTAAATACAGGCCGGGCTTCAGGTCTGAGAGATCCAAGGTAAAAATGGCTCCCGGTTTGCCGGCAGGGCTGAAGGGTTGCCTTGTATTAAAGATGGCATTGGGTGCGTAACCGAGTTCGTCATTCATGAGGATGTCGAAGAAGTCAGTGGCGCCAAACTCATTGACGGCGGCGACCTGACCGAGCTTGATCTTGAACTTGCCGTCGTCAAAACCCTGCTGGTACCAGAGTTGATCGATCCGGACGCTATTGACTCCGGCGATGCTGCTGGTGAGGGTGTTTGTGCCCAGATATCGGCCGGAGAGATTTTCCCCGTATTGCCATATTCCGGAAAAGAAGAATTCTCCGTCGAAATTAGCGAGCGCATTGAAGTCGATATCCGCTGTGGCGCGGAATCGTCCAAAGTAAGCAAGATGATGCTCCTGGCTGCCCGAGGCGTCGCCCATGAGGTCACCGATATTGCCAAGTTGGAAGGTGATTCCCTCTTTCGCGAGGCGAGTGCGCGCGCCGCCCCAATCTCCCAGCAGGTATTGCTGATCCCAGAGGGAAGATGTCAGTTTCTGTATCACCGGATTGCTGCTCGTATCGATGGTGCCGGCATGTGTGGTGAGGCAGGCCGCGAGGAAAGGCAGCATCGCACGGGTTAGAGCGCGACGTACTTGAGTTGAATAGGTTGGGAGGTATGGAGTCGCTTTCATTGGAGATGATGGGGATGGTGTTTGAAAGTTAGTGTGCCAATTCCTGATGCTGGGATGCCTGGTTTGCGACGGCTTGCATTGCATTTTGGATCTCTGCTGGATCTCCCAGATAATAATGGCGGATGGGATGGAGTTGCTCATCCAGTTCGTACACGAGAGGGATTCCCGTGGGGATGTTCAGATCGATGATATCGGCGTCAGAAACGCCATCGAGATGCTTCACCAGCGCGCGGAGGCTGTTTCCGTGACCGGCTATCAGGACGGTCTGACCTGATTTGACCGCCAGCGCGATCTGATCGCGCCAATACGGGAGAAATCGTGTTCCGGTATCCTTGAGGCTCTCCGTGGCAGGGAGTTGCTCCGGCGGCACATGTTTGTAGCGGGGATCATGGCAGGGGTGCCGCGGATCCTGCACCTCCAGCGCGGGCGGCCGGATATCGTAACTGCGCCGCCATAACTTGACCTGCGCGTCGCCATACTGCTTGGCGGTCCCGGTCTTGTTTAATCCTTGCAATGCACCGTAGTGCCGCTCGTTCAATCGCCAATCCCGATGGACGGGGATCCACATGAGATCCATCCCATCGAGCACGATCCAGAGAGTCCGAATGGCCCGCTTGAGGACGGAGGTATAGGCGACATCGAATTCAAAACCGTGCTCTTTCAGGACACACCCAGCCTCCCGTGCTTGTTCTCCACCATGTTCACTTAAATCCACGTCCGTCCAGCCGCTAAAGCGGTTCTCCTTGTTCCATACGCTCTCTCCGTGGCGCAGGAGGACCAATTGGCGGGTAGTGGATTGAGGAGTGTCAGTCATTTGGTTGCAGGTTCCATTTAGCGTGGTTCGGGCAGGAGGGTGCTATCGGGGAAGTTGCCGTGCAGGCGTTCGCCGGCGAGGCCGGCGGTGACCGCCTGGACGAGATATTTGCCACCAACAAAACATCCCTTCCAACTGCCTCCAATGCCGCCGAAGGGCGCCTCGCAATCGCCGCGGCTTCGCATCTCATTTACTCCGAACTTAAAAGCACGGACCTGTTCCCTCACTGCGGCGGCGATGGCCGGATCGTCGGTGGCAATGGAAGCGACGAGCGCGCCGCCGGAGATGTTCATTTCCGTGATCATCTCCTCCACGGTATCCACCACGACAATGCTATCGACGGGCCCGAAAGGTTCACGGTGATAGAGATCACATGCCCTGGGCAGATCAATGACCGAAATTGGCGGCAGGTACGCGGATATCTCCTGATCGGGCAAGAACATCTCCTCGCGCAATTCTCCCTCGTGAATAATCTTCGCCCCAAGCCCCTTTGCCGCACTGAGCCGGACATGAAGTTCGTCCACTTTTGCGCGATTGATAAGAGGCCCAAAATCAAGGTCAGGTAATGGATCATCCTCGTGGTCGACAAGAAGGGGATGGCCGAAGCGGAGGGATTGCAGCATCGGCAGGTAGGCGCCGAGGAACTTCGGGAGAAGATTTCGCTGGATCACATACCGTGGGTAGGCCGTGCATCGTTGCTTGGCGTAGGCAAAGCCCGTCCTCAACTGCTCAGCGAGTCCCGCAAAATCGCCATAACTCCAAATGCCATAAGTGTTTACCCCCTCCATCTCCAGCATGTAGCGCTTATTTTGGTCGAAAAGGCTGGCCGCAATTTTCCCCCCGTTGCTCTTGCCGCCGACGAATGCCAGGCAGGCAATTGCATCGTTACGGACAAGGGCGTCGGACAGCCGGCCACCGCTTCCGCTCACCAGCGACACAGGCAGACCGCACTGGCGCGCGAGACCAAGAGAGAGGGTAAGGGAAAAGATGCCACCGTCCGTGGGCGTTTTCGCAATGACTGCGTTTCCGCAAAGCATCTGAACCAGCAGCGAATGAACGAGGACGGAAAGTGGATAGTTCCACGAGGCGATATTTGAGATCAACCCGAGCGGCTTCCGGTCGCCGAGCATATCGACGATGTTTTCGATGTACCACTCTGCGCCGGCGATGCAGCGGTCCACGCTGGTGAGCGCCTGCCGGAAGGGCTTGCCTATCTCCCAGACCAGGAGGAGCGCAAGAAGTTCGCGATGCGTGCGAAGCTGCTCCACGCAGGCGGTGACGCGGCGTTTGCGTTCGGTGATGGCCGTTCGACCCCATTCTCCGGCTTCCCTCGCGGCAAGGGCCACGGCTTGCCGCGCGGCTTCGAGATCGATCATCGGATACGTGCCCAGCGGCGCGCCGTCGATCGGCGAGAGCAGCAGCCGAGGATGGCCGGGTTCGCACCACTTGCCGCCGATCAGATTGAGCAGCGACTTGTTCGGTCCATCCCATGCGGCGGGAAGGGCCTGCCGGGCCCGGCCCAGAGCCTCCATCCACAATGCCCCTGGCTTCAGTTTTTTTCGATTCATTATGGATTGAATGCTCTTCGCAATTGCAGGCATCCGCTCTTGTCACATCGCGGATTTCTAAAATAGATCATGTTGGAAATTTTCCCAATCGACCAATACTTCCCAAATCATCGGGCCATAGCTATGAGCTATGCCGATCACTATCGTGCTGCCCGGAACCTGATGAAAACGCGTCCTTTCCCGAATTGTGGATTTGTGGCAAAACTTCCGAGGGCTTTGACGATTTCCCCTCGCTAGAACAGGCAATTCCAAAAGAGACAATCGCATGAACGGCTAATGCCATGCGACGAAGTTCCATTTACTTGAGCATCACTCGGGGCATAGCCAATAGCTATCGCACCATCATCGATGGGGTTTGCATTTTCTCGGATGAAGCGCGCTCCAGCGAGCTTTTCTCATAGCTTGAGGCTATGACGCAGGCACAAAGGAGGTATTGGTCAAAGAGATTCCGGATGCGGTAACGTCGGCGAGTTCCGCAGAAGAGTTTATAGAACGTGACTGCACGTTTCGACGCGATTCTAACGGGACACCTCTATATGAACACTATGACCCCCTATATCGCGGAATTCGTTGGTACTGCCCTCATGATTCTCCTGGGCGACGGTGTCTGCGCCAATGTTGGGCTCGCGAAATCGAAGGGGATCGGCAGCGGATGGATCGTAATCGCGACGGGCTGGGGATTGGCAGTGATGGTGGCTGTGTATGCGTTCGCGAGCCAAAGCGGAGCGCACTTTAACCCCGCGATCACGATTGGACTCGCCTCTATCGGGAAATTCCCGTGGGCGAGGGTCCCGGGGTACCTCGTGGCACAAACCGCAGGGGGTGTACTTGGTGGCGTTCTGGTGTGGCTAACGTACTTGCCACATTGGAAAGAGACGCCGGACGCGAGCACAAAGCTCTGGATCTTTTGTACGATTCCGGCGATTCGCTGCCCACTGGCAAATTTGTTGTGCGAGACGATCGGCGCGACGGTTCTTGTTTTCGGGGCACTGTCGCTTCCCGCCAGTCACAATTTGACTCAGCCGGGTTGGGCCACCGGCTTTGGTCCCCTTCTGATCGGTCTCTTGATTTTCGCCATTGGTCTATCCCTTGGGGGACCCACGGGCTACGCCATCAATCCGGCGCGCGATCTCGGTCCGCGGATCGCGCATGCGATCCTGCCAATAGCAGGCAAGGGTGGATCGGATTGGGGTTATGCATGGGTTCCCATCGTAGGCCCGACCATCGGCGGCGTTCTTGGCGCATTGAGTTACAAGGCGCTCCTTGGATAACTAGGTCACGTTCACTTTACAATTCCCCACCATATTATGCCCTACATCCTTGCTCTTGACTCCGGCACCACCAGTGTACGCGCGATTCTTTTCGATCACGACGGCAAGATCTGCGCCGTCGCCCAAAAGGAAATTCGTCAGATTTACCCAAAACCGGGCTGGGTGGAACACGATCCGCAGGAAATTTGGTTTACGCAAATGTCCGTGGCCGTGGAGGCGCTGGGGCGCGCTCGCATCCGGCCCAGCGACGTAGTGGGACTGGGCATCACCAATCAGCGTGAAACTACGATCGTTTGGGATCGCAAGACCGGCGATGCCGTTCATAACGCCATCGTCTGGCAGGATCGCCGCACGGCCGGGATGTGCGACGATTTGCGCGCCGCGGGCCACGATCCAATGATCCAGAAGCGGACCGGCTTGCTGCTGGATTCGTATTTCTGCGCGACCAAAATCGCATGGATCCTGGACAATGTCCCCGGAGTGCGAGCGCGGGCGGAAGCGGGCGATCTGCTCTTTGGAACGGTGGAAACATGGCTGATCTGGAAACTAACCAGCCAACATCATGCTCACGTCACGGACCCCAGCAATGCTTCGCGTACGCTGCTGCATAACATCCACACCGGTGAATGGGACAAGGAGTTGCTCGCCCTCTTCAACATCCCTGCGAGCATGCTGCCGGAGATTCGGACATCGAGCGAAGTGTATGGCGAAATCAGCACTTCGCTCGGACTTGGCGGCGTAAAGATTGCGGGTGCCGCAGGCGATCAACAGTCGGCGCTTTTCGGGCAGATGTGTGTCAGTCCCGGGCTGGCCAAGAACACCTTCGGCACAGGGTGTTTCCTGCTGCAGAATATCGGCACAAAACCCGTGGCCTCCAAGAATCGACTGCTGACTACGGTGGCCTGGCAAATTGGCAAAAAGCGTGAGTTTGCGATGGAAGGCAGCGTCTTCATTGGTGGGGCCGTGGTCCAGTGGCTGCGTGATGGCGTGCAGCTTGTCCGCTCCGCACAAGAGGTGGATATGCTCGCCGCATCGGTACCGGACAGCGGAGGCGTCATACTGGTTCCGGCGTTTACCGGGCTCGGCGCTCCGCATTGGGACGCCTATGCGCGCGGGATGATCATTGGCATCACCCGCGACACGGGGGCAGCGCAAATTGCCCGCGCCGCGCTGGAGGGTGTGGCATTCCAGGTAGCCGATCTTGTGGACGCCATGCGCGCCGATACCGGCAAGCATCTCAAGGAATTGCGGGTGGACGGCGGCGGATCTCGAAGCGAACCGATGATGCAATTCCAGGCCGACCTGCTCGGCGTGCCCGTGGTGCGCCCTGCGATCATCGAGACGACTGCGCTGGGGGCGGCCTACCTTGCGGGCCTGGCAGTCGGATTCTGGAAGGACGTCGGTGAGATCAGCACACAGTGGAAAGTGGACAAAACTTTTGAACCAAAAATGGCGGCGTCCCATGTCGCGGAAATACGTGGGCGGTGGAACGAGGCGCTACTGAGATCAGAAGGCTGGGCGCCAAAAGAAAAGAAGCCCGTGAAGACAAAGAGCCGGAAGAAGAAATAATCTATGAATCGCAAAACCATGCTGCAACAGGCCACGGCTCGCAAGGAGCCATGGGACATCATTATCATCGGCGGCGGCGCCACGGGGGTCGGAAGTGCCGTGGACGCATCGGCGCGCTGTTACGCCACGCTGCTCCTGGAGCGGGGAGACTTCGGCAAAGGCACCTCTAGCCGCAGCACCAAGCTGGTGCATGGTGGCGTACGTTATCTCGAACAGGGCAATCTCTCGCTGGTCATGGAGGCGCTCCGGGAGCGCGGGCTGCTGCATCAGAACGCGCCCCATTTGGTCAGTGATCTTCCTTTCATCGTCCCCAGTTACTCATGGTGGGAGGGGCCATTTTACGGCGTAGGGCTCAAGTTATATCAGTTGATGTCTGGCAAGTATGGTTTCGGTCCTTCGGAATACCTATCCCGCGAGGAAACGGCGCGCCGGTTGCCGAATGTGAAGACAGAGGGTCTCCTGGGGGGAGTGGTTTACTTTGACGGTCAGTTTGACGATACACGACTGCTTATCCAGCTTGTCGCGACGGCGGCGGAGCATGGCGCCACGCTTATCAATTACGCCTGTGTCACGGAGTTGCAGAAGGGCAAGGACGGCATGGTAAACGGCGTGGAATGGGAAGACACGGAGACCGGTGAGAAAAGGATCGCGCACGCCCGTGTAGTGGTAAATGCGACGGGGCCGTTTACCGATTCCGTGCGGAAACTGGCCGAACCCGGGGTCGAGCCGATGATCTCGCCAAGCCAGGGCGCGCATCTTGTGCTGGATCGCTCGTTCCTGCCCGGCGATACCGCGATCATGGTGCCTCACACCAGCGACGGACGCATCATGTTCGCCATCCCGTGGCACGGGCATACGCTCGTCGGCACCACGGATACGCCGATGGACCATGTCCCCGTCGAGCCTGTAGCGTTCGACCAGGAGATCGATTTCATGCTCAGCACGGGCGCCCTTTATCTGGCGAAGGCGCCCACACGCGCGGACATCCTCAGCGTCTATGCCGGAATCCGTCCGCTGGCAAAGTCCGGAGAAGGTAAAAACACCGCCAAACTCTCACGGGACCAGGTAATCCATATAGACCGCAGCGGCCTGCTGAGCATTGCCGGAGGCAAGTGGACCACCTATCGAAATATGGCAGAGGATTGCGTGAACCATGCCGCTACATTGGGTGACCTGCCGGAAGCAGCCTGCATCACAAAGACCCTCCACGTCCACGGCTATCATACCGACGCCGCGATGTTTGGTTCCCTTTCGTTTTATGGAACGGATGCCGTCGCAATCCGGGCGCTCATAGCGGAATCCCCGAAACTGGGTGAGCAACTCGATGGGGAACTCCCCTATCTGGCTGCGGAAGTCGTCTGGGCCGCGCGCGAGGAGATGGCACGCGGCATCGAAGACATCCTTGCCCGCCGCACCCGTGCCCTTTTTCTTAACGCAAAAGCGGCCGTCCGCATGGCCCCGCGCGTGGCGGAGTTGATGGCGAGGGAACTGGGTTACGACGCCGCATGGCAGACGCAGCAGGTTGCCGCGTTTACCGAACTGGCCCGTGGCTTCCAGGTATCCGCCCGCAAGATTGCTTAATAATTTCTTCAATATACATAACGTGAACACTGCACCGCTTCAGAAAACCGAGAGCCTTACGCATCTCGGCCTCGAAAACCTCGGCAATGTCTATTGGGACTTGCCCGCGCCCGCGCTCTACGAGGAGGCCATCCGCCGCCACGAGGGCATGCTCAGTCATCTCGGGCCGCTCGTTGTGCGCACCGGGCAATATACCGGGCGTTTGCCGCACGATAAGTTCTTCGTGCGTGAGCCCTCCAGCGAAAGCAAAATTGGCTGGGGCAAGGTGAATCGGCAGATTGATGCGGAGAAGTTCGCCGGCGTCAAAGAGCGCCTCTGCGCCTACCTGCAAGGGAAGGACATCTTCATCCAGAATTGTTACGCCGGGGCGGACGAGCGCTACCGGGTGCCGATCCGCATTATTTCGGAGCACGCATGGCCCGCATTGTTTGCCCGCAATATGTTCATTCGCGAACTCGATGCCGAGAAGCTGGCCGCGCACAAGCCGGAGTTCACAGTCATCCATGCGCCAAACTTTCACGCGGAACCGGAGGTGGACGGGACGCGCTCAGAGGCGTTTATCCTGCTACATCTCGGGCAGAAGCTCATCCTCATTGGCGGCACCGCCTACGCCGGCGAGATCAAGAAATCGATATTCACGGTGATGAATTATCTGATGCCTCAGCGCAACGTAATGGCCATGCACTCCTCGGCCAACTATGGAACGGATGAGAATGATGTCGTGGTGTTCTTCGGTCTCTCCGGCACCGGCAAAACCACTCTCTCGGCCGATCCTGATCGGACTTTGATCGGCGATGACGAACATGGCTGGAGCGATGACGGCGTCTTCAATTTTGAGGGCGGCTGCTACGCAAAGCTCATCCGGCTGTCGCCGGAGGGTGAACCGGAAATCTACGCAACCACCCGGCAATTCGGTACGGTGCTGGAAAATGTCGCCATCGATGCCCGCACGCGCCATGTGAACCTGGACGACGCATCGCTGACGGAAAACACACGCGGCGCCTACCCGATCTCGCAAATCCCGAACATGGCGCTGTCGGGCAAAGGCGGCCATCCCAGGAATATCATTATGCTGACCTGCGACGCCTTCGGTGTGCTGCCTCCGCTCGCGCGGCTCACGCCTGAGCAGGCGATGTATTACTTTATTTCCGGATACACCGCAAAGGTGGCCGGCACCGAGGCCGGCGTAACGGAGCCGGAGGCGACATTCAGCGCATGTTTCGGCGCACCGTTCATGGCGCTGCCTACGCTAACCTATGCCAAACTACTGGGCGAAAGAATCGCAAGGCACAAAGTGAACGTCTGGCTGCTCAATACCGGCTGGAGCGGCGGCCCTTACGGAACTGGTAAGCGCATCAAACTCTCGGCCACAAGGGCGATGGTGAAAGCAGTATTGTCCGGAGCGATGAAGGACGCTTCCACGACCAAAGATCCCATCTTCGGCATCGGTG
>Ga0302269_1000472_pt1 | contig 23922 bp, 17 predicted proteins | sample III_Bog_E2_2_FD_194560 | JGI IMG/M metagenome (GOLD analysis project Ga0302269, IMG submission 194560) | Peat permafrost microbial communities from Stordalen Mire near Abisko, Sweden - III_Bog_E2_2 | ecosystem: Environmental > Terrestrial > Soil > Wetlands > Peat | place: Sweden: Abisko...
CTAATCGAGCCGGATTTCCTAAGAAGGGCGGCTCACCTAGCCCGTTTTTTGTAAGCCAGTCAACGACTCGCTTTTCATTGAGCCGAACATAGAAAGCCTCGTTTTTTTGCTCCAAGAGGTATATCGGACGCTTATTTCGCTCCACATAGTCAAAGGCTTTTAACCTCACAGGCATGTCCATATCTTTTTCAGTGATGGTCGGACTAGCACTGACCCGAGTGAACCCGAAACTGAATTCACAGATATCTAGGCCCCGAAGTAATACCAGCTCCTCTATGCCAAGCTGGCTAAGGTTTTCATTGACGATTGACGTGTATTGCGCGCGGCTAGCAGTATCGTCCGCTTCGATGAAGCACGCTTCTGGATTTGTGACGGAGATGGCAGGTAGAGACGCATCGCTACCTTGCCTGCCAATTGTTTCGCTGTAAAGTGAAGCATGCTCAATAGCAAGTCGGATGGGGTTATATCTGCGCGCCCAATCCTGGCTCTCTTCAACTTTGCTTATGAGAATAGGCGATTCTTCGTGTTGCTTTGCGATGAGGCCGTCATTCTGAAATTTCTCACGCATCTCTGCCAGCAACTTTTCTATGGCCTGTTGTTTCTTCTCCGGAAGGCTGGACATGATATCTACCAGCTCTTGATATTCTTCAGCTTCTGATTTACGCCCATTCGCTTGCAGTTGCCTTTCAACCTCTTCATGCGTAAGTGCAGATCCCGGAAAGTCATAGAGCTTCATTAGCTTCGATACTAGATCCGAACGTCGACCGGGCGTGAGGACCCCAGACACGTCCGTATCCTTGAAGAGGATGAATGTTTCGCGCTGGACATAATAGACGGATGAAGCCCGATATGACACCGGCAACATATTCCATTCTTTGGGCTGATTGCCTCTGCCTGCATCCATACGCGGCTTGAGAAGCGCCAAGGTTTCCCGGTCTGCCTGAACGAGCTCTTTCGCTGTTAGGCACTTGACGCACTGAAAGCGCCAATCGCTAAAAAATGGAGAAGAGTTCTTCATCAGCCGATATTCTTCGCCGTCACAGCTTTTGCACTTGCGTAGCTGATTCACTCGACCGTGACTGTCCATAACAAATCGTGCGGGACTCAAGCCCGCGTAGCTACCAGACCAATGTGCAAAAACAACGTCGATCTGACGTAACTTGTGCATGCCATTTTCTGAGCGTGGACAATCGTTTCGCCCGCTTTCATGTTTCCATCGGCGATCTAGATCTGCAACGTCATTGAATTCTGCAATTAGCCCACAATCACGACACACGAATACGAGTGGATCGGGGGTGAAGCCTATTCGAGATGGTTGATTAAAAACAAACCGATCTGGATCGATATGGGGCTCGCTTTTGTGATCTAGAAACACGGAGTCCAAACATTGTTCGGCCAGGACTTCTGGAGATTGTCTACATGCGATGGCACGAGCGTGCCATGTGTCCACGAATTCGCCGAGCATTTCAAATAATTGCTTATGTACACCCGGGAATTTGGGCTCATATGGAGAATACTTCGGAATGGCGACACAGCAGCCAAGCCCTCCTTCGTAGGTGAAGAGTGCGCCGGGGGCATATGAGCTAGCAATTTGTGTTCGAGATCTATTCATTAGCCGCGTCCTTCGTCATCATCGTCTAGTTCGGCCACACGTCCATTCTGGTTTCTCACTATCCGCAATGCGTTGCGCAATATTCGTTTTTCTTCGTCTCCAGTTAAGCGGGGCATCGCCTTGAATTCTCGCATCAACACAAATTGCCCCGCTTCATCTATATCTCGCAACGAGGTCATGGGGCGTTGTCCTACGGCTGCACCTTCCCAATAGTCGCTGAGCCTCGTTGTTGTGTATAGCGTTCGGAACTGCTCAATGAGTTGCTTCGCCTGATTGCGAATGCGGGCTGCATAAAAATATGGCCGCGGCGAGGCCCCGATATGTTGAGACCCTCTCCCGTGCACACCTAATGCAACTACGACGAAGTCCATGAAGTCGTTGACTGCAGTCGGATAATCTTGTCCCTCCAGCAAACGGTTCACGTCGTTGACGGAATGGAATGACAATACCTTTCCCTTATCCTCATCCGGGGATTGAACGAAGAGTATATGCTCAACCCACCCGCAAAGCCACGCTTGAAACATACTGGGAAGCACTCTGTCGTGAGCGCTTGCCGCCCAACGAGTGATTGCAGGTGGCGCAATCATCCTTTCAAGAAAACGGTGAAAAATATCATGCGTCTCTATGATGTAGCGATCTCGTCTGGCATGAGGGGTGGGAATCAGCATGCAAAAGCCCACATGCGATCTACCTACACGCGAGGAGGCTTGTATGAATTCCGCTATGTCATTTGGCATACCGGCAAAGAACATCGCGTTGAATTTGTCGACGTCCACGCCGTGAGAGATAGCAGAGGTAGCGACGATGTTTCTTAGTGTTAATTCAAGACCAGGAAATTCGTCACCCGGCACTTGATCTCCCTCAGCTTCCCTCATTATTTCCTGAATCTCCGCAACATCTACGCCTCCAGAAATTAGTCGGGTGTGAAGTTGCTGAAGATTGCATGCGTGAGAACGATGAACCTTCAACACTTCATCTCGAAAAGCGTCAATCACTTGATCCCCACCTTTTTTATTCGTCACATAGGTGAGGGAGATTCGCATTAAGTCCACAAGCGTGAAAAGCACCTCTGAGTTGTTCTGATAGAGGTATGAAATAGCTTCGGAATGGAACCTCGATAAGACACTGTTAGTGCTAAGGCTTTGCAGCAGCTGTGCTACCGCTGCATCTTTGCGCGCTTCATCTTGCAAGTCGTTCCATAGCTCTGTGATCGCAAGGTGATATGCCGATAGTACTGACACGGTTGTTACCGTATGGTTGCGCCCATTCGTCATAAGGGAAACATAGACCCGCATCCAAGGGGCTTCAATTTCCGGAGCCATTGGGCTATTCCCACCTAATCCATGCCTTTCGGGGCGATCTGCAACTGCAGGAACTGCATAGAAGGATCTGTAGATCGAGGTGCCGGGATATGGGAAGTGCATGTGTTTCCGTTGATACAGGGCGCCAAACTGCTGCTGGGGCACACTCACTGTTGCCGTCGCCGCGATGACTTTCGGCAGTCGCGCCCTTCGCTCTCCAAGCGGTTGTCGTGCTATACGATCTCCTAATATCGCGGCAGAGCGCGTAAACAACTCTTCCAACAGGGTCTCAAACAAGCCTGCAAACGTGCCTAAGCTCTCTTCGAGAAGATGTGCTTCATCCTGAATAATGAGAGAAGGATACGGGTCGACAAAAACCTCCTTTCCGCTGTGATAGGAAGGCATTAGTTGATCGCATCCATGTTGCTCGCTGCCTTCTCGGACTTGTTTGGGGCTCGGGTTTACTAACCGATTGGTTCCTCGCTCCATCCACCGCGCCAATCCAAACATCCCAAGAACACGCCCGATTGTGCTTGGATGCTGAGCTATAAGTGCCAGCTTGTCGATAACCCCCAAGACAACAGCGGGCGCATGACGATAAATATCTTGGTCGATAATTAGAAACGGGAGTGGTTGGAAGGAAGATTCCACATTCCAACGGCATTCGGGGTTAAAGCAGACAATCGCTATCTCTTCGGCATTTTGATATTTGAGCCGCCGCAGCCCGGTGTGCGCGTGACACATCGGGCATAACGGGATTTTGTTGAAGCTCTTGTTTACCTCATCGTATTCGGCTGTAGCGTTATCATCGTTTCCATAAGCTCCCGGATGAGCAGTAGGTACAGACGTTAGCCTGGGATCATCTGCGCGATTTGGAGTGTTGCCACTTCCAACCCAAAACCCTATTTCGAAAGATTCTCCTGCAATCGCTTCCGCTCGCCGGATGAGCTCTGCCTGAATAAGGATCGCAAGTAGTCGTTGAGCCTGCTGGAGAGTTAGCAGTCTCAAGGGGTATCTTAAAAGCGCCGTCACCCCTATGTGCTTGCCCCTGAGACGGTCAAAAAATAGATTGAATATCAGTAGGCCAAAGAACGCTTCAGATTTTCCGCCTCCGGTCGGAAAATAAAGTAGCGTTGCCGTCTCCTCGTCGAATTCAATATCGAACCATTGTGTATTTGCAAATTCGTCCATCCGGGAAGCAAGGGTTGGGATATGAGCGAGGATGAACGCCATTTGGAACAAACGCCAAGACGTGATCTTCTTATGTGCGCCAGCGCCAGCAAATGTTCTATTCAGTAACAGCCATGCGCAGAATGGTATTGCTGCACGGCTATTTGAATCGCGCTGATAATGGTCAAACGATTTTTCCAAAAGATCTATGCCAAGAGATATTCGTTTGACCTCCCTCTCGTAATTGGCAATATCTCCTCGGAAGCGCTCTCGCTCTCGCTCGGCGGTGTCTTTATCCGAAGCTCCCTGAGTAGGGTCTAATGTATTGGCCTCATTCTCAATCCACGCCCGGTAGGCCTGAATAAAGGGCCGTAGCGAGGCGGGATTGAACTTTGCATCACCGAGTTCGATGAAATGAATCGGTACGCCCGGAATCTCGGTCGGGACGATTCTTGGCTGGATATAGCGCGGCATCCAAGTCGTATGCAAATGGAGCGTGGCCCCATCTCGACGGGATTCTACGCCGCAATTTACACCAATTGCCGGATATGACAGGAAATCCCTGAAACGATATGAGGGTTCTACCCGACCTAGCATTAGAGAGCGATGCGCAGATGACGGAAGGGCAACATCGAGAGCGACTTGATATATCGTGTGCTCGTAGCGTTCTCTCCGCCTGCGTGGGACTGCACGCCCGTTGTTTTCCAATAGAACGCGGATGTTCCTGCGTTTGTTGTCTCGCAGATCAAGATTTTCTTCGACGACAAGTCGGATGCCACTCAGGTCAGGCATGACATCTTCCGCCAATGCTTTCGTCAGCCGGAGGGAATCAAGGAAGGCTTGCCATGAGTCGGCCGACTTGAAGTTACTTGGACGAATCTGGACGGGCCTATATGTCCACATTTCGCCATCGTCACTCTCAACCCACTGACGCACAACTGAAGAAATCAAGGCAGCAAGCTCTTTAGACCAGGCGTTGGCGACTGCGGCAAAGCGATCTGGCGCTTCGAGAGCCAATCGGCAAGGCAACGCGGCAACAGCTAATCTTTTCCACTTTTCAGGTATATCGATTAGTTGTGCGGCTTGATCTGTGTCAAAGACGTAGTTTCCTTTGTGAGTCGAAAGCCGTCTTTCCGGCTCTTCCTCAGAAGCTTGATTGGTCTCACTATTGTCGTTACCTGCTTCGGCCGATTCCTCGTCTTCGGATGAAGTCATATCTGGCTCTTCGGTGATAATTTCGTCCTCGGATACCCTTACGCCGTATGTGGCTAACAGTGACTTGTAGAGCTCTTGCTGTGTCCGTTTGATATCCCGCCGCTCTGCTGACGGCTTCTGGGCATCCTCCGCCCTTATTTCCCTTATGCGGCTCCTTGTTTCATCGGTGACAGCTCTTTCGACAGCTCTCTGTAGTGGTGGACGCGGGAAGAGATCAAGCTCTGGCGCAACGAGCTCGCTCCAAGTAGGCAGTACCCGGACGTAGATGGAAAATTGAACGCTGACTTCCATAAAGCCCGCCGTCGCGCTCGTAATCTGAAAATCTAGGCCGTGGGTGCTGAGGTGGATGTCAGAGGTCTCATCCTCAGTACCGGTCTCTTCAAATCGAGGGAGCAGAAATCCGGAGACATATTTTGAAGAAGGTTTACCTCCGTAGACAACTTCACCTTCGGTACCAGCGCCACTAGTCCTCTGCCATGTGAGATTGAGTAAGGCGTCAACAATGCCTTCCTTAGCATCGGTGAGCATTGTCTTCGTCTTGCCCGATACTGTCCGCAGGTCCGCGATTTTCATTGGAAGACCTCAATTTCGTTTGAAATGACCGCTTCTACATAATCCTCTGCTATCTGATTGATGCGCCACATATCGACTGGATCAAGTTCCGGCAGTCGAGAGCCGAGACTGTGAGGGTCTATAAGAACCGCCATGAGAACTTGGTGAAAATATGCACCAGTCTTAATGCGGGCCGATCTTGTTCCGAAGATGCCTAATACCCAGTACTGCTCAGCGATCACGTCGCTAATTCCGAGCGCTTTCATAAACAGGTCGTAATTCTCGCGTTTTTGGGGAGCTTGTGGCCTCACTTCATCGCGGGGCACATTCGCAAGATGTTCGACCTCAATCCAGTGAGATATTGCTTGCTGTCCGGGCAGAGGCGCATTCGGATCAATAGCGAGCATGCGCTCCCTCAGTTCGGAAGCTTTCTGGCTCTTGTTTTCGCCAGGTAGCCGTTCTGCAGCCTTTGCTATTACAGAATGATACTTGGATAGAACTGTTGGCGCATGAGCCGCAAGTTTGAGGAGTGATCGCGCAGCCTCAATGAAATCACTGGTGAATACACAGATCTGATCTCCCGGCTTTACATCTCTTGCTGCACATTTTGAATAAGGATATGGAGCATCCTCATCAAAGAGTGCGAGCTCTGACCCGTCGAACGCTTTAATGTGGAAACCTCCTGACAGCGAGATAGTCCTTATGGCACCGCTAGAAGTTAAGGCCTCGGCAGTTAGATCCACCGTTAACGTTCGAACTGGCTTTAATTCGAGGTCGAGGTCTCCAATATCGCTCGTATGTGCCCCCGAGGCCTTGGCAATTTCCTGCTCTATCGCAGCAAGGCGTGGCTTGAATTTTTCGATACCCACAAGGCTCAAAATAATATGGAGACGCTTGACCAACTGTTCGGCACGAGCATGATTGCAGAGAATCATCACTCGGGCCGGAATCCAATTCCGGCCCAGCACGTGCAGCAAGGTCTCAAAGTGTGGCTCTACAAAGACGATTCTCTCTTCACCATCAGGGTGGGCTTCCAATTTCACAAGCGCATCATGCGCTCCCACCCTGTCGGTCAAGAGAAACGCCTTGCCGTTGTCGGGCTTAATGTCGAATAGAAAGGGATCGTTTTCCATTCTCCACTTCACAAAATCTAGCTCTGTGTGACTTGGAAGAACCACAATAGATTTTCCGCCCTTTTTGATAACTTGCCTCAGACATTCGTCAAAACGGCGACTCCCGGGATGTACCTTGCTGATTGCCGAGACTAATGCGTCGATGGCTGATAGGAAATGCTGCATTTGCGATTGATGCCTACCAGCGCGTCCATCTTCCAGGGCGTTGCGGACTTGACTGCGCGCCTTTACATGATCAAAACGTGCTCCCTTGGTCTCCAACGGAAAGCCCTCGTATTGATCGTGAAGATACTTATAGAACTGTTGAGGCTCGCCCGGCAGAGAAAGTAAATTCTGGATGATACGGCAAGCCGATGTGACGATTTCCGCAAGTTCACTTTCTCCGTCCCCCAAGAGTTGCCTGCGTAACTGTAAACCCTCTTGAATCGTCCTCAATCCGTCGGTTCCGTACACATCAATGGCAACTTTAGGAATGGACTCTCCAACCTCCATAAGCGGCGCAAATAGGCTTTCCGATGAGTTCAATACCACCTGCGCGTAAGCCGCATTTCGTTTAGCAGATACATCGGCTGACCGCCACCTGTCGTATTCCTTGAGAAGGTCGTGCCTCAACTCTTGGAGACAAAAGACATCGTCCGTTACTGCTAGTACCGGAGGGGCATTGTCGACATAAAACTCAAGCAGAACATCTAGTAACTCCGATACCGAATGTTTCCACTGATTTCCAAATCTCCTCCGAGGCTTTCTTGATAAATCCAAAAGCAGGATGTCTGGCTTTCGACCGCCTTTAGCTGGATCGAGGCCGGCGTGGCGAAGAATGTCGACTCGTGCGGCATCCAGTCCTATGCCCATAAAGAAGAAAGGTGTGGTAGCAGGATTTACCGCGTCCTCATCACCCTTATTCAGTTTTAGCCACGTGTATTTACGTAGCCTTTCAACAAACTTTGCCGCATAGCCATGCATATTGTTTGCATGCAGTCCAATTTGGGGCATAATTTCGAAGAGCGTGGGGTGCTCAAGGCCCGGGTTGCTTTCGAGTGCTGAACGCAACTTTTCGCTTTGCTTGTTGTGATCAAGAACAGATTTCAGACTATGAAGTGCCAGTGCATACCGCATGGAAGAGGGGGTTGCTTTGCCATCCATTCGACTGAGCGGTTGTAAGACACTTTTACAAAGAGCCTCACGATCAACAAGGACTTCACGCAGGCAAGTGACACTATTTCTACTCCATGGAAAGAAAAGTGTAGTAAGCCTCTCTCTGTCGCATACGTCTAGCCGCTGAAGACATCCTAGTGCATGCAGAATGGCAACCCCATCTAGATTCTGTGGGCATATCAACAAGGCTTCGCTATTTCGATCAGCGCAAACTTTATTGAACGTTGCAAGCGCGACCGTGGCCGTACGCCCAATTCCGCAAAGTGTTTTGGGATTTAAATCGAGACGAAGGAATCCTGTCTCCAGCGAAGTGACACCGGCATGCATGGGGCGAGGAAACCGGCCCCATGCAGCTTCAATATTCCCGGAGGAGGATTCATCGTTCATTTGGATTCCTCCTTTGCGGCGTTATCATGTTGGATTGTTTTTGAGCAACATGGGTATTTGCATAGGCCATTTTAGCGGCGGTATCGTCGTCGTGAGCCGTACTGAAAGCCTGTAGAACATATTCTGCCATTGGCAGCGGTAGCGCGCGCAATGCACTTACTGAGACACTGACGGTTCCGCTGATTCTTCGAAAGCGTGAATCGACGGCATCACTATTCAACAGGCGGCAGAGAATTTTCATGGGAAGCTGCTGCGTCTTATTGAGAGAAGGTATTACTACTAGAGTGTGGTTTTCAGTAACAAATCCTCGTGAACCAAGGACCTTTGTCTTCGACACAACCGCAGCGATAAGTCGACGTTTTTGCCGGCTATTACTAGTCCTCTGAATTAAAATCGCATCTGTGTGAATTATGGCGGCACTGTCTGAATCTATATCGACAAAGCCAAATGGATTGCGCGCAGATGGTTCGGCGGCTAACGGCTTGCAGGTCCCATTTGCCTTTATGTTATGTGCCCAATATAAAGGCACTTCGTTTGGCTTAGGTTTGAGGCCTTTTCGATATCTCTTCTTCTCCCTGTTCCAGACAAAATATCCGCTCTTGATGGTGTACCCATAGCTTTCTAGGGACTCGTAAGTGTTGGCAAAAAACTCTTCCGCATGCGCACTATTCGGAAGAGCCCAGATGCGACCGCTTGGCTCTTTCGGAACGTCTAACAATCCCAAATTTAAACGCGGTTTTTGGAAGCGCAACAGCCAGCTTGTTGGTTTCTCCGTGCGAATCATTGAGCCTTTCTTTCTCAATGTAAGAACGCATACATCGCATAATACGTCGAGAAAGAGATCGCTTCGTTGCTCGATTGGATCAAGGCCGATAATCCACGTGTTGTCAAGAATAAATTTCCGCAAAGCTGCAAAATACGCTCCCCCCAAGAATGACATTGGAATAATGAGACAAATCAGGCCGTCAGGACGAGTCCAACCTAAAGCCTGCTTAATAAAGAGAGCATAGAGATTTACATAACTGTCAGTAATGACCTCGGAAAATTGAGCCAATATCTGCTTTCGTGGCCGGAATATTCTGCCATAGGGTGGATTAGCAATTACGGCATCAAAAATAGGCTGCGGCTTAAGCTTTAACGTGTTCGCACGAGTGATCGGAACCTTCAATTTGTGACCGGTGGTAGTTAGCTCCGGTCGAAGAATATCCTCCAAAAGCAATTCAGAAAGACGGGCCAAGCTTGGTTCGATCTCAATTCCTGCGATTGTCGAATTTATCTTTTCAAGAAGCTCTTTTGCGCTCTCACCTTGCCGTCGCGATGAATTTGCTATGGTGGCGGCTAATGGCACGAGAAAAGCGGCTCCGCCTGATGCTGGATCGAGAATTCGATCACTGCCTAGTTTTAAGCCCTGACGAACTAGGCCACTAATGGCATGTTCCGCCAAATGAGGTGGCGTGAAATAGGCAGCTAGGCTGCGGCGTCTTTCCTCTGGCATCAGAAGCGTATAAAGACTTGCAATCCAATAATGCCTGTCATTTTCCGGAAGTTCTCGGAAGAATTCCGTTGCGTCAGGATGGAGGACGCGGCCTCCAATTACAGCTTTACAGACACCAAGAGGCGTTTTTCTATGCTTCTTCGCAAGGATGGCTATTCGGCGCAGGCATGAAACTCGTCGCTCCAAGCTTTCCTCAAATCCAGCTTCTCGCGCCTTTTGAGAGTCGTTCATTCATATCCTTGTAGCCCTAGAGCAATACCCGACAAGCAGACCGATACAGTAGCCCCCTCAACTACAGAATTGGGGGCAAATTGTCGGACAATCTACGGGGATGGCATTTTAGGTTAAACCGAGTGCAACCACATTACCACTATCGTTTCCGTCAATGTCGGTGATTAAAACAAAGATGGTTGATATAGGGAAGCATTCACAGGAAATCGTGATGGATGACCTTGGAGGAATGGATTGTTACAAAATTGACTACACTTGAAAAATTAAAAAAGCAGATGGTCTAGGCGAAGTGCCCGCATCTGCTTAATTCTCAATGAGTTGTAATGGTCGGGGCGGAGGGATTCGAACCCCCGACCCTCTGCTCCCAAAGCGAAAATGCAGGATTCAGCCGATTCAGGCCGGATTGCAGTGGTGCTAAGTATTTGAAGGGGAATGCTTTATCTCGCTTTTAGAAACGGCGCTGAACGAGAAAATCTCGGCCTGCGCCGCTGCCGCCCACTTTTCCGCCTGCGATTCTTACTGCCTATTTTTCAATGCTTTGTGGGCGTTTGGGGCCGACCCCAATGAAATTCAATTTGGTGTCGATTTGGGCCTGCCTCAAGATCGGCATCTGGGCTGTCCAAATGGGTTCCATGCCATCTTCTTGATTGCTTTCACCGCGCAGCGAGGAATAGCGTGGTGTGCGTTTCAGAAAGGACAGTAACAAAAATGGCAAAGGTCAATCCATATCACACCAGCTCCCAGGAGTATCCACCTACACACCGCAACGTGTATCACGATCATGACGATTGCAAATATGGCAAAGAAATCAAGTCATGGCATCGTGAAAACGGAACGGGCAGCAAGCCACGCTGTGACGAGTGCAAGAAGCTCGGTTAGTGATTCGAGCTGCGCTTGTACGACAGAGGCGCGCCACCGGCTATCCATAGAGAAGCCATCAAGGCGACACCGGCGGCGCGCCCTGATCTCCCCTTCATGCACTTACCCCCGGACGAATCGGCCAGTTTCGCCATGCAGATAATGCAGGGGGCCACCGGCCCTCTGCTCCCAAAGCGAAAATGCAGGATTCAGCCGATTCAGGCCGGATTGCAGTGGTGCTAAGTATTTGAAGGGGAATGATTTATCTCGCTTTTAAAAACGGCGTAGAACGAGCAAATCTCGGTCTGCGCCGCTGCCGCCCACTTTTCCGCCTGCGATTCTTACTGCCTATTTTTCAATGCTTTGTGGACGATTCAGGCCGACCCCATGAAAATCCAAATTGGTGTTGATTTGGGCATCTAAAGCGGCGATTAGAATATGACTCATGGATCTTCTGACCAATGCGATCACATCTATAAAGCTGGGAGTGGAAGATTACCAGACAGTCAATCCGGATCGGATGCTTTCAGCCGTGCGCAATGTGCACGCAGGCATTCTGCTTTTATACAAAGAAGCCCTACGTCGAAAGTCTCCTCCGGAGAGCAATGATGTGCTTGTCAAAGCGCAAATGCGTCCGGAGATGAATGCTGCCGGAGAATTATCTTTCGTAGGAATAGGCAAAAAGACGGTTGATATAGCTCAGATCAAGGAGCGATTCAAAGGGCTTGGAATTCAAACAAAATGGGATTTATTGGAGAAGATTACAGAGGCTAGGAACGATCTTGAACACTATATCCCCAAACACTCTCAGGCCGCCCTCGAAGGTCTCATTGCCAATGCTTTTGCTATTGTTCGTGATTTCATCACGCGTGAGCTGAAAGAGGACCCTCTTCAGGTTTTAGGCGAGGCGACTTGGCAGGCAATGCTCAATGTTTCGACAGTCTATGAAGAAGAGCTAGCGGCTTGTGAAGCCGCCAGAGAAGCGGTTGACTGGCAATCTGATGTACTCGAAGAAGGGTTGAGCGATCTCTCTTGCGAGGAGTGTGGCTCTGACCTTCTTCGACCTGCTGAAGTCGATGGAGATACGCTTATCGAATGTTCTAGGTGCGGCGCTACTGAATCCAGAGATTCATACGCTCCAAAGGCCATCAAAGCAGCTTTGGAAGGAGAAGCATATAGCGCTATGAAGGATGGAGGAGATGATCCCTACACCGACTGTCCCGAGTGCGGCCTAGAGGCCTATGTGATGTCAGAGCATAAATGCGCGAATTGTCAGGCAGAGGCGCAACATGATTGCGAGAGATGTGGGGCTGAAATACCTGCGAGCGAAATGATGTGTTCTCCTTATTGCGGGTACTGCCAGTATATGTACGAGAAGATGCTAACGGAGTAGCTCCTCCGTGAAGTGCCCCCGGCTATCTCAAAGACGAGAAGGCAACGCTTTATAGGCATCTAATATCGCTGCGGAAGTTTTCTGACAAAACTCGCTCGATTCTCAAGCGTTCGTCAGTATTGTGATGCAACGGACTTTGCCGTACTCCGATGAAGGGAACCTGCGGCCTAAGTAGAGGTTGAAACAATCTCATGTCGGGCGGTATTTGCAAGGCCAGATGCCTGCGGGGAGATTCCTTGATTGATACTTTAAAGTTTTCATCAGCTATGTTTGGAGCGCTATTATTCAACGCAAGATTTGGATAATAGACCAACCGCCATTCCTTTTCTTTTGCGTATTTTTTATGTTTGAACCCAACAGCGATACTCAGTAAAAGCTGTGCGGCATTCCTTGCGCAATCCTTCGCCATCCATTTTATCCATGGCCCTTCTGGAGTTCCTGCACTATGGCGGGCAATACAATCAGAGACTGCTTGCACTGATTTCAGCATTGTTTTTCGCTGAACCGCATGGTCATATATCACTCGCTGATACCAGTTTTCAGCGAGTGGATCAGAGCACCGCAGTGTAGGTCTCCAGTCCCTCGGTATTGGAAAGGTTAAGCAATACTGGCCATATTTATCCCAATGGAAATCTGAATTTCCGTCCCCGCAAAAGCAAACGATGAATGTCCATTGCCGTCTTTCAATCATGCTTTCTTTGAGCTGCTGGAGAACTAGAGCGGGGAAATCAGGGCCCCCTTTGCGAAGCAGTTTTTCTACTGCTTCCTGCACCCAATCAATTCCATGTGTCAATTCGGTTTGGTCAGCTTGATCTGCAAGACACGTGGCCCATACCGATCGCGTATTGATGATGCTCTCAACAGTCGGCAAAGACGTATAGTGGTGCAGGGCAGAAGGGGCTTGACCATCATAGATGGATTTTCCGATCTGTCGAATCGACATTCCTAATTCCTCTATTAGGCCGAGGTGATGAATTCTGAAGCTCATCAACTTAGGATAGGTCATGTTCAGGGGGTATATTGTGGCGCATGTGAATTCGCGCTTGTATTGAATTCTGGAGGGAGTATGGCAGGCCTGAAACGAGATGCAGTGCACGATTTGCCCACGCTGAGGGATTACGTCACTCAAGCGGCGACTCTTGCCCGAGACTCAAACAGCCCTATTAATTGCGAGGAAAGCGACCACTTTGGGTTAATGAGCTTGACCTTCCTAAGTAGGCAGATTGATCACGCTGAGTCTGTTCTGCTTCTTGTCCCTCGCAGGGATGCCGTTCTCATTGCAAGGACCATGCTTGATGGCCTTTACCAAATTCTTTGGGCATATGGAGATCCAGCCGAGCGAGGCTTTCGATGGAGGGCTTTTGCATGGATCCACGATTGGCGAATCATGCAAAAATCCCTGAATTCTGGCTCGCCAATTGAGGAAGATCGACAAAAGAGTATTGAGGAAGCCTTGTCTGAGTACGGCTCAATGTTTTTGCGAGACAAAGCAAAAAATGGAGAGCAAATGGCTGATCCTTATCATTGGACATGGCACTGCGGTAAAAGGCTTCGTAGCCTCGCTGTTCAAGTGGAAGGTGCTAGTAGCTATGATGAGGTCTATTCAGATATGTCCGATTGGGAACACTGGGGAGTTGGAGGAATGGGGAGCGCTATTAGCCGACCGGAAGATGGGCTCGTAACCTTCAACTCTTCATCTCCAGATTCGAGCGCACAGGCTCTTGCGGTGGCTTTCCAATGCCTGATTCAAACGCTGGGTGTGGTAAACGCACATTTCCATCTTCAAAAGGACGAAGCCATTCGGGACTTGCAGAATTCCTATATGGCAGCTTTGGGTATATGAGTTTTAGTCAGCGCGCCGCCGGCTATCCCAAAAGAAGCCATCAAAGCGACACCGGCGGCGCGCCCTGGCCTCCCCTTCATGCACTTAGCCCCCGGACGAATCGGCCAGTTTCGCCATGCAGATAATGCAGAGGGTCACCGGCCCTCTGTTCCCAAAGCGAAAAGGACTGGAATCGTGAATGCAGCGAAAATTTCTCTGAGGCCAACTTCTTGAGGGGGAAGGCTTTATCTCGTTTTTAAAAACGGCGCTGAACGAGAAAATCTCGGTCTGCGCCACTGCCGCCCACGTTTCCGCCTGCGATTTTCAACGACATTTTGATGGGTTTAGAGTAATTAGTTTCTCTGCTTGCGTTGCTCGTATCTGGATACCTACTCGCGGCTTAAGAAGTCGGATGAACACTTGGGCGACTACCGATTCTCACTCGGTTGGTGTCTATAACGGTCATGTTAAGGCCGGAAAGGTCAATCGCCACTCTTAACGTGACGAGATACCGCTGTTGTGATGCATCTTCGCAACTGAAGGCGATACCTCCGATATCGTATTCGTTGCTTGCTTGTGATCTCGAACGAATCGCCTGATGTAGTGCGTCCACACCAGACGAAGAATCCATTGGACCTGTTGACGAGTCGCTTCTAGTGGCGAGAACGGTCGGGCGAAGAGTGATTCGTTCTCCAGGTTGCAGAACGGCGACAGAATTAGGATTCCAGACGACGAAGATTCCATTCTCAAGTCGTACAGGCTGGAACAGAATGTTAAAGATAGAGTGCGTCGTGGACACATTAATGAGCAGAAACTGCTCAATTGGACCTAAATATGGTTCTGTCTCGGATATAAGCCGTACTTGAGGTGCTGTTACCGCAAGGGGCTCAAATTGTCGATCTAACAAAGACTTTCGCAGTGATATAGCATCTTGGGCACAGTTCGCGTAAAGTCGGTGGGAAGCTTTAACGACAACGATGAGCACAACAGCGAGTCCAATGCAAACCCACCAAGCGGGGTTCCAATGTGGAAGTAAATGCTTGAGTTGTAACCGCTTCACCCACTCATCTGTCCCGAAGTTATCACGCCACCAAGTTCCGACATATAGGAGAGTAACGATAATACCCGTGGTCACTAAGGTCCAGATCGGTTTAAGGACGACACTACCAAGATAAGACCACCACCCCTTGATTTCGTGTTTTTCACTCATGGAGAAATCGTACCAAAGCCTCACGCTAAAAAATTGTCTCGTATGGGAACAACCTGCGGTGCCTCCGAGCTCCGCATTCTGATGCCAGGGAAAAGGCGCGCCGCCGGCAATCCAAAGAAAATCATCAAAGCGACACCGGCGGCGCGCCCTGATTCCTTCCTCTCAAGATTGCCCAGAAAAATTCAGGAGTTTCGCCATGCAGATAATGCAGAGGGCCACCGACCCTCTGCTCCCAAATCGAAAAGGTCAAAAACGGCTGATGTAGGCTGAATTTTTCTGAGGCCAACTTCTTGAGGGGGAAGGGTTTATCTCGTTTTTAAAAACGGCGCTGAGCGAGAAAATCTCGGTCTGCGCCGCTTCCGCCCACGCTTCCGCCTGCGATTTTACTGCCTATTTTTCAATGCTTTGTAGGCGATTCAGGCCGATCCCATAGAAAATCCGAATTGGTGTCGATTTGGTGGATACTAAAAGAGCAGACAACACTATGAATTCCAACGGAAATCGATGTGTTTCAATGTCTTGGGAGCGGTAATCGTAGGCGCTCCCTTCGGATGCTTGTGGGCTGATCATCGTAACTTATTCATAAAGATCAACATCAAGCAGTTCGAGGTAATGCTGGGAACCGGAGACATTCTAGCTGTCTGGGGTTGCAAGAATATCTTCGACGAAAATTCGAGCGGCTATATAGACTGCTATAAGATCATTTGAACTAGGTCATGTAAGAAGAGGCATGATTTGTGTATGAAGACCACCCTCGCAAATGCCACATTGTTGATGATTGCTTTTTTTGCTGCCAGTGGAGTTTCACAAAGCACCCCGCGGGGTACGGACCAGTCTCCCGAAAATCGCAACGTGGGGACTGTAACATTGCAGCCATCATGCACAACGACCGATGACCTGCTGAAGTACCAACAGTTTCTGCGCAAGGAATCGGACGAAGAAAATGCAAATCTAGACCGATTGATCCAAAGAGTGGAGATTCTTGCAACGATAGCAGCGGCAATCTTCGTTTTTTTTGGCCTCAAGACCACAAAGGGAATTCGTTCAACGGCTAAGAGCCAGTTGAGCACGATTGAATCAGAGGCGAAGCAGAAAATTGAGAAGGTAATGGAGGATCTGCAGCGTAGTAGTCGGGCTCGGTTTGACGCCCGCTTTGCTCATCTCGAAGAGGCATATGAACGGAGGCAATTGAAGTACTTTAAGCTCCTTCGGAGCTACTTTTCCATGCTATTTGTTGCTAACCCTGATCTATGTTCCCGCTGGTTGGGAGACGACTTTAAAGACCATCACTTCCGGGGAAAGAAGATTTTGTGGGTTGACGATGACTGTGTTGGAATTGCAATGCTAATTGAACTATTGACGAACAGCGGAATCCAAAACGAGACATGCGGATCTACAGTTGAGGCGTTAGATAAGGCATTTGTAGAGTTTGATTTGATTGTATCGAATCTTCGCCGCGATCCAGAGGATAACGCTGGTCTTTTGATGACACAGCGGATTCGAGGGGAAAAGCAATCGAAAATACCGATCATTATCTTCACCCGACCGGAGCATAAGGCTGATTACGAAGAACCACTGATGAGCGCAGGAGTGAATGCAATTGTGACATCAGATCGTGAATTATTTCCCTCTATCGCAATACTATTGGATAAGAAGCCAGCAAATGGGGAGGAATGACGACGTGCTTTGGGCAAACCACAAACTACGGCTCGTTATCACAAATCAATGCAATCTGAATTGCTTTTATTGTCACAACGAGGGACAACCCAAGTCATCTAGTTTTCTCTCTAATGACCTCTTTGAGCATGTTCTCCGATTAGTTGGTGCCAGCTCGTGCGATCTGGAAAAGGTCACCTTTTCCGGTGGCGAGCCTCTTTTGCACCCACAACTCGAAGACTTTGTCCGGAAATTATCACCAATGACGCGGAACAGAACCTTAGTAACAAATGGTTTATTGCTTGACGAGAATCGGCTCAATTCACTTCGAATGGCTGGCGTGACGAAATTAAGGATCGGGGTCGATTCCTTGGTACGAACCAGATCGAGACCGTCAGCGGTTTTTCCTAAAGGACACTCAATTCATCAGACGTTCGAGTTGCTCGAACGAACAGCTACACCGTTTGAACTGAATGTGGTTCTAACGGAATTCAACCTTAGCGAAATCCCCGAGATTATGCGTTTTTGTCGGGATCGTAGAGTATCGGTGAAATTTTTCGAACATGTGAAAGCAAATTTCGTTCGAAGCGAAGTCGCCGTTTTAAATGCGGAGCCAGAACCGTGCATGCGATTTAGTGAGTTCGCATCGATTCTGACCTCCATCATACCTACTGCAGTTCAAGTATCGGATGATATCTTCGATGGTGCCAATGAACTCTACGATTGTGATGGTTTCTTCATCCGGTATTGCAGGTACCTCTGCCCATATGGCCTCTGCTATCTAACCGGCACCCGAATTGATCCGCGTGGATTTGTCTATACGTGTCTGGTGGGGAACGGTCGCTTCCGTATTTCTCCGGATCAGACAGTCGCGGAGTCAGCAACAATAATTACTCGAGCCATCAATTGGGGATGCTCCTCGCGCCTAGATCCTGTTTTCTGTGAGTCACCATGGAAAGAAGCGTTTATATAATCAAGCCGGAAGCAATGTCAGACAGAAAAGGAATTTGCCGTCTGATTGAAGCTGCTGGCCTTCGGATTGTTGCAAGAAAACTAACTAGGATTTCGAAAGAGGCCATCGACATTCTTTATCCTGATCTCAATCAGGATTTGCGCGATGCAACACTCTACCACTACGGTCTCGGTTTATCGGAGATAGGGATAGTGGAGGGTCCAGAGGCTATTGCCCGACTTTTCCGTTTGGCCGGACAATCCGTAGATCCTGCTGAGTGTAGAGCATCAACCATTCGATTTAAATTTGGATATAGGCTTCCGGTCAGAATGGGGAATGCTTTCTACTACAAAAATGCATTTCATCGAACCAGAAATTCTCTGGACGTGACTCGCGAGTTGGCTATATATGAAATGTTGCCCGACCTCTCTGGCAAATAAAAATCCCGTTCAGCGTCGCTGCCGCCCACGTTTCCGCCGACAAAAACGCAATATTTTTTTGTTCATCAGACGTTAGCGACCAGATTTTATAGCTCGTCTGCATAAATCGCTTAAAAATTCTGGAAGATCATTGTAGCTGCGGAGAGTGAATTGGCAGACACCACACTGCTCCCATTTGTTGCGGTACGGATCATTATAGTCGGCGCTAATGCGTACACCCCAATAACAGTCCTGCCGCGATGAAGATACATGGGTATTTTTTGTCTCCGATGCTAAACCCATAAGGTTCTCATCTTCACCGGAAAGGCCGAGAAACAGGCAAGTATTCGAATTTAAAATTGCTCCCATCCTCGTTCTCCACTTGTTTTTAGTCTCTCCAATGATCCGTTGAAAATCAAGTTTAGTAAAAACTATGGGCGTAACCGCATCTCTACTGTCTAATGGCAATAAACCATGAGGATGGAGAATCGTAACATCGTACAGATTACTGTCCCATGTTGGCAGTGTAGCAATCGGTTGTACTTGTATGCCATAGTACTCCAAGTATGTTTCAATTAAATTGTCAAAATTAAATGTAATAATGTGGGCAACGCTCCCTCGCTTTGCTGGCCGAGCAAGCGCGCCAATACTAGCTAAAAGTCGATGAGAGCATATATCATCTACAGATGAATTAAAGCGTTTATACAAACATTTTCTTACCGTCTCTGAAAATTCTAAATTCTTGCTGCCCGAAAGTCTCCAAAGGTCTTCGGCAAAATCTTCATTTGAAATATCGGGTTTTCTAACTGCCCCAAGCAGCTCGGCTACATCATTCACTAGAGCATCCCATGTAGGTAGTCCAAAACCAAAAGATATTCCAGCACCGAGTACAAGAGCAAGCCGCCCTTTGCTAAGCTGTTCGGCCAGAAAGCCGCGCGGGTCTTCCCAGGCATCAGTATGCATCATCTTGCTAATTTCATATGGGCGTGAGGGTGTCATTCGGACTCCTCTGCTCTCCAATGCAAAAAGCCGTTTCTGGATAAAAATCTGAGGGCTGTATCTATATCTCTTAGAGTATGCTGAGATTGATATCTGAACCGTATAGTTCCTTCAAATCCGACACTCATAACGTCTCTCTTCGTTATGGCATCTCTTAATTGAACTGCGGTTGGTATAACCCTTGAACCTATATCCCGAAAAAGAAGGGCTTCGCCAATATCTTTTCCAAAAAATCCAATTGTGCGAAGAGCTTCGCCATACCCCTCGACTCTCGCATATACAGTACTCATGACATATGATGTTGGTCGTTTAGTTAAGCTATCCACCAGCGCAGGAATTGGTATATCCGGACATGTCACTTGTGACAAGATCCCCGATCTATCGAGAAGAAGTCTATTGAGTTCATCATCATTTGACACGAGCAGGAAGCGATTATCTTGACCCTGGCGATAGAAAAAAGTGTAAAGATATGTGTCTTGGGTATTACCTAACCTTTCATTTTCATTTAGGAGAGGTTCATGAGACTTTAAGACTATAGACATCCATCCTGAAACAGGTAAGGGGGATACTGCGATCTCGTTTCCAATGGAAACAATAGAGGCGACAGTAGAACTGTCTACTCCTCCTCGCTGTGTATAGAGCGCGCCTCTAAAGTGGACAAATTCGGGCATCATTTGAGTTGCACTCCATAAGCAAGATAATGCCATATCCAGACTGAACGAATGGCGTTTGGAGCTTTATCGAGAGGGCAATTATTGAGAAACAGTAGGGGATTTCTCATTTTTGGTTCTGCAAAGACTTCAGGTTTAAATTCTTCTATACCCGATCCAGCTCTCAATATCTCCGCGGAAATCCTAGGCGAGAATAAAATGTGCCGCGCAAATCTAATCAAGAGTGATCTGCTTTTTAGAGCAATCAAAAGCCATTCACGACTGCCAGCTAGGTGTTCAAGCGCAGCTTCGACGTAAGGAGAGTTCTTAAATTCTTCCTTTATTGAAGTCAGCATGGCAATCAAACTGTCTATCGTGACAACATAGCTATTTTGTCTTCGTAAATTATTAGTATGAATTGCGCATAACGTTCGGGCTACATAAGAAGGGATGCGATCTTCTATATGTGGAATGGTGGCCCATGTAGTCCACAAAGAGCGCACGTACCTTTCCTCGTCGCTATTGTAGTGATACATAAAGTCGAATATATGCGTGATGGTTTCGTTGGCTTCTTCGGCATTTTGCAAAATTGTCGCGTCAAGATCTTTTGGAGTAAGAAATTCCGAAGTAGCCTTGGAATTTAAGTTCCATAATGCGTGCACTAAAAAGACCTGTACTTGTTCGAATAAGGTTTTTGCTAAGGATGGCTTCTCCATAACACTCAATATATGAGTAGTATCGATTACTTGGTGGGGAGGGTACAATAAGAGTCCGAGAATGGCTCGCACCTGAGTATGGGAAAGCTCGTGTGTTACTGTTTGTAGTGTCCACGATGAAGAGCTACATGCCGCAATTGTTTCTGAAGGGGCAGTAATTGAAACGTTTGTGCTGCGAAATCCATCGCGCCCACTGAAGTAGGAAATTTGAGGTAGATGTTTTGCGGGCAGTTCTACTACGTCCTCTAGGGGAGGAGTAACGTCATGAAGAAAATCTCGCTGCCAATAGGAATCCATAGAAGAAATGGAATAGAGAGGCTTAGAGTGGGGGGCAACATGTCTTAGGTGTTGGATTCGGTCTACCAATCTAGAAGCTGTATAGACTTGTTCCGAAAACCGGACAATATTTTCAAGCCCACGCGAGGCGGTTCCCACCCCGAGAAGTGAATGAGTTGAAAAGTGACATGGGTGCTCTATTATGGGACTGGTTCCGCTGTATGTTTGCCAGACATGTCGAGATAGCGAAACATTACTCAGCGTTAGAAGCTGAAGTTGCTCTAGAGCAGTCAGAGATGGGTCATCCATACTCGATCTCAGCGTAGAGCTGAAGGCGCTAAGAGACTCGTCCTGGGGTGTTCCCGCAGCATACGAGCTAGCGTATGTGCTAATAAGAAGAGCCTCAAGCTCACGTATTGTTGGCAGAAATACTGTATGCGTTCGGGAGAACTGTTTTGTTATTTCTGGAGGTGCTTTTTGTGGAGGTGTAGGCGTGTGAAACTGTACGTCTAAAATCTTTCCAGCAGAAATTGACCACATTTCCCAAGCAGCATTTGATTTTTCAGCAAACGCTAAGGCTTCGTCAACCTGTTCTTCTGTTGTGCAGAATAAGACTAAATTCAGTGAGCCCAAACTTAGGTATATGTTGGGACCTGTTTGTAGAAGTATATCGCCTGGATAAATCGATCCAATGAATATGAGATGCGATTTACTGTCGGAAGAAAATGCTGGTGGCGGTGCATTATCTATGGGGAAAATCGGGCTGAGCCTCGATCGTCCTTCCAAGCCGCTAATTGCATCATCAAAGCGCTTGTAAGAAAATATACGTCGATCTACTCCATCGCTACGTAGGACAATGAAATGTGTGCCGCCAGCCAGGCGGAGCATTATCCGTTCGAACCCGAGCGTGGGCGATATGAAATTTCACCCGTCCAAGGGTCTTCAAATGCTTCTTCGAATGGCATAGCGTGGGAATGTTCAACTGGGCACAAATCTTGGGAATTTCCTCCAAGCAGCGCATCACTATGAACATGCTTCGGGCCTGTCATGCAGGTGGCGTCGTGATCAAAATGCCCATAAGGGCGCAAACCAGTAAGCCGGTCAAACCTTATGGCACAAAGAAGCTCAAATTGGCTCGGCATTGCTTGTACTACCTTTAAGTAAACGCGCGGCCCTATTGGCCGCACGCGAGCGTTGCAGGGAGGCAACAGCAAGTGAGTATTAATGCTACGACGCCTACTGCATGGCGTCAATAGGAAATGGCCTATACAAGCCAAAAAATCAAGCTAAGCTTGTTAAACCCAACTAAACCATGTTAAGTTGTTGAAAACAAACATGAAGGGGGGGGCAATGCTCGCATTACTTCGAAATCCAGGACTAGGACGGGTGGAAATTCACTTGTTGGGCCTTTCTGAACACGATCCTTCCGAATTGTCCATAAACATGGATAACAAAACATGGGCTTTCAAGGGATTAGTGCACAATATTGGTGAGCCATTGGAGCGCTCTATCCGACGTGAAATCATAGTCGGTGTCTATGATCTGTCTTCTCAGCGACAGATCACTTCAATGGTTTATGAGGCAAGCAACCTCATAAATGAACCGAGATATTGCTGCGCAAGAGATTGAAATAATGTCGCTTAGTGTGAAAAAACCTAAACTACGGATTCAATCCGTAGTTTTTTTATGCATTATTATATATTTGTGAAAAGACGCATAGAGAACCATGTCAAAAAGAGCTTGCCCGGATGGCAAGCTCTTCTGTTTATGCAGGGAAAAACTCCTTTGCTTTCTCCATCCCCTGCAAAGTCTTCTCCTCCTTCTCAAGCTGATCTCGTAATGACTCGACCAACTCGCGTTGTATGTCTATCTGTTTGAGGACGTGATCGCGCGGGGTCAGCTTGACCCAGCGCTTCCGTCCCGCCGATTCCTGAGAGGCGTGTTCTGCTCCCTCAGGGGGCGTTGTTGATTGCTTCTTTCCAGCCATGACGTTCTCTCCTTGAGGTTGTGAGACTATTGTGGTTTAGGCATCGTCAGCTTCCCGAGCCTGCGACTGTTCGTTCTCCTCCTTCTCCTTGGCTATCGCTTCCTGCTGTGCGATGATCCAAACCTCCAGTTTCTGGATGGCCTGCCTGAGCATGGGAAGTTCTACATGCGTGTAGATGTCGTTGGTCGTGCGTGGTCGCCCTTGGGAATGCCCCATGAGTGACATGCGCACGTCCTGGATCACTCCGGCCTCCATCAATCTTGTGTTGAAGGTGTGCCGGAGATGCTTGAAGAGCAGGGGGCGGATGCCGGCGTTTTGTACCGCCGTCATCCATGACCGTCTGAGCTTATCCAGCCTGTTTCCCTGATACGTGAACAGAAGCCCTTTTGAAGGCATCTCCTTGAGCAACTCGACCATGCGTGCGGTCAAAGGGATTTCCCGCTGCTCGCCCCCAGCCGTCTTGCTGTGGGTGACGTAGAGGACTTTGCGGACGAGATCGACATCTTCGGCGCGTTGTGCGAAAAGCTCACCGCGCCGCATCCCGGTATCGACTGCGGCAATGATGAGCGGCTTGAGGTGGAAAGCGGCCGCGGCGATGAGCGGTGGCTCTTCCTCAACGCTCAAGACGGGCTGCCGGATACGGCGGATTTGAGCCATCCGTACACGGCTCAGGGGGTTGGTGAGTAGAATTCCGTTATCCAGAGCGTAGAACAGAATGCGCCTGAGAACCCCA
>Ga0302269_1000474_pt1 | contig 23864 bp, 21 predicted proteins | sample III_Bog_E2_2_FD_194560 | JGI IMG/M metagenome (GOLD analysis project Ga0302269, IMG submission 194560) | Peat permafrost microbial communities from Stordalen Mire near Abisko, Sweden - III_Bog_E2_2 | ecosystem: Environmental > Terrestrial > Soil > Wetlands > Peat | place: Sweden: Abisko...
AGGTTACGCCTGCCCGCCTCGCCAACGGATCGACTTATCCATACACTCTCGGCCTGTTTGTCTCGCATGAACAAGGCGTTCTCCGTTACTACCATTCCGGGCAGGGACAAGGCTTCGAAGCAATCAACATGATCTATCCCGATTCATCGAAGGCCATTGTCGTACTGACGAACACAAGTGCCAAACCCACGTTTATGAAGATTGCGGATGAACTAAAACACTGTATTTAGGCCCCAAGGTCAAAACTCCTAGCGGCGAAGGCGAAGTCGAGGTGCAGCACAGAGGTTGGCGTGACAAAACGATCAGCACTGACGGGCGACAATTAGAAGTACCGGTCAACGACAAACAAAACTCCCGATGCAACGACAATTAGGCCAAGCGTATTCCGGTTCATTGGAGCGGAGGCGGATTGGTCACGGACAAGCAGGTTCGGAGGTTGTTTGCGTTGATAAAGACAGAGGAAAACCAGGAGATTGCGGCGTCCAAGGCAGGGATGGATGCCAAGACGGCGCGAAAGTATCGCCGTCATGGCGGGTTGCCCAGCGAGTTGCCGGCGGTGGTGCGCGGTCGGACCCGGCCCGATCCGTTCATCGATGTTTGGGACGATGTGCAGAAGTTGTTTGAGGACAACGCAGGGCTTGAGGCCAAGACGGTGTTCGAGTTTTTGCAGCGGCAGAACCCCGGTCGCTTTCAGGACGGGCAGGTGCGCACGTTGCAGCGGCGCGTGAAAATGTGGCGTGCCACCGAGGGTCCGGCCCGGGAGGTGTTCTTCGCGCAAGAGCATCCTCCGGGTCGGCTTGGAGCGTCGGACTTCACCCACATGGAGGAGCTGGGCGTGACCATTCAGGGGCAGAGTTTTCCGCACCTGATCTATCACTTCGTGCTGACGTACTCGAACTGGGAGGCAGCAACAGTGTGCTTTTCAGAGAGCTTCGAGAGCCTGAGCGAAGGGTTGCAGAACGCGCTGTGGGCGCTGGGTAAAGTGCCGCACCGCCATCGTACCGACCGGCTTTCGACGGCGGTCAACAACATGAGCGACCCTGCCGAGTTCACTGATCGCTACAAGGGTCTGATGCGTTGCTACGGTCTGGAGAGCGAGAAGACGCAGGCCGGCCATGGCAACGAGAACGGCGATGTGGAGCAGCGGCACCATCGCTTCAAGCGGGCCATGGCGCAGGAGTTGATGCTGCGCGGTAGCGTGGACTTCTTGAGTGTTGATGCATACAAGTCGTTCCTCGGAGCGATGCTGGAGCGGTTGAACTCGGGTCGCAGCGAGCGGCTAAAAGAAGAAATGGAAGTTATGCGCGAGTTACCGCAGGGGCGCATGGAGTCATTCAAGCGGGAGCGGGTGAAGGTCGATTCGGGCAGCCTGATCTATGCGGATCGCAACGTGTACTCGGTGCCGAGCCGGTTGATCGGCGAGCAAGTGGAGGCACGGCTGTTCATGGAGCATGTGGAGGTCTGGTACGGGCAGAAGAAGGTGGCTGAGATGCCACGCTTGCGGGGACGGCAGAAGCATCGCGTGGATTACCGGCACATCATCGACTGGCTGGTGCGCAAGCCGGGCGCCTTCGAGCACTACCGGTACCGCAGCGAGTTGTTCCCCACCAGCCGCTTCCGCATGACCTTCGACCTGCTTGAGGAGCAACTTGGCCGGTATCAGGGCAGCAAGGAGTATCTGAAGATACTGGAGTTGGCTGCCAGGGACAGCGAGGTCATGGTCGATGCGGCGTTGCTTGTTCTGTTGGGACCAGGCGATGAGCCGATCAGCGCCGCGGGGATCGAGGCCATGCTGGGCGCCGAGCAAAACACGACCGTTCGCGATGTCGAGGTGGCTGTGGTGGATCTCAGAGTCTTCGATCAGTTGTTCACGGCGCAGGAGGTGCTGCAATGAGCGCAGCCCCTCAGATCAGAACGGCGTTGACGGAGAACTTGAAAGCACTGCATCTGCCTGCGATGCGCGAGTGCTTCGAGCAGGCCGCGCAACAGGCGGAGAAAGAAACGCTGAGTTATGAGCAGTACCTTCTTGAGTTATCGGAGCGAGAGTGCGAGTCGCGGCGGCGTAATCGCATCGCGGCGCTGTTGCGCGAGTCGGGGTTGCCGCGAGAGAAGACGATGGCAAACTTCGATCTGAAGCGATTACCCGTCAAGGCTGGACGACAACTGAAGGCGCTGGTGGACGGCAGCTTCCTCGATCGCCAGGAGAACTTGCTGCTGTTCGGCAATCCTGGCGCGGGCAAGAGCCACTTGCTGTGCGCCTTGGCCCATGAGCTGATTGCGCAAGGACGCCGGATGAAATACACCAGCTGCGCCATGCTGGTGCAGGATCTGCTGGTAGCCAAGCGCGACCTGCGGCTTAGCAAAGAGATCAAGAAGTTGGGCCGCCATGATGGCCTGATCATCGATGAGATGGGTTATGTCCAGCAAAGCCGCGAGGAGATGGAGGTGCTGTTCACCTTGCTATCGGAGCGATACGAACGCGGCAGCGTACTGCTGACCAGCAATCTTCCGTTCTCCAAGTGGGAAGGGATCTTCAAGGACCCGATGACCACGGCGGCAGCCATCGACCGGCTGGTGCATCACTCGGTCATCGTGGAACTGAACATCCCAAGCTATCGAATGGAGGAGGCTAAGAAGAATCGAGACCCGGCCCCGGAAAGTAGCGAAGCCGCCTGACGGGGGCGGAGATCGGCGTCCGTTGTTGCTGGCAGGCCCTCCGCTCCGCCCCTTCGGGGCTACGCTCCGGCCCTGCCAGCAACAACGCCATCCCAGCAAAGAGAGGAAAGAACCAAGTTCCAACAACTATCGGGAATTATGGTTGTCGTTGACCGGAAAGAGTAGTTGACGCCAGACATACGTTGGATAGCCTTCTTCAATTAAAGCATTCTCTTCGCGAACAACAGGCATTACTCAGGGCTCTTGTCCTGAGCGGCGAAATCGTTCGGGCTGACATCGTTCTCGACGGTCTTCGAGCTCTCGTTGCGGAATTGAAAACAAAACGCTGGTTCGACCTCAAACAGGATTGGTGGGAACTCGAAAGTTGGTTGGAGCTCTTACCGTTCTCCGATCGCCCAATGTCTACACTGGATGGTCTCGATCAGATAGACCCTGCTTGGCGGCAACCTTGGCGGCTTCGCAGTGTCCTGTCCGCTTTGTCATATGCACCGTCATCTGAGGCTGAACAAGTGCTCAAAGAATTGCCGCGGAGAGACACTGCTTTTCTGAACGACCACGACTGGCTCGGTGCCTTGGAACGACGTTCCCCGGTAACCGCGGCACGCACTCTACTTGAATTCATTTCAGATGGGACTCTTTCCGCTGTTGAGGTGCGAGACAGATGGTGGCTCACTCGAAAACTAGGCCGCGCGATGCTGGAGGACGCAGATTTTCGAGCAGGTGTATATCACCAATACGATTCAGCTTCTGGGGGGATTGCGAGAGAGTTATTGGAAGGGGCTATCGCGGAAGGTGCCGATGAGACGGGTGTGCTGGTATTGGTTCAAAACCATGCGCGCCGGTGCGAACCCTATTCCGGAAGCATCGAAGCCGCCATTCGGCACGCCGTCGTCGGCGAACAACCATCTCAGGATTGGGCTGGAACAAGCGAGCTTTTTGGTATTGCGGTTCCGTCGCTACGAAAAAAGCTATTCGGAATGATTCAGGGTGATGCGCCTGACGCGCAACTGGCGTGGAGGTGTCTTACCCGCATCGACCAGTTGCGCGATGAATACGGCCCCGTTGAATCAGAACCGAGACATCCGGATATCGAGTCAGGCCGCCCGTGGCCCATTCCTTTTGCTCAATGACGGTGAAGATGCCAAGTCGGCACACGCATTCGGGAACGCGATCCTCGCCTGTGTAACGGATGCGGTTCAATTCTCCCTCAATTGCGCCGCCATCTGACAGACATTCTGGAGGATAGTGCCAAGGTCTGTGGAGGTAACGTCCGACACGGACATCCGCTTGGCAACCTCTACATTCATCGATTTCGAATAGAAGCGTGAGCCGTCAGCTTCTGCTAAATACCCTGTTATTTCTTCGTCGGGCGGTAATGGCCACCGCCCAGTAAGGTCTCGACCGGTGACCTCCTCGACCGCGTGCTGAGTGAAATAATTCTCAATCCCGTATCGTTCGAGAACAAAGAGGTGAATCGGCCGTTGCTGAAAAGCACTGAATGCCTTTCTCGCATCGGAGGACAGGGGCGCTCCCGGCTTGTCAAAAACTCGTCCCACGTCACCGTCCATAATCAGCACCGCTTCGCGGCAACCGTCGAGCCAACGGTCGACTGAGCGATTCGACAAATTAGGCCATCCGTTGACCAAGTCAATACTTGCAGCGAGTTCTGGTTCTCCCAATTCGGTCAGAAACTGGGAATATACCGGTGCGTCGGTACTCCCTTCCACGTAAACTTTCAACGTGATCAGGGAAGTCGACACTTTGAGCATTTGCAACACTCTTGCAAACGGCAGCGACCTCGCAGCCAATAGCTGCGCTTCACGCTCACATTCGAGCGCAAACGAGGATTGTCTCGCGCGCCAGTCCTGTGGAGCATCTCTCATCTGCGCTCGAACTGTTTTGGCCAATCGCGCCACGTCGAGCTTCCTCAGTTTGTTCGTGACCCTATCGCACAAGTAGACCAATTGGTGTTGCAGAGTAAGCCGTCTCAGGCGAACCAAATCGCCCCAGGCCCATGTCGCATTGATGCGATCAATCCAGGTCGCAGGCCCATCCCCTGGTGGGCCCACATCAGCATCCCTGAGACTTTGCATCTCTTGAAGAAGTGTCGCCAAGGCCCGCGATATCGTTGGTCGATCTTGCCGGTTGACCAGTTCTGCAAACGCGGTTTCCCGGATCGACTCGTTAGATGAACGCAGGCATTTCTGAAGAGCCTCAGTGGAAACGCCGCGCTTGATAAGGGTGGTGAGAGAGCGCGGCCCGATGTATTCGCTCGAAGGATCGTTTACGAACCGCATGAGATCCTCGGTCAGCGTCGACCAAGTAAAGTCGGTGCTATCGAGGAAAGACAGGGCATTCTCATGTATGGTTTTTCGCTCGTGCGTGCCCTGAACAAGCCCTATGAAAAGTCGCGCCGCGGCGTCCGAAAAGCCATATCGAATGTAGTGATTCGTGATGGTGTGGCCTGGCCACGCCTTCAAGGTACGGACCAGTGGCTCGTCATCGTGCAAACGAAGTTCATAACGGTCGACGATCCGAAGCAGAGTCTGCAGTTCAGGCGGTTCATACCAGGAATTGTTTACACCGTAAGAGATCGTGGTCCCGAGATCGAGCGCTTTCAGACGATAAGACACCGGGTCAGTGAGCCATACCCTTCTCGAATCCGTAATAATTGGCCACTGCTCTTCTTTCAGGTCGTGAAAGGCTTGCAGCGCTTGAAGGAACTCGCCGTTTTCGATCACATTCCGCAAAGTTGCTATACGGTTATCGTGCTCCTCCTGCCTGTCTCTTTCCTCTTGCCGGTATCGTTCAGAATTCTCCTCCTGGGCCTCTATCACGCCGAAGGAATACGGCGAAAGGAATTGGCGTACCGGACCCAGGGGGATGAAAGACGAGATCTGTTGGATAAATCCGAAGGCTTGAGCGTCTACAAGCCATCGGGCATGAACCATGGTCATCCAGCGACCGATAATCTGACCAATTCTGATGGGGCTTCGGCCGGTTTCATGAAAACGGAGAAGCAGTAAAGTACAGACGCGCTCGGTGTAGCCATTCCTTTCGATTGGTTCGAGCAAAAGTGGATGAAACGTTCTTGTGACAAATGCAGAGTGAAACTCAATAAGGAGTAGTATCTCTGCCAGGGAATCGGCCATCGACTCATCAAGGTGTTCCGGTATCGCTTTGAGGATTGGCTCGAGATAGCCTTCGGCATGAAAGTTTCCGAGTACATGCGGATTGGACTGGATATAGTGAAGGAGCTGATCGACAGCCGCACGGCTACGCATGTTGCGAAAGCGAAAGTAGACCCCGCTGAGCAGGGTGTTTGTCGAGAGAATCAGTGGAAGTGCGCGGGAGATATCCTCCTCAGACATATTCAGACCCACGCATTCGAGCATCGTCGCATAGTGAGGATCACTGCGGTCCAATGCTGGAATGAGCGTGTCCAGCAAGCCGGGAGACTCCATGCTTGTGAGAGCGGTAATGGCTGCGAGACGAACTGGGTCGGCGCGGTTGACGTCGACTGCTATGGGCAATGCGTGCGGAATAATATCCGTCACCTTCCCCAGCCCAAGTATGAGGAACGCATTCGCTTGCACCTCGCTTAAAGGGGACGCAAGATCTCGAAGCAACAGCTCACGGGACTGTGGTGTCAGGAATTCAGCAAGGTTACCGCCTCGAATCGTCGGATGGCTGAAGAGGTACTGACCCCTCTTGTTTAACTGAGTAACAAGTTGATCGACAATGCTTGTCTTTTCTTCAGGCGTAAAGATAGACAGGGAGCTGTGCAACATCCACTCCGGATAGTTGCGCACAAAATATCGTCTCACCTCAGGATTCAATTCCGCCAGCAGGGCGATTGTATTCAACCAGGAGGGATTCGGGGTGCCATCTTCGAGCGAAAACAACGTTCGGATTCTGGTGAATGGCTGATTTTGCAGCTCAAGGGCAGCCAGAAGTTCACCGTAAGTTCGGAGCTGAAAAATGACCCCCTGAGGGGTTTGCAACAGGATGGAATGAAACAATTCTTCCAGAATGCCCTGTGCTTCGACCTCCGAAACAGCCAGACCGGCAACCAATATCTTTTTGGCTTCGTGGAGAGAGAGTTCGTTACGCGAATAGATCTCCATCCCGACCGCCATCAACTGGACAGCCCTGCGCACGCGAATTAGCCCGATCGCTGGGCGGCTTCTCAGCAGCCCGTCGATGACGGTATTAATGTTTTCGCTTCTGAGCTTACCAAGTGGATGTCCGGCCAGCATGAGGGAACTGATCGTCCAAGCATTCAGCGGGTTCCTTATCTCGGCCTGGATATCCGATTTTTCCGCATCATGTAAAAACTGCTGCGGATCAAGTCCGCGATGGCGAGCAAAAAGCCTCAGATCGTCATCGTCAAAATCCAGTACATGAAAGACCAGGAAATCTGGCCCAAACTCTGCTGAATACTGTGCGTGAAACGCCTGGCGAGAGGTAACGACGACACTGCACGTTGGATCGGAACTCACTAGGCTGAGAATCTGCGTGATGGCGCGCGAGACATATTCGCGCGGAATCTCATCCAGGCCGTCGAGGAGGTACCGCCTTCGAAGTTTTTGACCGCTGAGAGATTCCCCAGGTGCTGAGTTCGAGATAAGCCTATCGAGATCTCCTCGATAGCTCCGTAAGTTGATGGCGACTGGGAGTTCCTGGATCGGCTCCCTCGATGCGAGCCGTCGCGCCACTTCTTTGGCAATAGTGCTCTTTCCGGAGCCAGGCTCGCCAACAACAACCAATTTCTGGTGGGAGAGGAGTTGGTCAAGGACCGGCTCGTGCTCTCGCAGCAAGCCGCTATATCGAAAAGTTTCACTGCCGGAGTAGCGGCGCCATTTCTCATCAGGAAGAAATTTGCGCTCAATGAACGGAATTTCCGCCTGTTCGGCGATGGCTATGATCTTTGCCAGATACCTTTCGAGGTTGTGATCACCTGCTCCTGATGGGGATAAACTCATCGCGTCTCCTACGGTCGCCCATGATGTCGAGGATACGACTATTCTCTTCTTCAGTGACGGCGGCGGCTGACGGCGGGCCGCCATCGTAGGGGATACTGAGGTACAGATCGAGTTGGTGAGGTAGACAATGCCGTTTGAATCTGCAGATGCTTACAGGTTGTTCGCCGCGAGCGTGAAGCACGATCGGCGATTCATTTACGAACAGAGAGTTGAGAGTTTCCTTGATACGGTCTTCGAGACATCTGCACCACGCACTCAGACGCTCAAGGCAGGCCAGATACTGTGGAGAGGACAGCTAGGAAACAACTCAAGGGTTCAGCATGAGGGTACACCCGAGGAGATGGAAGTGGAGATTCCATTCTTCGAGGACCGGATGAAGCCTACTCCGATTGTGGTCAGAGATGGGCGCGCAAATCCCCGTGGAATCGCATATCTGTACCTGGCCACAACCTTGACGACCGCGGGTAGCGAGCTCAGACCTTGGCTTGGCGCATCGATTTCCATCTCCCAATTTCAAATCAACCGCGAATTGAAGATCGTTGACTGTACGTCAGACAAGAAACGGTGGCCATTCAAAGGATTCAATGCGGACATGACTGGAACGGTCCCTTGGGGACCAGAGGATTATGAGAACGTGGTCTGGGGAGACATTGGAGAAGCCATGTCAATACCACATAACCCTGATGAGGCCGGCTTGAATTATATTCCGACGCAGATCATCTCCGAGCGCCTACGGCACGGGGGGCTGGATGGCATGGCGTACATGAGCCTTCTGGCCCAAGGGGGCGTCAATATCGTCCTGTTCGATATTAAAGACGCCGACCCCATCAATTTCACCTTGTATGAGGCGGAGAAAATCTCCTACACCTTCGAGCAGCGGGATAACTCCTACTTCGCGAGAAAGGAGCCTGGCTCCGAAGAGAAGGCAGCTGAATCTGGACCGCCGCCGGGAACCACTGAGGATCCTGCCGGCTGAAGCTGCTCTCGTTGTGTTTAGACTCGTTATGGAACTTCTCCACCTGCTGGGGGCTAAAGATGTTGCCGGAAGATGATCTGGCGAAAATACGGTTTGACATGAGCCGAGTGCCCGAGCCGGGTGGGCAGCCGGGCGATTACGAAGAGAAGCTGTCGCAATGGTTTCTAGAGCGCTCCTTCTTTCGCGACTTTACTTACAGAAATCCACGCGGCCGGAAGAAGGGTGAGGAACTTGCCGATGCCGTTGTGCTGTTTGACGATGTCGCCTTCCTCGTACAAGTGAAGGCCCAGTATGGGAACCACGAAGCAAAGGCGTGGGCGACCGAAGCGACGCTCAAGGCGCTAAAGCAGGTCCGTGCCACACACGACAATCTGATATCTGGCTCGATCAAAAAGCTCAGCAATGACGTATACGGCGAACTAGAATTCGACCCAGCACATTATCCAAACATGTACGGCATTATCATTTTGGCGCAGGATCCGGATCCGTTCGACGCAGACGAATTGGTGCCCGAGATAAGAAGCGGAGTTTCCGGTCTTTGTGTTTTCGCTGAAGGACATCGAATTGATCTCCCGGCGATTCGACACCGCCGCTGATTTTGTCCATTTTGTGGAGTTCCGGACCGATGTTAGGAGCCTCACCAGCTTCCTCGTCAACGATGAACATCAAAATCTATTGCAGATGATCCAGTTCGCTCCCGCCATCTACGCGATTCGTATGCATCCAATCTCCGATGAGGTGCTCGCACGCACGGTGGAGTCGTTTCGTCAGAAGGCTTCCGGCGAGCTTCTCAGCTCGCCCGAGTGGCGCTACGGCCTCGTGGTCGACGGTATGATTGCTCGGGCTCATGATTTGGATCCGAATCTTGCATGGAATCGAGAATCTATCTCCGATCCGGCTGAAGTAGCCCGGTTTCTCGGCTGGATGTCGCGCGATCGCCGAATTAAGATCGGCAAGCGGATGCTCAGCAAGTGCGTTCTGAGCGAGTCAACGGGTGAGCCTCAATATTTTTCGCACTTCCAGAAATCTCGGGGGACAGTGGCTGTCTATCTCGCTTCCGGAGAACCCCGAGAAGAACGATTGAAATGGCTCGAATTCCTCGTCACATATGCACATTTCAAATATGGTGCCAAACAGGCCTTTGGAGTATCAACGGACGCAGGCGTACGAGGACGATCCTACGATTATATGCTTACTCGGAAGCAGTTGCAGCCTGAAAACATCGAATATCTGAAGACTTTGACAGATCCGTTCGATGACAGCAACGAGCAGCTCTGAACGAGCTGTGGACGTGCGTGGACAAGGTGGCCCTGCCCGGCGGGTGGGCCAGAGTTGCCGCTCCTGCCGAATGGCAGGAGCCACGCAAGAGGGTGGGCAGACGGGCAGGGGCGCAAAAAATGCGGAGCCGATCTTGCTGGCTCCGCGAAAGGTTTCCTACACGATCGAAGCAAAGGAAGTGTGGAGTTCAGGTATTTCTAACGGACACAAAGATGGAATTTTCTACTTCTTCACGTTTCAAGGGACACCTGCAGAGGTCCGGATTACTACCACGCTAGATCGAAAGCGCGGACATCATCTTGTTCGCGGTGTCTTCGGGTTGACAGATTGTCCAATCATCAACGCTGCGGCGATCATTGGTAGGTCGTACACCGGCAATGTTCGTGTTAGGCGCGTCGTTGTCCCCACCTTCACTTTGAAGAGCGGTGTTCGTTTGATGTTCAAGAACCACTTCGACTCAAGCGAGAGAAGACAAGGCGAGACAATTACAACATCACACCTTGTTGGAGAGTTTAAGGTATTGAAACGCATACCAGTCGCGTCGTTTCCTGCGGTTGAGGAAGACGTTGACAGGTTTCTTCGGTTGGCTTCCTTCGCTACTCGATATCGTTGCTTATGCACAACTTGGTCTTATTCAGATGATGGCTCATCCTACGTCCGCCATTACTACCAAAATCTGACGATTCCAAAGGGGCGCGTTCCGTCTACGAATGAAACATTAATAGACATTGCCATGTTTCCAAAATTCATCCGCACGGCCTACTCCAGGTATTTGCGAAGCGCGCAGACGGATTTACTCGACAACGCCATGTACGCACTGCTGAACGAACGGGCAACCATGGAAGATCGATTCACAAGAGTCTTCTCGGCGTTGCAAAGCTTGCTGTGGTTCGTCTATCGCAATGGCGGGGCAGCGGGAACGCGCATCCCGATAAAGAAGCTCTTTGAGGTTTTTGCCAGTACCTATAGCGTAAAGCTCGATGATCTATGGCCCTTGTTTGATAACGGTTCGGGGGCGTCGCTCTATGATATTCGAAATGCCATCGCACATGGCGAATTTTTGAATCCGGGAAAGTTTATGGCGTTGAGTTACGCACAAGAAAATCTGAATTGGACCGTAGAACGCATCCTATTGGCAATTCTGAGATGGCCGATCGAGCAGTCGAAGGTCAGACCAGAATTCCTGCGTAGCTGGAGTCTCGCTCACAATTGGACGACCGTTAGATCGCAGTGGTGATTGTACTGGTCTCGCTTTCAGCATTGCGATGAGGTCGCTGTTCTCTGGCTGACATTTTCTCGTAAACTAGGAAGCACGGGCAAATTGGATGGTTCGCGATGCAAGCCAAACGCAAGCACCACTATGTCCAGGCGAGATACCTGGATGGATTCCTCGCCGAAGCTGAAACTCAGTTGTGGTGTTATGGACGCCACCGTCCAGAGTCTTTCCGAGCGATTTCGGACGAACTCGCGAACCAGCGGGACTTTTATGCAATCCCTGATGCGCCGGTAGGGAGCAACATCGAAGACTATTTGGAGAAGTCCGTAGAATCTCCGGGCCTAAACGCACTCCGAGAACTCGTAGGACGTCTCCAGCCGCCAACGCTTGAAGCGCGCATCGCTCTCGGCCGCTACATCGCTTTTCAGGAAATGCGTGTGCCGCATACCCGCGAGCTCATAAGGAAGCAGCACCTGCATACGTTGACCCACATCGAAAAGCAACTGCGCGCTCAAGGAGGTCGTGAGGCGACGATCTATCCGTACGCGACAGCCGAGGGCGAAATCGCGAAGCGGGGTGAAGCGTTTACTATCACCATGAAAGAGGCACAGGCCCACCTCGCCGAATTGGAGAGAAACCTGGATACCTTCGATCTTCCAATGATGGTGGAGCTCGCCAACGAATTCTTTATTTTCTTCGTGCAAATGCGATGGACGATTTTAATCGCGCCCGATAGCAGCGATTTCATTACCTCAGACAATCCTGTCTTTCGTTGCTTCACAGACCAAAACCTGCACGATAGCGCCTTGCTACGACCCGATTGTATGGTGTTCTGCCCCTTGACGAAAAAAGCCGTGCTTCTTATGGAACACGATTTTGAGTTTCTGGAAGTGTTGAGGAGAGAGACTGAGGACGGGAACGGGCACACGCTGCCGCCCACTCGATTCCGAGAAATTTCGGCAGAAGAAGTCGTGACGATGAATGTCGAGATCGCCGAGCAGTGTACGTCCTGGTGCTTTTCGGGGAAGCCATTGGAATGGCTCCCTGAGGTTCTGGCCAATGAGAGCAAGAGGTCAGAAGTGAGATTCTATTCCGACCATAGCGGGTATGGAGCACGTTGGACCCATAAACCGGGACCATCGTAATCAGCGCGCGAGCTGATGAGCCTCGCGATGCTCCGCCAAAAGACAACTGCGGGGGCCTTCCTGTTTACGTTTGTTACAGGGGGCGAATCCCAGCCAAGAGAAGCTTCTAGGTTTTTTGCAGATAAACGTGCACGATCTGGATCAATGCACAGGGCTTCAATTAAGACAAGAGAGTCGTAGATTAAGTTGCGGCCAGGAAATCGTTGGATAGTGCTCCCCGTAGCGGCTTGCCGAGGAATCAGGTGGGTGGGTCGAGGGAATGGTCGATCTCGCATTGGCGGCGTGGCAATGAGCGGGGAAGGATGAAGGATTATTGATGTAAGTCATTCATTATGCATTATTTGTCGGTTTATCGTTGAGCGATTTCACGGTGCAATACAAGCGGTTTCACCCAGAGAGATCGTTTCACCGACTGTTGAAATGGCCTTGAAGACTGAAAATCGGCGGCATACTTTCACCAAATATGCTATTTTCAACACATGCTGAAATTGCAGTTTCCAGTGAAAGAGGCCGGGAAGCAGGCGGCGGATGCGCTTCAGGCATTGCTCAAGGAAATCCCTGCGCTCAAACTGAAGACCCTCAAAACCGAAGACTCGGCAATCGATTTGGGAATCGACATCGTGGCCCGCGTAGATGTATCCGGGGAGGCGTATTTTCTTGTTTGTGAAGTGAAACAAAACGGCCAGCCACGGTTTGTCCGTGACGCCATCCATCGACTGAGAAGCTACATTGCTCACCTGGGAAAGCCCGCGACTCCGGTGTTGATCGCTCCCTATCTTTCCCCTGCATCCCGAGAACTCTGTCAGGAGAACCAGATCTCATTCCTTGATTTTGAGGGAAATGCCCGCCTCGCTTTCGGCACGGTCTTTATTGAGCGATTGCTCTCCAGCAAGCCTGAACCGGAGCGGCGGGAATTCAAGTCGCTGTTCCGACCAAAGTCCGCGCAGGTATTACGGGTTCTCCTCCGCGACCCAAAGCGAGTTTGGCGGGTCGTGGATCTGGCAGAGAGCGCCGAAGTCAGTCTGGGCCACGTCAGCAATGTGCGCTCGGCGCTTCTGGACCGAGAGTGGGCAGAGATTGTACCCGAAGGCCTTCTCGTGACGGCTCCCGATGCGTTGCTCGATGCGTGGAAGTCCAGTTACGAGCCGCCCGTGGAGGAAGAGATGCGTTTCTACACGACCCTGCATGGCAGCGCCCTGGAGCAGTCGATCCAGGAAATGTTTGCCTCGATGCCGACGAAAGCCGACGCGGCTCTGGCTTCGTACTCGGCGGCGCATTGGATTGCGCCCTTTGCACGGACCGGCACGCAATACCTCTACGCGGACACGTTGATGCTGGAGCACATCAGACAGTCGCTTCGCCTTTCTTCTTCTCTAAAGGGCGAGAACGTGATCGTATCTGCCCCGCGTGACCGTGGTGTCTTTCTCGATGTCTATGAACCTGTGCCGGGCATTCGCTGCACAAGCCCGGTGCAAACCTATCTCGACCTTTCGGTAAGCGGCGAACGCGGCCGAGAGGCGGCAGAACATCTCCGTCGCACGAGGCTCACATGGCAGAAGTAACTCCTCCTCCCGAACCGCAAACGGCGAACGATTACGATGACCGCACTACTGCGGCCGTCAAATCGGTGCTTGTCGAAGTTGGTCAGATTTTGGGCAGCTTTCAGGGAAAGTACGCCGTCATCGGCGGGGCGGTGCCATGGCTGCTTCTGGACAACGAAGAGATGCCGCACGTCGGGACTCTCGATGTGGATCTGGGCTTGGACGCAGAAGCGCTAGCCGCCATTTCTCACAGGGATCGATTTGGTGGTGAGCCGCGCTGCAGATCATGCGGAAAGAGCCATTAACCGGCTTGAAATCGGCTTGGCGATAGGTTCGGCAAGTGCGCGGAGAGGCTCATCGCAGTTCGATGCCGGATTTGTCGCATAGCTCCGCCAGGCCGATACTTGGGTTCGTGTGGAAAAGCTGTTTGGTCGCGGTGGAGGCGGTCAGCAGCGCAGCGCGTCGAAGGCCCGAGCGTAAATCTGCTTCCACGGATAGGTGGAACTGAGCTCCAGCCACACGCGCCGGGCGCTGATGCGTACCCGGGCGCCGATCTTGAACAGCTTGAGCCGGATGGTATCGACCTGCGCTTCGGCCCACTCGGTGCCCTTCAGGGCCAGCCGCCGCAGCGCTTCAACCAGCGTATAAGCCAGCGCCGACAGGTACAGCCGTAGCTGATTGCCCTTCATTTCCTCGGTCGAGAGGCGATAGGCGAACAGGCACATCTGCTCCTTGATGCGGTTCTCCATCTCGCCGCGCTGACAGTAGAACTGCTCGTATAACTCGCGCGCCGCCCACTCATCTGGAGTTATCGATGTAACGACGAAGCGTGGGTTTTCGCCCTTGTCCAGATACTCGGCCTTGGCAACGACTCGCCTCGGCCGCGCCCAGCTGTTGTGCGTTTGATAGTCAAACTCGGTAAAGACACGCGCCGCGTTGCCGGTCTCGCCGTGCAGCAGCCTGGCCTCGTGCATCTGCTTGCCGATGATCTTCTGCAGCCGGCTGTTGCGCGCCAGACCGAACAGGAAGTCCACCCGGTTCTCGTCGGCCTCGCACCAGGCCATCAGTTCCTCGCGGCAGAAGCCCGAGTCGCCGCGTAGCACGATGCGCACTGTGGGCCACTTGGCGCGTAACTGAGTTACGATGCGCCTGACCTCATCGAGCGCGCCCGCGGCCCCATCGATGTTGGCCGGCCTGAGCCGCGCGCACAGCAGTTGATCGCCGGCGAAGATATACAGCGGCAGATAGCAGTAGCTGTCGTAGTAACCATGAAAGAACCGCTCCGGCTGATGGCCGTGGAGCGGGATGTCGGTTGCATCCAGGTCGAGCACGATCTGGTCGGGCGCTTCGGCGTGCGACTCGATGAACAGATCGCAGAGCAACGCGTCGATCTTTTCCGACGCGTAGTCGATCTTGTGGTAACGCTTCGAACCGCCGGGCAACTCCAGCCGGTTCAGAGTACTCTTGCCGGCCAGGGGAACTTCCACCTTGCGCCGGCCCGCCAGCACCGCCATCAGCGGATCGTGGCGCAACTGCTCATGATCGTTCAGGTCCTCGTAGCCCAGCGCCAGCCCGTAGATCCGCTGCGAGAGCATCTCACCAAGCGTGTGCTCGACCAGAAGCGGCGACCGCCGGTCGGTGAAACAAGACGCCACCCGCTTCAGCAAACCGATCTTGCGATCAGCCTGACGTAACAACAGAGCTCCGCCATCGGTCGATACCTGACCCGCGGTGAAACTGGCATCTACGCGGCGCGAAAAATGAGATGCAAACGAGAAGACTTCTTGATTACACTCTGTCATAAGAAAGGCCGCCCTTTCCGCAGCCAGAACCACGCTTCGACAACGTAGTTATGACACAGAAAAGACGGCCTTTCCAGCTATTTTCGCTCCCAAAACTCACCCAAGTCGACAATCCGCCTGTGAGATATGCAGGCTAGGGGACGGGGAGTACGCTTTGCTCGTCGAAACGCTGATGAAGCATGGCTACGATCAGCGCGCGGACTTGCGGCGATTTCAACTCATTCGCCAAATTCCCGCAACGGATGGTGGAGATCCTATTGATGTGGTAGTGGATTTTCTGATGCCCCGAGACGCCGAGATTGTGAGGAACAAACCGCCCTTAATCGAAGACTTCGCAGTTCAGCGTGCGGACGGAGCCGATCTTGCGATGCGCTTTTACCAGATGGTTGCGGTACGTGGCTCGATGCCCGGTGGCGGCACAAACAGGGTGGAGATTGCCGTGTGCTCGATTCCCGCGCTGCTTGCGATGAAAGGACATGCGGTCAACGGGCGCTATAAGCAGAAAGACGCCTACGACATTTACTACTGCATCCGCAATTATCGGACAGGCATTGCGGCCCTGGCCGAGGATTGCCGGCCGCTGTTGGAACATCCGAGTGGGGCGAAGGGCTACGGTTTCATCAATGAGAAATTCGATAAGCCAGACGGCTACGGCCCAATGTGTGTGAGAAAGTTTGTCGAGGAAACCAGGTTGTTGGGGGACCGCAGCGCAGAACAGTGGCAACAGGACGCATTCGGCCAGGTCGATGAATGGCTGAAAGCTCTCGGTTTGAGGAAGTAGCAAGCGCGTAGGTACGAACGCATCGCGAGACCGTCGGAATTGTTCGTGATTGCCCATCACACATATCATTTACTTTCAATGAGTTAAGTCGATTCCATGATTTCTTTCGGCACCGTAGAAAGAATTCCCCAGACGGTGTCTGGAGAATTCACGTCATCCCAACTCCCGGGAGTGTCCTAATTCGGATTTTGGCTCTGGGGCTAACTGTAGGTGTTGCGTTCGGGATGCAAGGGGTGGGGGAACGGCACGCTACCTGGTTGAGGAATCAGCACGCTGAGACACTCGGCTATCACAGGTACTGGCTGGGAGAGCATCATAATGTGGCTGCCGTTGTTGCAAGCCAAACGGCCGTCTTGGCGGCCGCCGTAGGTGCGCAAACGTGCCGTATCCGAATCGGCGGCTGTGTTCTCTTACCTCATTATTCCCCTCTTGTAATTGCTGAGCAGATGTCCACTCTTGAGGCCTGTTATCCAGGCCGAGTTGACTTGGGACTAGGGAGGTCGAGCGGAGCCGACCGTATCGCGAGCAAATTGCTTCGCGAAGACCGTAAAGAGGGGTTAGCGTCTCAGAGTTTCGCTCAGTCTGTTCAACTTCTACTTGCGATGCTGCGTCCAGATGGTGTTAGCCTTCAGGTCAATTCGCATGAGTACTTTCTACGGGCGACCTCGAACTCAACTTCAGCACCCGCTGTTTGGGTGCTCAGCACCTCAAGCCGCTCAGCGGAACTGGCGGCAGAACTCGGCCTTCCTTATGCCTTTGGCTATCATATTCTTGGCGATGGGATGAAGGGGGCGATCGATTTGTATCGTTCGAAGTTCAAACCCAGCGCTTTATGCCTTGAGCCGAGGGTGCTGGTTTCAGCTATCGTCGTTTTGGGAGAAACATCAGAGGAGGCCGAGCTATTGTCCATTCCACAACTCCTTGGAATGTGCGCGTTCCGTTCCGGTGAGCCTGTTTCACCACAATTGCTGGTTGAGCAAGCTGTCACGATGACCGTCCCGCAGCGCTATGTGCCTCTCGTTGAGATGTTCAAAAAGACTTGGATCATTGGCAGCCCCAAACAAGCAGCCGACGAAATTGAAAGGCTTGTGACTTTGCTCGAAATCGATGAACTTATGGTCAATCCCGTCGCTGCGTCCTATACGCCAGATGCCCCGTCCCGTGCGGCCAACCGCGAACGCACACTCACGCTCCTTGCGGAAATGTTTACCCCCAACACGGTGGCCAGTCCTGAAATTGTGCACTGACGCGGTCTAACTTCTGAGAATAGTTCTCGGAAGTCAGACGGAATTTGCCGACATTTGGAAGCGCACATTTCGACCGGCCGTGCCGGCCCGCCCCTGGGATCGAACTATGATGATGCCATGTTGGGAATTATTGGGGATCACATTGTGCCTTTGAATGACGAGGACCTTCGCGCTCTAATCGGCCAGTCGTGCGCGGCCGAGTTGAGGTCGGTCAGAATCTCGACCGCGTCTGTCACCTGGGGAGGCGATCAGAACGCCAGCGACGGTGGAATCGACGTTCGAATGGAGTTGCTACCAGAAACCGGACTCGATGAATTCATACTGCGCCCCAACACAGGGTTTCAAGTGAAAGCGAAGGTACTCACGAGCCTGCATGTATTTGCGAGTTTTTTGCCTCAAGTGGCCGATAGACCGGCTTCACGGGCAGGTGACGGTTGGCTCAATGCTGACTTCAGGCGTCCCTGGTTACAGTCTCTCTCAGCAAAGAACGAGCCGCTCAGCCAATGGTTACGTTCCGAAGTATCCTAACTACTCGGCAGATTGGGTCGACTCCCCCTCGTGTCGGGACGGGGTGGGGTTTCGGATATGTGGGACGACCCCGTTGCCTTTCGGACTCACCCAAGAATTCACCCAAAACTGAGACGGCTTACACGTAAATACAGGTGCTTAGGCGGTATTCCGTGTGCTGTTAAGTTGTTGGGAGTAAGGGTTAGATGCAGATTGACACGGAAGAGGTCGCGGGGTTCGAGACCAGTCGCGTCTACCATATTTATCACTCACTTAACAGCTATCCTTAGATCCTATGCAAAACCTCCCAAACGAGCTAGCGTGCGAGCGAAAACATATATTCCGGCAAGCGTCCCGCTGCTAAAGCTGACCGGCCGATCTGATTTCTTCAGGTGCGTCGTAGAACGCGAACGGATTGAGAAACTGTCGGCCATATAGGAGAGCGCGATCTGCTCTTGGCAATTTCGCCTCATCGCAGACGACATCCCAGTGTGCTCGGATGGTATTTACCTGTAGCAAAATGATGGCGCGCGCTTGCTGATCTGAGAGCTTAAATTGGGGAGCAGATTGCAGACACAACGCCAGTTGACTGCTGCGGTTATTGTTTACGATCAACATGCCCTGCCCGGCCTCGTTACCTGTGCGGAGCTGCGGGCACACGTCGTAGGCAGGGGTGAGACGCAGATTCTTTCCATCCCAGAACGCGGCATGGTTGCGAGCGTGATCATCGGTGTTCCCGCACAGGATGTTGAAGGTAAGCCTTCCAAATAGCTCTCGAAGGTCTTCAGTCGGGTTTTGGAAGCGTAGCCGGATGATCTCGGCGAGCAACTGGTAACTGGCGTGTCTGGCCATCATCTCGTCGAGTTCGAATAGCGTGAGGGCCGAGACGAATGCCTTTCGGCTCCATCCGCCCTTCTTACGTTCGCGGTCGAAGCGTTCGACCAGCAAGACGTCTTTGCCGAGCGCTGTCTCAATTCGCACCGGGGAGACATTGAGTCCCGCCAGGCTCGCGAGTCGCATCGCAACGAACTCCGCTTTCACCACGTTGTAGATGTCCGTGCTCATGGAGAACTTGGCGATGAACTTTTGGTCGTCTGATGTGAGGAGTGCCTTGGGCCTGGCCCCACCCAACGATGTGCCGTGCTGAAGTGCGGTGTCCAATTCTTGAGAGAGCGGAACACCTTTTTCTACCTGCTCCGCCGAGCGCAGCAGTTCGTCCAGAGAGGCTTGGCCCATCCCTCGCGGCACGTATTTGGATGACGATATTTGAAAGTCCAGGGCGCCGGCCCTGTCTGAACCGGATTCGAGAAGGCAGGTCAACTCGTCCAGATCGTGGTTAGCGGCTTGTTTTCCCTTGACGTTGAGTTTGCGGTTGATAAGAACACGCCGACCCCATGCGTCGGGTGATGCATCGCGAATACAACCTGGCATCGAGAGGCCGTCTGCGAGCGCAATCTCTCCCGACCGGAGAGGAAGTTCCGGGTCGTAGATGGAAATGGCATTCTCTCGCGCCAGATAGCTCTGGCCGTAGTTGAACAGCAATTGAGTTCCGACACGCTGGAGGATGCCAGCGACGACGGGTTTCATCTCACCAGGGAGCCATATCCAAACATAAGCCTCTTTGTAGTTGTCCTTAGAAGTCATCGCGGATGACCCTCCTTGGTTTGCGTGCGGCCTGAGGCAGCAGGCTGAGCTTTTCCTTCAGTGCTGCGCGATGCGTCTCGAGCCGATCTGGATCGGCTTCGAATAGGGATACACCCGCGATGACTGCGGCCTCGAAGACGGCGCCGATCGCGCAACTCGGGTCACCGTCCTCAATTCGTTGCAGGAGCGATCGCGAGACGCCGGCTCGGTCGGCCATTTCTCGAATGGTTATCTTCCGGCCGATCCTTCCGGCGCGGATAGCCTGGGCGAGCAGTTCGAGGGCCTCCAGGTTCTGACGGGAATAGGTGCGATGCTGTGGTTTTGCCATAGTTTTTTCCTCATACATGAGGCCTTAATTAGATTAAAGACTCATGTATGAGTCAATTATCATCCAAAAAAATGCGACCAGTCAAGCGTTTAGTGTTATTAGAGAGTGCGGAAACGCCTTTTAGACTCTTTAATAAATCATGCCTCGGTATTTCAACATTGTCGCCGCACCATCACAAGTAAAACACTGCCGTACGAGTCAAGTTTATTGTGCGGAACGAGATCAGGCCCTTTTCGCTGACAACACCGATCTGCTGCCGCCTGAGTATGACGGAACAGCCCCCCTATGGTTTTGCAACGAGGGCTTCTATACCGCACTGGTCTCCCTTGGCAATGAAGCCGGGGAATTGGCATTGGGGATGGCATTCCCCGAACATCGGCTCCTCCATCGCATTTCCGACGAAGTGGTAGAGCTGCGTTCCGGGATTGGGCTGGTCCAGCGGAGAAAGCACCATCGCCAACATCTGCAAAAGCTGAAGATTTCCGCAACCCATCGAGAATGAAAAGACATTCTCTCGCGACTTGAGCGGATGTCCTTTCGGCAAGCCATCAATGTAGGTCGGGTCGTCGAGGAAGCCTTCGCGTTCCATCTGCACGAGACCTGGGTCGTATTGCCCCGCGCATTGGAGGCATTGCCTTTCGGGAGCGGCGGTCAACGCTTTCCAGTCTGCTGCCGCGATCTTGCCGAGGCGATTCATTCGAACCGAAATACCGCCATCGAAGACGGGGATGAGATGAGCATAGGCAATCAGGTTCAGGACGTACCGCCCCCAAGGCCGGTCGACGCAGGAGAACAACACGTCGCAATCGAGCGCCGCGCGGAACGCAGATTCCTCGTAGACGGCTCCCGGCATAGGCTCAATGTGGCAGGAATCGGCGGTGCCACGAACAGACAAATGCTCTGCCATGACCTCAATTTTGGGACGACCAATGTCCGCACGGGTTGCGTAAACGAGATGGTCGAGATTGTGCTCCTCGACTTTGTCGAAGTCGATAACCGTCACGTCCTCAAGGCCGATCCGCGCGAGTGCCTCGCCCACCATGCCCCCGACACTGCCTGCGCCGACGATTCCAGCTCGCAAACGAGCAAGATTGTTCTGGGCCTCTTCGCCCCACGCCGCTACCGTCCGAATCTGCCGGGCATTTGATCCCGGCGGAGGCGCCAGCTTGTCATAGAACGTCGCGCGCAGGTCTTCCGCGACCACGCGCACGGTTCCACAGTCGAAGCGCGTATAAGTCTTAGGAGCTGTGCGCTGCCAGAACCGGCTGCTCCAAGCGCCGTCCCCCGCCAGCGTGAGCCCGACAAGAGGTAAGCCGGTTGCACCGAAAACGGGACCTGCAATTCCAATCTCGGTGGTCACATCGTCACGGCTCATTCCCTGCCAATGCCGGCCATTCGGATGACTATGGAGCAGAGCTACCCCTGCCCCGCGAGCGGTGGCCTCCGCCAGCGCGCGCTCCAGAAAGGCGGGGTTGAAACTCACATTCCCATGCACGGCTCTTTCGCCCGGCACAGGCAAGAGCAGTTGGTTAATCAAAGCAGTTGAGCGGGTTCTGCCCGTGCTCGGAAACCAGAGCGCGAAGCAAAGATCCTCCTGGCCGTCACGGCGCAAGAGATGGGTCCGCGCGGCTCTGTCGATCGCGCCAGTCATGGCTGCGCTATGCGTCACACGGCTCATTGGGTGTCCCACAGACGCCAGATGTGGCTCATATAAACGGCGACCGTTTTTCGTTCTTCGGCCCAGCCGGGAAAGGGACGCGACCAGTACTGCCACTCGCCCCCGGCCGCCGTCTGGAAGGGCGTTGCGTGCTGTTGATGGATGCCACCGGTCGGATGCACCCCCTGCGGGCAAAATGCATGGATAAGCGGAGAAACGTGAGGGCCGGTTGGCGTTGTATTCGGGAAGTCCGGCGGCACAATGAAGCCGAGACGCACCGTTCTACCTGAAAATTTTCCCGATTCCACGGCGTAATCGAAGTACACGCAGTCGCTTCGATCCGCAATCTTGACAGGCTGAAAGCCTAAGGCTCGCAGCCCGTCCATGAAGAGCGTAAGTGCGCCGCTAGCAGGAACCATCAGACACCGTCATCGGACCGACACAGATGATTTGAAACCTCATCCCGTCGTGCATTTTGATCGGGATTTCGCCCTTGCCTTGATAGCTTTCTTTCTGGCCGCCGACTATCTGAACCAAGTAATTCTTGGCCGGATCACGTTCCCCGTACTTGCGGATGATCTCGTCCGGCGTCAATTCCCGCTTGTCCGTCTTGTGCGGTTCACCGTCCACGGTAAAGTGGATCTCCCGGTGTTCTTCGGCTTCCTTAATTTCCTCGACGGCGGCCTCAATCTTCCGGACTGCCACTGCTTCTTCCTGCTCGGCCTTGTGCAACTTGGCTTCGGCGCTGCGCAGGTGGGCCTCAGCCCGTTCCAGTTCGTCACTCATGGTTTTCCCTCTCTCTGGCGTTCGGCCCTGACTGCAGCCTCACTACCGATCATTACTTAGCAATGCTAAGTTCGTAAAGCGCATCCTTAGCGGCGCTTGACGCAGGCTGCAAATAGGCAGAGAATCAGGCGAAGTTGTAAGGCACTATCTGGAGGAACTGCATGAAAAAGGTCGGCGATAGCCGATCTCCCGAATCCACTCTCGGGAGTCATCTCGCTCGCCTGCGCACCGCCTCAGGTTTGAGTCTGCGCCAAGTAGAAGAAGCAACGGACAAAGAGGTCTCGAACGCCTATCTCAGTCAGCTCGAAAATGACAAGATCACCAAGCCGTCGCCGAACATTCTTCACGCCCTGGCGAGCGTCTACAAGACGTCTTACGAGGATCTGATGAAGAGGGCCGGGTACATTGCAACGACGGTAGCCGACGGAGGACGCCGGCAGGGTAAAGTCGCGACATTTGCCATTGGCGATCTAAGTAAGGAAGAGGAGGACGCGTTGATAGAGTATCTGGCCTTCATCCGAAAAACGCGAAAGAAATGAGCCGTCCGAACGATTGTTCCCTTGATCCCAGCCAAATGGCAACAGTCGAAAAGCATGCCGCGCTTCTTCTCAAAGAAGCGTCCGCCTTGCATATCTTCCCTACTCCCATTGACCGCCTCATGGCCGCAGCCAAGTTGACTGTGGTCGACGACAACCTGCTCGACGAGGGTGTCATTGCCCAGTTCATGCGGTCCGCAAAGGCAAAGATCACAACCATCAAATCCGCCCTGAGCAAGATTCTCGCGATGATCCATCCCGGAGAGAAGATTGTTCTCATCGATAGAAGCACGCCCCCAACCCTCGCCTCTTTGATCGGACTGACTGTCTTTCATTCGGCATTTTGAAAGGGCCAGAAAGAGCGGCGGACTGTCCGGCACTTCCGCGCGCTGTGCAATGAATTAGGCCTCGTTCAATGTATTTGGTCAGGTCCACAGTTGCGGCAACCTACGCGACTTAGCGCCAACAATTCACTTGCGAAGACTTTACTCGCTGTCGCTACCTCGCGAATTCGCAATCATTCTTAACGTTCCATCGCATCAAGGTCGCCTTCGTTGGAAGGGAGCCGCCTTCTGGCTGACTTGGTGCTCAACAATCTTCTCGCTGGACGTTCCTCTTAATCCATCACAACCGTAAGGTTTCAAACAAGCGGAGCGTGTCAACGATTGTGAGACAGGTTGCGTCAGAGTTTAGTGTAGATTTCCCTCTGTCGCGGTGGCCGGTTTGGGTGGGTTGATCCAGACCGCAGTGGGCTGGGGC
>Ga0302269_1000475_pt1 | contig 23855 bp, 15 predicted proteins | sample III_Bog_E2_2_FD_194560 | JGI IMG/M metagenome (GOLD analysis project Ga0302269, IMG submission 194560) | Peat permafrost microbial communities from Stordalen Mire near Abisko, Sweden - III_Bog_E2_2 | ecosystem: Environmental > Terrestrial > Soil > Wetlands > Peat | place: Sweden: Abisko...
ATTGTGTATATCTTAAATTGTAAATAGTAAATGATTGATTTATTAGATAATAAATTTTAAATTAGAAGTTATTACCGTTATATGTAAATGATTTTTTATATTCATCCTTTAATTTGATAAATTATGGCAAATAATTTTGAATCATTAGATGTCTGGAAAGAATGTCGTTTATTCCGAATACAAATTTCAAGTGTAGTTAAAACTTTCCCGTCAGAAGAAAAATACAGGTTGACAGACCAGATCATCAGAGCAAGCAGATCGGTAACTGCAAATATAGCTGAAGGTCATGGACGATTTCATTATCAGGAAAACAGTCAGTTTTGTCGTCAGGGACGTGGATCATTAACAGAAACGTTTGATCATCTACTATGTGCATTTGATGAGAAATATATCAGTGAAATTCAATTAAATCAATTTAGAGTACAATATGAATTATGTCTCAAATTATTAAATGGATATATAGGTTTTTTGCAAAAACAAAAAGAACAATCTAAATCCAATAACCAATCAACGAATCTCTAATAACCAATCAACCAATCTCTAATAACCAATCACCAATCACCAATTAACCAATTAACCAATCACCAATTAACCAATCACCAATTAACCAATCACCAATTAACCAATCACTAATTAACCAATAACAAAGAAATTGATTCTTTCCGATTTTCAACAACTTTATGCTCATCATCCGCAAGTGAAAGCACTTGTAAACTGGGCTTCTTCACTCGAACCAAACGTAAAAATTTCAGGTTTGAGCGGATCATCATCTTCGTTAGTTGTAGCATCGCTGTTTAAAGCGCATCCCAATATCCATATCTTAGTGTTGGATGATGCAGATGAAGCGGCTTATATGTACAATGATTTAAAACAAATTCTCTCCACGGAAGAAGTATTTTTCTATCCATCGTCATTTAAACGTGCCATTAAACTGTCACAACTGGATACTTCCAATGAAATACTACGTACGGAAGTAATGAATCATTTGGCCAATATTTCAATACCATGTATTGTGGTTACTTATCCTGAATCACTGATGCAAAAAGTGGTTTCTGCCAACAGTATGAAATCACGAATGTTGAAAATCCATGTGGGTGAAAGTCTTGGAATAGAGTTCATTGTAGAAGTATTGCTTGAATATAAGTTCGAAAGGGTCGATTTTGTTTATGAACCAGGCCAGTTCTCGGTACGCGGGGGTATTGTCGATATATTTTCGTTTGCCAATGAATTGCCCTATCGGTGTGACTTTTTTGGAGATGAAGTAGAATCGATCCGTATATTTGATATTGAAACTCAATTATCGCAGGAAAAGAAAACTGAAATTATTATTATTCCTGATTTACAGCTTGATTTGCGATCACCTCATGTATCTTTCTTTGAATTTATACCTTCTTCATGCTGGTTTAGCTTTTCAAATGTAGCTTTCATTCGTGAAAGATTAAATCAACATTATGATGAAGCATTGGTAAAAGCCAATGAAACAGATCATAAAACACCTCATCTGGCAAAAACTCAAATAACGGGTGACCAGTTCGTGGATCAGGTTCAGTCGTTCCGTAAAATGGAGTGGGGGGAAAAGACCTATTTTCAAACTAAATTAACAATTTCTTTCAATACTTCACCACAACCTATATTTCATAAGAATTTCGATCTGGTAAGTGAAAATCTGAAGAACTGGCTTAAAGAGGATTATAAAATTTACATCCTAAGCGACAGTTCAAAACAAACCGACCGTATTGCTGCTATTTTTTCAGACAGGGGTGATGCCATCACCTTTCAACCTGTTAAAAGTACTTTGCATGAAGGGTTTATAGATCACGATTTGTCCTTACTTTGCTATACAGATCATCAAATTTTCGATCGCTTTCATAAATACCAGCTTAAAACAGATAAAACACGTCTTGGAAAAGTGGTGATGACTCTTAAAGAGTTGAATCAGTTTCAGATTGGAGATTATATGGTGCATGTTGATCATGGTGTGGGCACTTTTGGCGGATTGGTACGAACGAATGTCAACGGCAAAATGCAGGAAATGGTTAAACTCATTTATAAAGATGACGACATTATTTTTGTAAGCATTCACGCATTACACCGTATATCAAAATACAAAGGAAAAGAAGGCGAAGCTCCCCGGATTAATAAACTTGGTTCGGGAGCCTGGGAAAGACTGAAAGAAAGAACCAAAACAAAGGTCAAAGACATTGCCCGTGAACTGATTAAGCTTTATGCAAAACGAAAAGCTGAACAGGGTTTTCAATACTCGCCTGACAGCTATTTGCAACATGAACTCGAGGCATCATTTATTTACGAAGATACGCCCGATCAGGTGAAAGCCACTGCCGATGTAAAAAAGGATATGGAATCACTTCTTCCAATGGACCGGCTGGTTTGCGGAGATGTTGGATTCGGAAAAACAGAAGTAGCAATCAGGGCTGCTTTTAAAGCCGTTACCGACAGCAAGCAGGTTGCTATACTTGTTCCTACTACCGTGTTGGCTTTGCAGCATTATAATACCTTTAAAGACCGTCTCAAGGAATTCCCATGTACGATTGAGTACCTGAGCCGTGCAAGAACGGGTAAACAGTCAGCCGAAGTCCTTGATCGTTTATCGAAGGGACAGGTTGATATTGTTATCGGAACGCACAAACTGGTAAGTAAATCGGTAAAGTTTCAGGATCTGGGTTTATTGATTATAGACGAAGAACAAAAATTTGGTGTTACTGTCAAAGAAAAGCTGAAAGAAATGAAGATTAATGTCGACACATTGACTATGACAGCTACACCGATACCCCGGACATTGCAATTCTCATTAATGGGAGCACGCGATTTATCCATCATTAATACACCACCACCTAACCGGTATCCTGTTCAGACTGAAATACATTTATTCGATGAAGATGTGATCCGTGAAGCCATTCAAATTGAAATGAACCGTAACGGACAGGTTTTCTTCGTGAATAACCGTATTCAGAATATATATGTTATTGAGAATATGATTAAACGGTTAGTCCCCGGTTGCCGTGTTGCAGTGGGTCATGGACAAATGCCTGCAAATAAACTGGAAGAGGTTATTATTGATTTTATTGATTATGAATATGATGTGTTGGTGGCAACCACCATTATCGAATCGGGAATTGATATTCCGAATGTAAATACGATTATCATCAATAATGCTCAGAATTTTGGTCTGAGTGATTTGCATCAATTAAGAGGAAGAGTTGGACGTAGTAATCGAAAAGCTTACTGCTATTTGATAGCTCCTGAAACAAGTTTGCTTACCCCTGAAGCAAAACGACGGTTACAGGCCATTGAAACATTTGCAGAATTAGGAAGTGGATTTAATATTGCCATGCAGGATTTGGATATCCGGGGTGCCGGGAATATGTTAGGTGCTGAACAAAGCGGATTTATTGCAGATTTAGGGTACGAAACGTATCAGAAAATTTTGAATGAAGCAGTTCACGAATTAAAAGATGAGGAATTTGCTGATTTATACGCCGATGAACGTGCCGAAAACACTTCTTCCAATGTATTTGTAACCGATTGCCAGATTGATTCTGATCTTGAAGTATTATTTTCGGCAGTATATATCGAAAATGTGTCGGAAAGAATCAGCCTTTACAGGGAGTTGGATAACATTGACAATGATGCTGAATTACTTGAGTTTGAAAAGCGACTGGAAGACAGGTTTGGGGAAATACCTTCCGAGGGTCAAAGCCTTATTCTGGTTGTCAGGTTACGTTGGTTAGCCATGCGATTAGGTATTGAGAAGCTGGTGCTTAAAAATGAAACGATGACAGCATTTCTGGTTTCAAATCCTCAATCAACATACTATCATTCTGAACCTTTTGGTAGTTTACTGCAATACATGACTTCTCATCCCCATAAATGTCGGCTACGTGAACGAAACACCCGCCGTTCGGTTGTGTTTTCAGAAGTCAAAACAGTTGAAAAGGCATTTGAAATTCTGAATAGCATAGAGCGTTGAGCATCGAGTGTTGAGCATTGAGTGTAGAGTATAAAACTTTAAGCTTAGAGCATTGAGCAATGAGTGTTGAGTTTAGAGCATTGAGAATTGAACATTGAATATTAAGCATTGAGCATTAAACGTTGAGTGTTGATGTTTGATGCTCAAAGCTCAATGCTTGATGCTAATTTCAAGTTAATTTTTCATACGTGACCGGATGGTAGAAATTATCTTCAGAAGTTCAATTGCTTTGTTCTTAACATAATTGAAGTTTTCTGAGGGCATTAATTCCGCTTCTTCGATTAATTCTAACCAAAAAACAGATTCATCTGCTTCTTCAAGAACAATACATAGTTTGGAAAATTTCTCTGCTTCCGATCGCCCCCTGGTGAAGGCTCTGAAATTTGCAGCTAAAGAAGTGGATGAACGCAAAAACTGTCTGCCAATAATTCTGAGCTCTTCAGATTTTTCACAGTGTTTAACATATAATAAAATACATTGAACTGCAAACCTTTTAGTTCTTAAATTGTACTTTTCACCGAAGCTTAATTCTGTCATAATGTTATATTTTAAAGATTTTAAAATATTTCCATTACAGTGATTGATAGCTTTGAGCATTGAGCTTTGAGAATAGAAGTTTGATGCTTTATACTTAAAACTTTATTCTTTAAACTTGATGTTCAATGCTCAATTCTTGATACTTGATGCTTGATGCTCAATGCTTATTGCTCAATGCTTATTGCTCAATGATTAATGCTAAATAAAGTAGAAATAGTTTGGAATTTTTTTTTCAATAGCTTTCTGGTGAAAGCTATGAAATTTACAAATACAGAAGTGGATGAACGCAAAAACTAATTGCTAATAATTCTGAGTTCTTCTGATTTTTGATGCTAAATGCTCAACGCTTATTGCTCAACGCTCAACGCTGTTAAAATAGAAAAAACCGCATTACCATTTGTTGAGAAAACTCCTATAAATAGGATTTGAGGTGTTCGTTCTCTTTGTAATCTGCCGTTCATAAAGAATACCCTTGGGCGCAGCCCGCCATTAAGAACAAGACATATCTCGGTAATTTTTAAATGTTGAGTTTTCCAATCTCAGGCAATGCGGTTAGCTTTCTAACACTGCAAATATATAGTATTATTTTTGATAGTATTCAATATTCATCATTATATATAGTTAAAAATTCAATTTTATCTGCGATTTACTCATTGATAGCTTCTTTTAAATTGAGTATCAAAAAAACTCATGCGAAAATTTCGTTATCTAAAAGAAAATATCTACTTTTGCAATTCTGATTTAAAAAAACGAATTAACTAAAAGAAATTAATAATATAATCTTATGTCGAAAAAAGTGGGTAAAAAACACGACGAATTGGTAAATGTTGAAAATGCTTTGACTTCAACTGAAGTGTTTATTGAAAAATATCAAAAACAATTAATTTATGGAGTCGGTGCAGTCGTTTTAGTTATTTTAATTGCTCTTTTATTTCATAATTATTATCTTCAACCACGTGAAGTGGCTGCCGAGAATGAAATGTATAAATCTCAGGGTTATTTTGCAAAAGATTCATTTAGAATTGCGCTCGAAGGCAGTGGATCCGAATCAATCGGTTTTAAAGAAATTGTATCAGAATATGGAATTACAGCTTCAGGGAAACTTGCCGCTGCTTATGCAGGCATTTGTTATTATAAGTTAGGTCAATATGACAATGCAGTCAAATATCTTTCCCAATTCGATGGTAAAGATTCATATTTTGCTGTTTCTGTTATTGGTTTAACAGGCGATTGTTATGTGGAAATGGGTGAAACTTCGAAAGCAATAAGCTATTTTGATAAAGCCGGAGAAAAAAATAATGCTGTGATGAGTCCTATTTACCTGAAAAAAGCAGGATTGGTTTACGAATCGATTAATCAACCTGAAAAAGCTGAAAAAGAATATACGAAGATAAAAGATAATTATCCGAAAAGTCCTGAAGCATCAGATATTGATAAGTATTTGGCCCGTGTTCAAAAGTAATTTTTAATCTTTCTGTCAATATATATATATATATAGACTAAAAGAACAAAGAACAAAGACAGAATATAAAGTAGATTAATTCTTTGCAAATCAGTATGTCAGATTAATTTACCCGTTGTACATAAAAAAGCTGCTTCTGAAAAAGGGGTAGCTTTTTTAATTCATAATTCATAATTCATAATTCATAATTCATAATTCATAATTCATAATTCATAATTCATAATTCATAATTCATAATTCATAATTCATAATTCATAATTCATAATTCATAATTCATAATTCATAACTGATTTCTCATTTCTCAATACTCAACGCTCAATACTCAACACTCAACACTCAACGCTAACCTATGGCAACAAAATATCAAAATCTGTCGGATTACGATGTCAATCAAATGCCCGACAAAAATAAAGTTTCCGGTCAATACTATGCTATTGCGGTATCCGACTGGAATTCGAATGTTACTCATGCTTTAATGCAAGGCGCTATAGACTCATTGGTCGAAAATGGAGTATTGGCATCTCAAATTAAAATTGTACATGTACCGGGAACATTTGAACTGACCTATGCAGCTAAACTATTCGTTGAAAAAGTGCCTAAATACGCTGCTGTTATTGTGCTCGGTTGTGTCATTCAGGGTGATACTCCCCATTTCGATTTTGTTTGCCAGGGTGTAACGTACGGAATTTCTAATTTGAATACCAGGACAGATGGATGTCCTGTTATTTTTGGTGTTCTCACCACCAATACCTTACAACAGGCACTCAACAGGGCAGGGGGAAAACTTGGCAATAAAGGGGTGGAAGCCGCTATAACAGCCATAAAAATGGCAAATATTGTTTGGTAGTTTGGATTTATAAACTTATCTTTGCACTGCAAAAAAAAACAAGGGGCAGTTACCAAAGTGGCCAACTGGGGCTGACTGTAACTCAGCTGTCTTTCGACTTCGGAGGTTCGAATCCTTCACTGCCCACTTTACTAATTCATAATTTATAATTCATAATTATGAATTTAGCATTATGAATTATGAATTATGAATTATTTTGCGAAAGTAGCTCAGTTGATAGAGCATTAGCCTTCCAAGCTGAGGGTCGCGGGTTTGAGTCCCGTCTTTCGCTCTAAAAAAAGAGATGTTAACATAGTTAACATCTCTTTTTTTAGCATAGAGCATTGAGCATTGAGAATAGAGCCAAGAACCAAGAGCCAAGAGCCAAGAGCCAAGACAAAAGACAAAAGACAAAAGACCTCAGAACCAAGATTGCTAAACGCGGAACACAGAACACGGAACACGGAACACGGAACACAGAACACGGAACACGGAACACGGAACACAGAACACGGAACACGGAACACAGAACACGGAACACGGAACACGGAACACAGAACACGGAACACAGAACACGGAACACGGAACACAGAACACGGAACACGGAACGCAGAACGCAGAACACGGAACACGAAACACTGAACGCGGAACTCTTCAAACCTTTCAAACCTTTCAAACCTTTCAAACCTCAAACCTTTCAAACCTCAAACCCTTCAAACCCTTCAAACTTCAAACTCTTCAAACGTCAAACTTATATCTCCAGATGCAACCGTACTGAAAAAACATCCACCGGCCCCCTGTCCTTATTATATCCCGGATTGATGATGTGCTGGTAAGTCCCGGTGATCGAAATGTTTTTTGACATCTGAAAAGAATAATAGAATTCTGTCAGATTCTCAGGTGAATAGTTCAGATTGCCGTCACCCAGTTCAAACCCTTTTCCACCATCTTTTAAATAATTTCTATGTTCGGAGGAAAGACCCGAAACGACATTTGCAAGTCCTACATTATCCTCCGGCCGGTTCCATCGGATGCCTTTGGCTGAGAGCCCTATACTCGCTGTGCGGTCAATTTCGGTAAAGACCCAGGTTTCATTGTTCCCATCATTCCAACCTGCCCTTAAAAATGCACCTAAATCATTACTGATAGCTTGTTCGGCATTGATCCCGAAACCATATTTAGTCCTGCCGTCCCTGCGGGTAGCAGTAATATCAGGCGCAGAAGGATTCAATGCAATGCTTTCGTCATAATTGCCCATATTGCAGATATTCAGCCAGGACAATATTCTTACAGCTCCTTTTTGTCCTGAAATGGAATAGTTCCGGGTATATTCCAGTGTTTGTGAATATGCTTTACTAATATCCCAATTCATTTCCAGACCGTTTGCAGTATTCGGAAGTAATGAAAAATCATAGCGCAATTCATTTTTCGGAGTCACCCACTGGATGACGATACTGGGTGTATATCCCTTTGTATTGGCAGGAAAATCATAGGCGCCGTTACTCATCAATGCCCAGCTCATAAACTGTGTCCGTGGGTCATGACTGTATGAATTCAGATCGAAAAAATCAGATACACATATTTTACCCGCAGTGAATGATATATAACTGGCAGGTAAACTTCCTGAAAGTTTATTCAGGTCGCTTTCCTGGTATCCGGCTTCTTTGCTTAATGAAAAAACCTGGGTGAAATAGAGCCTTGCCAGTTCAAATGAAGGTGCCGCATTGCTGATCCGGTATGTTTCCCCGTTGGTGGAAGCGGCTACTCCCAATGAACTGCTCAGACCCGAACCACCTGCCACTTCCGGATTAAAATAAACGCTTGCTCCTTTCCACAACCTGGCTCCCAAAAAGAGAGTATACGTGGTTGAGATTTGTGTCTCGCTTTGTGGAACCAAACTATTTGTTCCGGTATAGTTGGCTGAAAAGGCAGGCTTGTATTGGGTAATAACTGTCGATTGGCCGTGAACTGAAAATCTTTCTTCTTTTAGTGAATCTGTTGCCTGTTGTGCATAGATGTTCAGGCTACTTAGATTCATTATGATAATAGCAATTCGAAGTTTGTTCATATCTGTATTTGTTGACCGGATTTATCAATGGAACATTATAGTAAGTTTAATGTTCAGATATTCAATAGAATAATTTTCTTTAAATGAATATCCGCAGTGACTCTGAATTTATAATTGAATAACCGATTTTCAATTCGGTGAATCCTTCGTACCGGGATGCATTGTTTGAAATTTTATTAATTTTTTTGGAATAATCAAATCCGAAGGATTTAAATGTGATTAGCCATATATGAAATGTATGAAAAAAAGTAAAAACATAAACCTAACCCCGAAAGGGGTTGAATATCAATAATAAAAATATTATGATATGTAAAAATTCGGAATATAATTTTTATAAAACATATTTGAAGAATTGAAAGAATTATTGAAGGAGTTTGGGATTGAACATTATGAGAGATATTTAATTTAGCTATTCAGTATTTTGTGGTTGGTGATTTTCAACTATCATTTTCCATGCATTTTATACATATTAATCATATTAAATTCCTTCGGAAATATAAAAGTGAAATACCAGAAACAATTCTTTAAAACTTTATGAGTTTTTGGGAATAATCATATTCTTTTTACTTTTTAGAATAGTAAACTAAAACCTGAATCCGATATAGAATGAAATGCTATTTTTCATTTATCGAACTCAGGTTAGTATTGTTGAAATGTATTCTTAAAAGAACGCAGAAGCAAAAAGTGCAATGGTTAATCCGATCAGCACAACAATAGTAAACCAACCGAAGATATTTTGCATCGGTTTATTGACATATTCGCCCATTACTTCTTTGTTGTTTACAATCAATATCATACAGATTAATACAACCGGTAGTAATACTCCGTTAGCCACCTGCGACCACAAAGTAATTAATATAAGCGGTGCATTTGGAATTAATATGATGGCAGCCCCGATAATGATAATAGAGGTAAATAACCAATAGAATTGTGGCGCGTCTTTCCATTTTTTATCAATCCCTGCTTCAAAACCAAATGCTTCGCAGACATAGAATGCAGTAGCCACCGGTAAAATGGTTGCTGAAAAAATGGACGCAATAAATAACCCGAATGCAAAGGTCGCTGAAGCAAGGTTACCTGCCAACGGCTTTAATGCAAACGCTGCATCTTTTGCTTCATTAATTACAATTCCTTTTACGTGAAGGGTGGAAGCACAGGCCACAATAATAAAAAATGCCACCACTACGGTTATTACACTTCCGATGATCACATCCGCCAGAGTATATTTATAATCTGTTATTTTCAACCCTTTCTCGATAACTGCCGATTGCATGTAGAATTGCATCCACGGAGCAATGGTAGTACCAATGATTCCGATGACAATCACTAAATAATCTTTGGTAAATTTGATGTCCGGTTTAATGACAGCCTGACCTATTTCATGCCAGTGTGGTTTTCCAAGTAATGCTGAAACGACATAGACCAGTAAAAAAGCACTAAACAGCAGGAAAACCCTTTCACTGAATTTGTATGTACCTTTAACCACCAGCCACCATACTAATACCGCCGAAATGGGAACACTTATGTATTTGCTGACATCGAAAACCTGCATACTCCCTGCAACACCTGCAAATTCTGTGGTAGTATTCCCGATATCTGCAATTAAAAGACCTACAAAAATAAAGAAGGTTATTTTAACTCCTGCATATTCCCGGATCAAATCGGCAAGTCCTTTCCCTGTAACAATACCCATACGGGCATTCATTTCCTGAACCACTACCAGTACCAGGAATGCTGGGAACATGGTCCAAAGCAGATTATAACCGTATAATGCACCTGCCACCGAATAGGTAGTGATACCTCCTGCGTCATTATCCACGCTTCCTGTAATTATTCCCGGCCCAAGGATAGCCAAAAAAACAATGAGGGTTCGCCACATGTTTTTTCTTCTCTTGGTAAACTCGGTGTATTTGATTAACGCCATGACCTGCCTCCCTTCCTTGTTTTTCCTTTGTCCATCAAGTCTTCAATGATGTCATCGATGACAATCATGCCCATCAATATATTTTTGGAGTCGGTAACTGGGATAGCCAGCAAATCGTATTTCAATATAATGGCTGCAAGCTTGTCGATTGGGTCTTCATCCTGAACGCTGATGATTTGTTTGTCCATAATTTCGGACAGTTTCTGTGCCGGCAACGAAATAACAAGATCCCTCAGTGAGACGGTAGCAATAAGTTTCTCATCCTGGTCGGTAATAAACAACGAATAAATCATATCCGCCTCAGGCTTTTGTTTACGAAGTTCATTCAACGTATCTTCAATGGTCATCGTTTCGCGGAACGAAAGGTAATCGGTTGTCATAAGACTTCCTACTTCTTTATCATCATATTCCAGCAATTCGCGGACTTCAGCAGATGATTCTTTTTCCATCTCGTTCAACAGCAATTCTACCTTTTCATCGCCCAATTCGTCCATCAAATCGGCCACTTCGTCGGCAGGCATTTTTTCAAGTAAATCAGCTGCTTTGCTGATCGACAAGCTTTCAATTAACTGAGCCTGTGCATAAGGTTCCATTTCTTCCAATACATCGGCAGCCTTTTCTTCATCCAGCGATTCGAACACTTTCTTACGCGACAACGATCCCATTTCTTCAATGATATCCGCTAAATCGGAAGGGTGTAATAACTGAAGTTTACTGATGGAATGCGAAAGTTTGATATTGAAGTTGGTGGTATCGAATGTTTCCACATCATCCCACAATATATACTGGGTAGGCAGACTCAGTTTAAAAATATCGAGTATATTGTTGATCATATTGGATACTCCCAGTCTGCGGAATAACCCTTCAGTACTCACATCTACCGCCAGGGCATAGATATGCGATTCAATCGATACAAGTTGGATGTCGTTTACCCTGACAAGTTTTCGGCCATTGATGTCCACAATCTGCCTGTCGAGAATATTCTTCACCAGTGGCAAACAATTTTCAACGATGGATTCGGGGAGTTGTTCTTCCTGTTCGCAACGGAATGTAAAACCTCTTTTAGTACTCTCAATTTTAAAAAACTCAAAATTTAAATACCGGATTTCACCGTTTATTTTGGTTTTTATCCCAACAATCACTGGCCTGAAAATCTCATCATGGGATTGGCTGTGCTGGATTGTTTTTACAAGAATATCTATGACTTTGCCCATACGGGTTCCGTTCACGTCATAGATCTTAGAGCCGGTTACCTGGCTTAAGTAAAATGTGATTTGTGATGTCATTTGTCACCTCCTTTTTTTTGTAGACTTAAAGAGGCGGCTGAAGGATAGAAGCGGACAGACGGCCTTTTTAAATCAGGATGATTTTTACTGAATTTCGTATCGCAGGGTCGTCGTCCATTGTGGATTGTTGTTTTTTGATTTCGGCGCAAAGGTACTCTAATTTTTTTAAGTTGGTATCCACCCCCTTAATTTTAACCTTATTTTCATGTTTTAGGAATGAGGAATGAGAAAATCCACGTTGGGGCGTACCCTTGTGGTCGCCCGTATTATTGTTTGGTCGCCCGTATTATTGTGTAGGATATAAAATATTAAAAGGACAATCATAATACATAACCCAATAAAGTTGGGTTAAATGGAATATAACAAGAGGTATGAGGTAAGATCTATGAACAGCATAAACTTCTATGACCCGGAACGCGGAACGTGGAACGTGGAACCCGGAACGCGGAACGTGGAACACAGAACATTTAACGCTCCACCCTTTAGTCGCACTCCCACATCTAAGATTCATGTTTTCTGCAATCAACACCAAGTGGGAGGGCGACATTGGGTTGTATGTCGCCCTCCCACTTAATGATCAACCCGCAAATGATTCAAAATCAGAAGTGGAAGTGCGACTAATAGAGTTTAAAGAGTTTGTAGGGTTTGAAGTCCAGAAAAAACGGGATGTCGTATAATCCATTTGAAAGGTTCAGGGCTCCGAAATCTTTTGTCTTTTGTCTTGGCTCTTTAATCTTGGCTCTTGGTTCTTTTGTCCCGGTTCTTTCCATAAGTAATCCGGATAATGACTACAAATAGTACCGGAACAATGAATATGGCAATGGATGAAGCTGCCGCCATGCCTCCAAGGACTGTAAATCCGATCGTTCTACGGGCAACGGCACCTGCTCCAGTTGCAAATGCCAATGGTAAGACTCCGGCAATGAAAGCTATTGAAGTCATGATGATCGGCCTAAGGCGGAGATTGACTGCATCAAGGGTCGACTGAACGAGATCTTCTCCTTTATCAACCCTTACTTTAGCGTATTCAACAATCAGTATGGCATTCTTTGCCGCCAGCCCGATAAGAGTAATCAATCCGATTTGTGCATAAACCGAATTGCTCAATGACGGAATACATGTTAATACCAGAATTGCCCCAAAGGCCCCAATCGGCACTGATAACATAACAGCAAAAGGAACGGACCAGTTTTCATACAGTGCTGCCAGGAATAGAAATACAAAGATCAGGGAAAACATAAATATGTATATCGTTTGCGAACCGGCAACAATTTCTTCGTAACTCAGTCCGGAAAACTCGTATCCATACCCGTGCGGCAATACTTTTGCCGCTAATTCTTTCAGAATATCGATTGTCTGGCCTGTACTATATCCCGGTCCGGATCCTCCATCTACTTCTGCAGAACGAAATATGTTGAAATGTGATATAACCGGAGCTGCTTCAATAGGTTGATAACTTATCAGCGATATTAAAGGCAACATTTTTCCTGCCTGATTCCGGACATAATATTTATCGGCATTTGAGACGAACTGCCTGAAGAGTGTGTCTGCCTGTATGACTACGTGGTAAGTTCTGTTATATAAAGTGAAATTATTTACAAAGGAACTGCCCATAAACGATTGAATGGTCGAAAATACCTGTGAAACATCAACTCCCATTTTCATACATTTTTCCCTGTTCACCGAAAGATTATAACTGGGGGTGTGTGCAGAATAATAACTGACAGCCCTTGATATTGCCGGGTTTTTGTTAGCCTCTGCAACAAATTTTCGTACAACTTTTTCAAAAGCATGTACATCATCATTCGTATTTCTCTGTTCAATCTGAAAGGAAAAACCTGCAGATTGTCCAATGCCCGGAATAGGTGCGGGTTGCATCACCACTACTTTTGCTTCTTTCAGATTTGCCTTAGTGATTTTTTTCATCATAACATCAATAATACCCGGTACCTGCTCTTCTTTTGTGTCGCGTTTACTCCAGGGTTCTAACTGGCAGAAGAGGGTACCGCTGTTCGATTTGGCCGATCCATTACTGACATTAAAACCTGACATGGCCGAATAATGAGCAACTCCGGGTGTTTCAGCCACAATTTTCATCAATTTATTAATCAATACTACTGATTGAACGGTAGAGGTTGCCTCCGGCATTTCATAAGTGACTTGTAATCTGCCCAGGTCTTCATTGGGTATAAATCCCGTAGGTTTGATTTTAAAAAGGAATATGGTAGCAATACCGATGCAAATTAATAAAATGATGCTGAATTTCGGAGCGTGAATACCTCGTTTTACCCCATTGAAATATCGGGTGGTAATTTTATTGAAATTCAGGTTAAACCAATTGAAAAAGCTATCTAATAAATTCAATTGTTTTACTTCGTGGCGGGGTTTCAGAATTAAAGTACAAAGTGCCGGCGTAAGGGATAGAGCGACAAATGCAGAAATTAAAATAGAAACGGAAATGGTAATTGCGAACTGTTGGTATAACCGTCCGACAATGCCCGGAATAAATGCTACCGGGACAAACACTGAAGCCAGTATTAATGCCACGGCAATAACCGGTGCCGTAATATCTTTCATCGCACTCAGAGTTGCCAATTTAGCCGGCATTCCTTTTTCATCAATATTCCGCTGGACAGCTTCCACAACGATGATAGCATCATCTACCACAATCCCGATAGCCAGGATGACCCCGAACATTGTCAGCGTGTTAATTGTAAATCCAAAAGGTGCGAAGAAGATAAACGTTCCCAGTATGGATACCGGTATTGCCAGAATCGGAATAACCGCTGTCCTCCAGTTCTGAAGAAAAAGAAAAACCACCAGGGCTACAAGCGTCAATGCAATAAGAAGTGTAAAAAAAACTTCTTCCATGGAGACTTTGACGATGGTTACAGCTTCAAAAGGCACTTTGTAATCAACGTCCTGAGGGAACGATTTTTTTAAATTTTCAAGCTCGGCATAAACTCCATTCGCTACATCTAAGGCATTACTTGTCGGGAGAGCAAAGACTTGTAAAATAGAGGCTCTTTTACCATCAACATAAGAGTTACTGGAGTAGGTGAATTTCCCAAGTTCAACACGTGCGATATCTTTCAAATAGACAAGTTCACCTGTTGCAGGGATACTTTTAACGATAACTTTTTCGAATTCTTTCGAATTATTTAGTCTGCCATTGACTAAAATATTCGTTTCAAAGCTTTGTTGATTATTCTGGGGTGGGGAGCCTACAGAACCTGCAGCGACCTGCATGTTCTGTTCATTCAACGCATTGGTAACATCTGTTGTGGTGATTCCATACGAAGCCATTTTATCCGGATTGAGCCATATTCTCATGGAGAAATTATCGACCCTTGCACTGATGTCTCCTACTCCGGGAACCCTGAGTAAGGCATCTACCAAATGGATGCTGGAATAATTGTCCAGAAATGTTATGTTATGAGAGCTTTTAGGCGAAAACAATGCCACCATCATCAATGCACTGGTATTTCGGGCCCTTACTGTCAATCCTAACCGGCTCACTGATGAGGGAATTAACGGTTTGGCAATGCCCACCCGGTTTTGTACGTTCAGGGTAGCCACATCGATGTTAGTTCCTACTTTAAAGGTCGTATTTATTGACATCATACCCGTACTGGTACTGTTGCTCTGAATATATTCCATGCCCTGAACCCCGTTGATAGCTTCTTCAATGGGAGTTGCAACAGTTTGCTCAACAGTTTCGGCATCTGCTCCTGTATAGTTTCCTGAAACAGATACTGCCGGAGGGGTAATTTTAGGATATTGATTTATGGGCAGAATAAAAGCACATATTCCTCCCAGGATTGCAATTACAAGTGAAATTACAATCGCTGTGACAGGCCTGTTAATAAATGTTTCTGAGATCATAACCTTCCATTATTGCGTTTTTTGTTCAGTTTCCGGTTTATGATTCACTGAAGCTTTTTCTTCCCCCGGGTAATGCGAATGATCACGGTAAAGAGTATCGGAACAACAAAAATAGCAAGTGATGAAGCTGCTATCATTCCTCCCAGAACAGTCAATCCGATAGTTCTTCTGGCTACAGCTCCTGCTCCTGTGGCTAAAACCAAAGGCATTATGCCCAGAATAAAGGCTAATGAAGTCATCAGGATGGGACGAAGCCTGAGGCTGACCGCTTCCAGAGTGGCTTTAACCAGGTCTTCTCCTTTATCCACCCTTACTTTTGCATATTCAACAATCAAAATGGCATTTTTTGCCGCGAGTCCAATCAGGGTGATCAGTCCTATCTGAGCATAAATATTATTCGTAAGGCCGGGCACAAACGAAAGTGCAAGAATAGCACCAAATGCTCCGACCGGTACTGCAAGTAAAACAGCGAATGGTACCGACCAGTTTTCATAGAGAGCCGCCAAAAACAGGAAAACAAAGGATAGAGAGAACAAAAAGATAAAGAATGTCTGCGTACCGGCCTGAATTTCTTCATAGCTGAGTCCTGAAAAATCATATCCGTAACCCGAAGGAAGTACTCTTGCGGCAATATCCTGCAGTGCTTCAATGGTTTGTCCGCTACTATAACCTTCTGCAGGACTTCCATCTATTTCTGCTGAACGAAAGATATTGAAATGAGAAAGAAGTGAGGCTGTTTCGGATGGCTTATAGGTAATCAGAGTGGATAAAGGTAACATGGTACCTGCCTGATTTTTCACATAATAATTATCCATGTTGGTTACTGATTTCCTGTAACTGCTGTCAGCCTGAACAACGACATGAAATGTCCTGTTATACAATGTAAAATCGTTTACATAGACACTTCCCATATACGTTTGGATTGCCTGGAAAACATCAGAAATGTTAACTCCCATTTTTTTACATTTTTCTCTGTCCACGTTCAGGTTATAACTTGGAGTATGTGCTGAAAAATAACTGAAAGCATTTGAAATTGCCGGATTCTTTTTCGCTTCTGCCAAAAAATTATTGACCACTTTTTCAAAAGCCTGAGGATCATCATTCGTATTTTTCTGTTCGATTTGAAAACTGAATCCTGCTGTCTGGCCGATTCCGGGAATCGGAGCAGGAGTAATAACCTCTATGTTTGCATTTTTAATCTGTGCTTTATTTATACTGTTCCTGATGACATCCAGTAGCTTTGGAATTCTTTGTGATTCGGTTTTTCTTTCGTCCCAGGGTTTCAACTGGCAGTAGAGGGTACCACTGTTTGATTTAGTGGCTCCGGTGATGACGTTGAAGCCTGTCAGTGCGGCATAATGCTCAATACCCGGTATGGTTTTGACAACATTCATGAGTTGCGTCATAACATGAACCGATTGGGATGTTGAAGTAGCTTCCGGAAGTTCAAAGGTAATGTAGATCAATCCGTCATCTTCGTTCGGAATAAAACCACCCGGTTTAATGTGAAATAAATAGATCGTTGCCAGGCCGACGCAAACAAGCAGGATAATGACAAACCGTGAATTTTTAATCCCTTTTTGAACACCCAGCGTATAATTTTTATTGAGGGAATGGAACCAACCGTTAAACTTAAAAAAGAACCTGTCCAACCCTTTTGAACTTTTGTCTATCTTATAAGGCTTTAACATGAGAATGCATAAGGCAGGTGTCAATGATAAAGCGATAAAAGCCGAAAGTAAGATAGAAACAGAAATGGTAATTGCAAACTGCTGGTAAAGCCTGCCAACAATGCCCGGCATAAAACTGACGGGAATAAATACAGAAGCAAGGATAAGTGCAATCGCAACAACAGGAGCTGAAATATCATCCATAGCATGGTAAGTGGCCTCCCTGACATCCATTTTTTCTTCCTCCATATAATGCTGCACGGCTTCCACAACAATGATGGCATCGTCTACCACTATACCAATGGCCAGGACAAACCCGAACATGGTAAGGGTATTGATGGTAAAGTCTAAGGGCACAAAGAATGCAAAAGTCCCCAAAATGGATACCGGAATAGCAAGTACGGGTATCAGTGTGGCTCTCCAGTTTTGTAAAAAGAGATAGACCACTAAGGCGACCAGACAAAGGGCAATCAACAAAGTCTCAACCACTTCTTTCATCGATACTTTGACAACGGTCACCGTTTCATACGGAATTTTATAATCCACATCGGCAGGAAACTGTTTTTTCAACTGATCCAGTTCTTTAATAATGCCGGTAGCAGTTTGAAGAGCATTACTTCCAGGTGTTTGATAGATGGTCAGTATCGAAGCCTTTTTATCATCAATAAAGGAATTGTTGGCATAGGTAAATCTGCCGAGTTCTACCCGCGCTACATCTTTCAGGTATACAATTTCTCCCGTGGCAGGAACAGACTTCACAATAATTTTCTCAAAGTCGGATACATTTTTCAACCGGCCATTGATCATAACGCTTATCTCATAGGATTGTGATTTCCTTTGGGGTGGTACACCTGCCGAACCTGCGGCAACCTGGAGGTTTTGTTCGTTCAGGGCATTAATAATGTCTGTGGCAGTCAGAGAGTAGGTCGCCATTTTGTTAGGGTCGATCCATACCCTCATACTGAAATTATCGGCCATGGTATTAATGGTGCCTACTCCTGGAACACGCAGCAAAGCATCCATGATGAAGATATTGGTGTAGTTATCCAGGAATGTTATGTTGTGGGTGCCTTTAGGTGAAAACAACCCAACCAGCATTAATGCACTCGGATTAACTGCACGGACGGTAACACCCAGCCGGTTAACGGCATCAGGAAGAAGAGGAGATGCAATAGTAACCCTGTTTTGTACATCCAGCGTCGCAATGTCAATATCTGTACCTATTTTGAAAGTTGTGTTGATGGTCATCATTCCATTGTTGGAACTGTTGCTTTGCATGTATTCCATCCCATGGGTACCATTCACCTGTTCTTCAATGGGAGTTGCAACAGTCTGTTCAACAGTTGTTGCATCGGCACCCATATACTGACCGGTTACTGTAACTACCGGAGGAGTAATGTCCGGGTACTGGCTGACCGGCAGACTAATAATGCATACAATACCTATGATAATCAACACCAACGATATTACAATGGCAGTGACGGGTCTTTTTATGAATGTATTGGCAATCATCGTACAAGTTTGATTTATTAAGCTGCAGTATATTTAGGGTTAAACACAGTTATCCCTTTTTTCCTGAACCTGTTTTTCCGGGTTTTTTTTGAGAAAGACTGACAATTGAACCCGTATGCAGGAATTGAACGCCATCGGTTACAATTCTATCACCTGATTGAATACCACTTAGGATAATAATGTCAGGAGGAAGAATCTGTCCGGTTTGTACCTTTTTTTGTACTGCAACCAATGCACGTTTTTTAATAGTTGAATCGTTTGGAGTGGGAACCACACTATCTTTTACAACATATACAAAATATTCGCCCATAAGCTCAACGATCGATTTGTTGGGCACAATCATCATCGCTTTCTTCTCCTGGTTATGTACGCGCAGAACGCAACTGATACCCGGTTTTAGAATATTCTTTGTATTTGGAAAATTTATCCGTACACGGATAGTACCTGACTGCGGATCAACAGCCCTGTCAATGATACTGATTTTTCCTTCAAAAGGATAGATTGAATCATTGGGCAGGATGATTGTGAAAAGAGAATCCATAGGATGCGAATTTCTTTTAAGATCTTCAAATCGTGACAACTGTTTTTCGGAAATCATAAAATCCACTCCCATCGGATTATCGGACGAAATCGTATTTAGAACAGTCTGTCCTACTGACACCATATTCCCCAGTTTTACCTGACTGAAACCTATTGTTCCGTCAAAAGGCGCCCTGACAACAGAATAATTCAGATTGGTTTCAGCCATCTTTAATGCCTGTTCAGCAGCTTTTACCGTATTCTTTGCATTTTTAAACGCAATGACAGCATGATCCAGGGTTTGTTTTGCCACTGCATCATAATTGTTCAGATATTTATAACGGTCGGCATCCTGCTGTGCTTCTGCCAGACTGCCTTTAGCAACCTCCAGATTATCTTTTGCCTGTTCGTAACTTTCCTGAAAGAGCTTTCTGTCGATTTCATACAGTTTTTGACCTTTGCGGATGTGTGTTCCTTCTTTAAAGAAAATACCTGTTATTTCCCCCTGAACCTGAGGCCTCAGGTCAACCTGGTTAATGGCTGCAGTATTTCCCGGATATTGGTCAAAATATAGTACCTTTTCTGTTTTTACCTTATAAACATTTACAGAAACAGGAGGAGTCTGATCAACTTTTTTTTTATGACAGGAAGCCAGTAAAACTATTCCAACCATAAAAAACAAAAATCTTTTTCTATTCATTTTCTTCTTTATTGGTTTATTGATAATATGCCCATTGATTTTTCGAGGTTTACTTTGCTGATGAGCACCTGAAACATAGCATTCAGGTAATTGATTTCGGATGACATCAGATTGGTTTCAGCTGAAATGACGTTAAGATAGGGCACAATCCCCTGCCTGTATTGTAAAGTAACCACTCCATACACATCTTTAGCCATGTCCTCATTCTCTTTTAGTAGTTTCATTTCGTACAGGTTACTTTTATAACCGGCCAATGCAGTCTGATATTGTGTATAAAAAACAGATTCCATAGTATATTCTGCCAGGTCCAGTTGCTGTAGTTCCAGTCTGGCTTTCACAATGCTTTCAGTCCTCTTAAATCCGGTAAACAAAGGAAGATTAAATGTTAATCCGATATAAGAATAGGGGTAAGGGTTGCTCAGAAAATTGGAAGAACCATTCCCTTCGTATTGAAGTATATAGGCAGAATTTGCCGATAGTGTAGGGAAAAATTGTGACTTATAATAAGAAATTGTATTTTTTTGAAGAGCCTTGGTTGTCTGTAATAATTTGTATTCTATCCGGTTTTCACTCTTAAAAACCTGAGTCGTATCAATAGACAGTTGTTTTAACATCGCAATAGTATCCAGAACCACATTGAAATTATCTTTAACCGGAAAACCCATAATTTGTTTCAGTATCGAATATTGTGGTTTCACGTTTTCGACTGATTGCCTGAGCTGTGCTTTTGAATTGTTTAAAGAAATGTATGCTTCTTTGTAGTCTGTTTGGTCAACTATTCCTCCTTTGTACTGGTAAAAAGTGTCATGGAGGGTTTTTCCTAGCCTGGTAGTATCTTCCTTTAGAACTCCTATCTGCTGCAAAGTAAGCAAGAGGTTGTAATAAGCTGTACTTATGTTTACAATCACATTAATCTTCGTACTGTCCAACGATTGCTCCGCCTGTTGAACAAAAAGATGAGCATTTTTTGCAGCAGACACAACTTCGGGACTGTATATGGTTTGTGAAACGTATAATTCCGGAAAAAATTCGTTGTTGATGGGTGAACGGGTAATAGCAGAAGGAGTACCGGAACCTGATGTGTTGGCTGTAAATTGACTCGGAGTCTGAAAATAATGGGTATAAGTTCCTGAAGCTGATAGTTGCGGCAACCATGCAGATAAATTGATGATATTTGTGCTTTTGACTATTTTCTGATTAATAAGGGATTGTTGTATATAAGGCTGATGTTGCAATCCGTAGGCAATGCATTGGTCCAGATTCATAGAAGTTGTACCAGAAGTATTATTCTGTACGGATTGTCCTGAAACAGGAGTGAAGGACGAAATTAGTAAGATAAAAATACCTGATAATCTTACTATGCAAGCCCTTAATTTTTTAGAAGTCTGAAGCGGTATAAACCATTTTACATCCTCAAAAAACTTTATTGATCCCATAATGTATAGTCTGATATGTATTTTAATAAACCAACAAAGTCAAAAAACACCTGTCAAATATAAGGACTTATAGACTCAAAAAGTTTTTTTTCAATTGAAAATACACATAAGTTAACGCTGATGGTTTACTATTTTTTTTTATTAACTTTGGACATGTTGAAGCATTTATAGTTTCGCAACTCATATAAATAACTGTAGGGTGTAAAAGGTTTGAAGTTTGAAAAGTTTGAAGTTTGAATGGTTTGAAGTTTGAAAGGTTTGAAAGGTTTGAAAGGTTTGAAAGGTTTGAAAAGGTTTGAAGTTTGAAGGGTTTGAAATGTTTGAAAAGTTTGAAAGGTTTGAAAGGTTTGAAGTTTGCGCGATCTTTTGTCTTTGTTCTTTTGTCTTGTCTCTATTTTCAATTAGTCGCACTCCCACATCTAAGATGCATGTTTTCTGCAATCAACACCAAGTGGGAGGGCGACTTTCAGCCAGATGTACCCGAAAACTCTCAGATCCGGAACCCGAAACACGGAACGCGTAACGCGGAACATTGAAAGCATACCTCCAGCCAGATGTCGCCCTCCCACTTATTATTCAATCCACAAATGATTCAATATCAGAAGTGGGAGTGCGACTAATTGACCTGTACCCGAAACTCCTCAATCCATAAACGCGGAACGCGGAACATTGAACGCGAAACGCAATTAGTCGCACTCCCACATCTAAGATGCACGTTTTCTGCAATCAACACCAAGTGGGAGGGCGACATCTGGTTGGATGTCGCCCTCCCACTTAATGATCAACACGCAAAAGATTCAATATCAGAAGTGGGAGTGCGACTAATTGACCTGTACCCGAAAACCTCTCATACCCGAAACGCGGAACGCGGAACACGGAACACGGAACACGGAACACGGAACGTTTCAACGGCATAGCAGTATCTTCCCGCACCCATATGTTTCACCGGCTCAATCACTCCACCAAATCCTAAATTCCTAAATTCCCAAATTCAATGCCCATACTCAGGAGTACCGTCACATCATCAGTTAATAATGGGATTGCGGTTTTATCAATCTGAACCGACAGGATATGGGCCGGCAGTATATCATTGGTCGAATGCCAGTCGCCCAGTACTGACTGTTTTACCCCGTTTAACTCATTGTTTACAGGTTGGTATTTATGCACGATGCCATCCGGATTATACATCATATCCGATACCATTCCCAGGCAAATGATCAGGCGGAAGTACGGAAGCCGCTGGATATTCTGCAAATCGGATGCTGTATTGATCCGTGGAATGGATACAGTTGCCGAAAGTGTTTCACGGTTTAGCTCCGCCAACGGGGATACCTGCAGGATGGATGTGATAGGATAGCTCTTGTTGAGATTATACCCTTCCATCTCCTGCTTACACTGCGAAAAGCGTAAAAACCGTTGACCGATTGCAGTGACGGTGTCCAGTTTTAATATTTGCCTTCCCAATCCGGCCCATACAGGTGTCAGGTTGAAGTTTGACAAGCGGTACGTCTCACCGATGGCATCCCGCATGGATTGTGCAAATTTGACACATCCCTGCCATTCAACCTGATGTTTCCTCAATTTTTCAAACCGTGGTACGTTTTGAATAGTTTCCTTGCTATACCGCCTTTGGTACGCATAATCACTTTGTCACTACCGACTTTGGTGTAAAATGATACACCCTTAATACTTCCGGTAATTTGTAGAAAATTTTTTACAATTGCCATAACTTTAGTTTTTAAAGATGAATAAATCTTGATAATTAAATTTGAAAATAAATCAATTTTAAAATTTTAAAATGAAATAACTTTGACCTATTTTATGAACAGACTTCATTAAAAGCAGTTTTTTATTTGGACATTTTATCGAAACGCAAAAATTTGCCATTTATACGGCAATCCAAATTGTTCATATAGCGTAATAATTGTATTTGAGCCGATTTGAATCTAGGTGTTTCGTTGATTTCTAATTTTACCAATATCATATTCGCAGAACTTTGAATTCTGCCAGGTGCCTTTATAAGTGCTTCTAGCACAGGTATA
>Ga0302269_1000478_pt1 | contig 23746 bp, 24 predicted proteins | sample III_Bog_E2_2_FD_194560 | JGI IMG/M metagenome (GOLD analysis project Ga0302269, IMG submission 194560) | Peat permafrost microbial communities from Stordalen Mire near Abisko, Sweden - III_Bog_E2_2 | ecosystem: Environmental > Terrestrial > Soil > Wetlands > Peat | place: Sweden: Abisko...
TTTCTATAGTGAACTATTGTGGTTATTTTGTATTCAATTGTCAATGAATAAATTGTAGATATCTTATTTGTCTATTTACTATTTTTTAATCCGGTAAAGTAGAAGGATTAAGATTATTAAATCAGTGTTCAGTTAATTTTCTGTCGGTTGTTCATTCAGGGTTATTTTCGGTTTTGGTGCCGGGGACACTTTTTTCTTTTTTTTACGTGGAACATAAGCACCCGGTAAAATTACGTCAATCAGATGTTTGCCAACCAGACCCAGTTTAACGGCACAACCCAGTGAACAGAAACTGAGAATAATAGTAAAGAGGGTATAAGTACTTGGAATAAAGAATATTAATTGTACAAATGAAAGGACTAAAATTGTTGAACTTAAAATTATTTTAGCTCGCAACATAGGTGTTCTCAATGTTTTGAACCGGGTAATTCCGTCAATCAATCCGGAAATAAATGAAAGAATTAATGTGAAAGGTAAGGCAACTATAGCGAAATTGATGACTGAATGAACAATTGTCTGGTGGAAAAAAGGAAATACAAAATGAAACAGGATCAGTATAGGAGTTAACGCTACAAATGTTTGGGACATATGTATTGCTATCGGATGAATATCCAATGCCAAAATAAACAACCGATTGGGAGATACTTTTTCCCGGTAGGGTTCAAATACATTTCTGGGTAATCCGCAAGCAGGGCAAACATCCCCCAGATCACTTGCCTTCATAACATACCCACAAGGACGACAGCGTACTAATTCTTCATCTATCATATTCGTATAAATTTAATTTGTTTTTATGCTACAAATATAAACACTAATTAATAACGAACAATGATAAATGATGATTTTTTTTGTTTTTGTTCCGGTTGGGGGTATTGAGTTGAGTAAGTTGATTGAGTTGATTGAGTTGAGTAAGTTAAGTAAGTTGAGTAAGTTGAGTAAGTTAAGTAAGTTGATTGAGTTGAGTAAGTTGAGTAAGTTGAGTAAGTTGAGTAAGTTAAGTAAGTTGAGTAAGTTGATTGAATTGAGTAAGTTGAGTAAGTTGATTGAGTTGAATGAATTGTTTAAAGGATCAATCAACTATTAACCAACAAAAAAAACTGTCATAACGCGGAACGCGGAACACGCAACGCGGAACTTTTCAAACTTCAAACTTCAAACCTTAAACTTTATTTTCAAAGTACCTGCACCAATTCTTTAACCCACAAACATCACATTTTGGTTTACGGGCAATACAAACATAACGTCCATGCAAAAGAAGCCAGTGATGTGCTTTAGGAATGAGGTTCTCAGGAATATATTTTACGAGTTCGCGTTCTGTTTGCAAAGGATTTTTTGATCCTGTGGTCAGACCCAGCCGTTCGGAGATACGAAACACATGTGTATCCACTGCCATTGTTGGTTTATTAAATACAACGGAAGCAATCACATTTGCCGTTTTCCTGCCCACACCGGGTAGAGTTTGGAGTGCATCGACATCATCAGGCACTACACCCCCAAAATCGGACACAAGTTTTTGAGCCATACCAAGCAGATGTTTCGCTTTATTGTTTGGAAATGTCACTGACCGGATATAGTCAAAAATCACATCAGAATCGGATGCTGCCATTGCTTCAGGAGTTGGAAAATCAGCTAAAAGCGGTGGAGTAATCATATTCACCCGTTTATCTGTACACTGTGCCGAAAGTATTACTGCAACCAGCAATCCAAAGGGATCGGTATACTGTAATTCTGTTTCAGCAATGGGTACATTTTCTGTAAACCAGGAAAGAATATGTTTGTAGCGTTGGAAAGTTGTCATTGTTCGTGGTTTGAAAAGTTTGTGGTTTGAAAAGTTTGAAAAGTTCCGTGTTCCGCGTTCCGTGTTCCGTGTTTCGTGTTCTGTGTTCTGAGTTCAGTAATCTTTGTTCTTTGTTCTTGAATCTATGATCTTTGCTCTTTGCTCTTTGCTCTATGCTCTATGCTCTTTGCTCTTTGCTCTTTGCTCTTTGCTCTTTGCTCTTTGCTCTATGCTCTTTGCTCTTTGCTCTTTGCTCTTTGCTCTTTGTTCTTTGCTCTTGCTCTTTGCTCTTGGCTCTTGGCTCTATGCTCTTTGCTCTTTGCTCTTTGCTCTTGGCTCTTGGCTCTTTGCTCTTTGCTCTTGGCTCTTGGCTCTTTGCTCTTTGCTCTTTGCTCTTGGCTCTTTGCTCTTTGCTCTTTGCTCTTTGCTCTTTGCTCTATGCTCTATGCTCTTTGCTCTTTGCTCTTTGCTATTTGCTATTTGCTCTTTGCTCTTTATCACAACACATTGCTTATTTCATCTTCCCGCCCCAAGCCCCTAAAGGGGATGTAAAGATTGGTACCATAAGTTATTAGGCGTAAATGAGTAGTATTTTTTAATTTTGTATTTCTTTTAAAAAATCAACGCATTAATAATTTTCCCAAACCGCTGATGTCATTTGACAATTTATTCCGACTTTAATAAGCGAATTAGGACATACAATTATTTTTTTGCAGCAGTCTCTTATACTTGCAACTCCTCTTTACATCCCCTTTAGGGGCTTGGGGCGGCTTATTTACTTGCTACACTTCTTCTCAATGCTCAATACTCTCTTTCCTGATTCCTGATTCCTGATTCCTGATTTTTCTGCAAATTTATGGGAAAAGATGTAATAAGCGAGTTCCTTTTTATTATTTTTGCATTTTAAAGTAAGAAACTGCAATCGAATTATCAGTAAGTAAACCTACATGGCACCCAGAAAACCGATTAAAAATATTTCTAAACCTGCTGCAACCGCTGAAATAAAGTATCAAAAGCAACAAAAAAAATCAAATGAACCCGGTTTTGGTCATAAGATGAAGGTTTTCGTAACTGATGAGCGTACACGTTTCATCCTCGGAATTGCCATATTGACCGGAGTAATATTCTTATTAATATCCTTCGTATCCTATTTCTTTTTTGCTTATGCTGACCAAAGCAAAATGGATCTTTCGTGGCATGAATTGCAATTAATGCGGAATGACATTCAGAACTGGGGATCGGTTACTGGTGCCATCATGGCTGATAAACTGATCAGGCATGGATACGGGATTGCCTCATTTGCCCTGATTTATTTCGGTACAGTATTGGGATTAAGACTCATGAGAGTACGCATTGCAAGCTTGTGGAAATCATTTTTTCATGCAAGTTTTTGGCTGGTATGGCTATCAGTGGTACTCGGTTTTGCTTTGATTCCTTTTTATGCATCCTATAGTTTTTCCTTTTCTCCGGGCGGTGAGCAAGGTGACGAAACCAGCAAATGGTTGATTTCGTATGTAGGTATACCGGGAACTTTTATGATTCTTATCGGTACATTTCTGATTTATTGTATAGTTTCATCTAAAAAGACTATCCCTTTTCTAAAAAGACTTTTTACCCCTAAATCGAAATCAGAGAAGACAATTGAACCTGAATTTACAGAGAAGAAAGATTTAACCGAAGAAACGGTTGCTGTAGGCACTGAAATTATTCCCGAAGACTGGATAACAAAAGGGAATCAAAGCGATGAAGAATTGATTATTGAAACAAAAGAAATAGATGAAGTTCCTTTTGAAATAGAACAACCTGAAAATAATGAAGATAATAAACCGGTAGATGCTGTTGAAACAGGGATTGCCGATTCGGGTATCACAGATACTGATAATGAAGATCCGTTTTACAATGTTGCCAAGTTGGGCAAGTACGATCCGACACTTGATTTAACGCATTATAACCCGCCGACACTTGATTTGCTGAAAGTTTACGGAACAGATAATGAAACGCAGATTGACATGGTGGAACAGAATGCCAATAAGAACCGGATTATTACTACCCTTCAAAACTATGGCATTGAAATTGAGACGATCAAGGCAACTGTCGGTCCTACCATCACTTTGTATGAAATTGTTCCGAAAGCAGGTGTCCGTATTTCTAAAATCCGTAACCTGGAATATGATATCATGCTCAGCCTGGCAGCGACGGGGATCCGTATTATCGCTCCGATTCCCGGGAAAGGGACAATTGGTATTGAAGTTCCCAACAGTGACCCACAGGTCGTTTCCATGCATTCCATCATAGCTTCCAAAAAGTTTCAGGAATCGAAGTTTGAACTTCCTGTTGCTTTCGGCCGAACTATCACGAATGAGATATTTATGGTCGATCTGGCTAAAATGCCACACTTACTGGTTGCGGGTGCTACCGGGCAGGGTAAATCGGTTGGATTGAATGCTATTATTACCTCTTTGCTCTATAAAAAACACCCATCTCAATTAAAACTGGTTTTGGTTGATCCAAAGAAAGTTGAGTTTAATATCTACGGTGACATTGAAAAACATTTTCTGGCTAAATTACCCGATGGCGATGATGCCATCATTACCGATACCAGTAAAGTAGTGGAGACGCTTAATTCACTTTGTAAAGAGATGGACGATCGGTACGATTTGCTTAAAAAAGCACATGTCCGGAATATAAAAGAATACAACGAAAAATTCACCAACCGTCATCTGAATCCGGATAAGGGGCATCGGTTTTTACCTTATATCGTAGTGATCGTGGATGAGTTTGGCGACCTGATTATGACTGCCGGAAAAGAAGTGGAAATGCCGATTGCCCGTATTGCCCAGTTGGCACGTGCTGTCGGGATTCACATGATCATTGCTACCCAGCGTCCATCGGTCAATATCATTACAGGGGTAATAAAAGCGAACTTCCCGGCCCGTGTAGCTTTCCGTGTTTCGTCAATGATCGATTCGCGTACCATTCTCGATTCTCCCGGTGCCAATCAGCTGGTTGGCCGGGGAGATATGTTATTCTCTCAGGGGAATGATCTGATACGCGTACAATGTGCTTTTGTGGATACACCCGAAGTGGAAAACATTGTTCACCATATCAGCAAACAACAGGCATATCCGACGGCATTTTATCTTCCGGAATATGTGCGGCCTGATGGGGATGGCGTTGATTCATCTTCAGTAGATATGACAAAACGTGATCCGCTTTTTGAAGAAGCTGCCCATCTGATTGTAGCCAATCAACAGGGTTCGACTTCACTTATTCAACGGAAGTTCTCCATTGGCTATAACCGGGCGGGAAGAATAGTCGATCAACTGGAAGTGGCAGGAATAATCGGACCCTTTGAGGGCAGCAAAGCCCGCCAGGTACTGGTACTGGACAGTAATCATCTGGATCAGATCTTGCACAGACTGTAGATATATTTACAATTTATTCATTTACGGTTTACAATTGGTCGGTTTCTGAAGTTGTTTACATTTAATCACGAGCAAAGAACAAAGAACAAAGAACAAAGATCAAAGAACAAAGAACAAAGAACAAAGTCAACGGAACACGGAACGCGGAACGCGGAACACAGAACACAGAACACGAAACGCGGAACGTGGAACGCGGAACGTGGAACGCGGAACGTGGAACGCGGAACACTTCAGAGAAAAAATAAAAACAATAAAATAACAAAATGAAAAAGAAAACAATTATTGCCTTTGCGATGATTCTATTTACGTTTCAGGGTCTTATGGCACAAAATAATGTAAAGGCGGAAAAAACCATTACCGATTTGCTGACTGAAGCCAGAACAAGTGCAATCAGAACAAACTTTAGATTAACAATCAGTGATAAGAAAGACCCACAGGCGATGGAATCAACAGGGGTATTTACCATAAAAGGGAATAAGTTTGTATTGGAAATGGATGCCATGAAAGTCTGGTTTGATGGTAAAACACAATGGGCTTATGTGCCTCACACCAATGAAGTTTCGATTACTGAACCGACAGTAAAGGAATTGTCTGAAACAAATCCTATGGCTATACTGTCAGGTTTTAAAAATAAATGCCTGATACGATTTTCACCTAACGTAAAATCAGCCCAGAACTATTGTATTGAGATGATTCCAAAAGTCAGGAACAATGACATTCTGAAAATTGAAGTTCAGATAAACAAAACGAATGGTAATTTGGGTTCAATCAAAGTTGTTAACAAAAACGGTGGTGCAACACTCCTGAGTTTAAGTAATTTTCAGAAGAAAGTTTCTGCTCCTGATAATATTTTCGTTTTCAACCACGCAAAGTATAAAGGTGTTACGGTGAATGATTTAAGATAATTTAATTGAGTTGATTAAGTTGAATGGGTGATTAAGTTGAATGAGTTGACTGGTTGATTAAGTTGACTGGTTGATTAAGTTGATTAAGTTGACTGGTTGATTAAAAAAAAATATTTATACCAGTCACCCAATTAACCAACGGAACGAAGTGACGTCCCGTTTACGGGATTAACCAACGGAACGAAGTGACGTCCCGTTTACGGGATTAACTAATTAACCAATTCAGAATCATCAAAGCGGAACGCGGAACACGGAACACAGAACGCTGAACGCGAAACGCGGAACACGGAACGCGAAACGCGGAACACGGAACGCGGAACGCGAAACGCGAAACGCAGAACACGGAACACGGAACACGGAACGCGGAACGCGGAACACGGAACACAGAACGCTGAACGCGAAACGCGGAACACGGAACGCGGAACGCAGAACGCGGAACACGGAACGCAGAACGCGGAACACGGAACGCTGAATGCGGAACGCAGAATGCGGAATGCGCCGTTGAACATTTGTTTTTAATGATTGTTTGACATATAAATTTCAACTAACAAACTAGAAAGAAAATATGAACGAGAAAGTACGATGCCTGATTATTGGTTCCGGACCTGCAGGATATACAGCTGCCATTTATGCTTCACGGGCTAATTTATCGCCTGTATTATATGAAGGAATGGAACCCGGCGGTCAATTAACCACCACAACAGAAGTAGAAAATTTTCCCGGTTATCCGGAAGGAATAACCGGACCTGAATTAATGGTTGATCTTAAAAAACAAGCTGAACGGTTTGGTGCCGATGTTCGTTTCGGTGCAGCTACTGCAACTGATTTGACCTCTGCTCCGTATAAAGTAACCATTGATGGAGAAAAAATAATTGAGGCGGAAACCATTATCATTTGTACAGGAGCTACTGCCAAGTATCTGGGAATCGCTGATGAACAAAAATATGCAGGTTCGGGTATATCAGCCTGTGCAACCTGTGATGGCTTCTTTTACCGGAAGAAAACGGTGGCTGTTGTCGGCGGCGGCGATACGGCCTGCGAAGAAGCAACCTATCTGGCAGGACTGGCAGGCAAAGTATATCTGATTGTTCGTAAAAGCTTCCTGCGTGCCTCGAAGATTATGCAGGCACGTGTTTTGAGCAATCCAAAAATCGAAGTGCTTTTTGAACACGAAACATTAGGCTTAACCGGTGAAAAAGTAGTTCAGGGAGCAAATCTGGTAAAACACCGCGGAAAAGAGGATGAAGAACAGGTTCACATTGATATTGACGGATTCTTCCTGGCTATCGGCCATACACCTAACTCCGGTATTTTTAAACCCTGGATGGAAACCGACGAAGTAGGATATATTAAAACTGTTGCAGGGACACCGCGCACAAACATACCCGGGGTATTTGCATCGGGCGATGTAGCCGACCCTCATTACCGCCAGGCAGTAACAGCTGCCGGAACAGGTTGCCAGGCAGCCATTGAAGCAGAAAGATATTTATCGGAAAAGGGAATGTAAAAGTTATAAAAACTTAATTTGGCGATATTTCTATTCAAATTTCAAAGAATATCCTTGTCTTTAGTATCCTTTTTAAATAAAAAAAAAATTAAGTGATGATATTTTCTTCAAAAGAAAAATCATCACTTTCATATTTTTTTAGACCTTTAGGCTGTTTAATCCTTTCAATTGTAGCAGTTTTTTTGTACTTTTGTGAAATAAAAAATAAATGCAATTCTATGCAACCAAGAATATTAAAATCCGCTTTGTATAATTTTCATATTATCGGGTTAATGTTAACGTTAAAGTTCATATTATCAGCACAAAAGAATAATATTTTAGCTTCGTTTGCCATTATCATTTCGGTTTTTATTATTTTTGTTCTCTATAAGATGGCGGTTCATTTTTGCGAAACTGAATTTAATGGAATCATCAAATACGGACAGGCTTTCAGTTATATTTTTCTACTCTATTTTTTTGGTTCAATTGTTTCTTCAATTGTCATCTTTATTTACACAAGTTTTATTGATACCAACTTTTTAGGAATGACACTTGAACAGGTATTAAAAATGTATGACGACATGAAAATTCCACTCGATGATAAGATGAGTAAAATTCTTGATACAATCTATAAACCTACCACATATTCATTTGTAAATGTTTTCTTCAGTATGATTATTGCTGCCTTCTGGGGTTTAATATTAGCCGCTTTTGTAAAAAAAGAGAAAAGCATTTTTGAAAAATAGGATTTTGTCAATTTCACAGTTTTACTTAAGCCAAATAAATTGAAACGAAAAACAATATGGATATTTCAATAATAGTACCTTTATTCAACGAAGAAGAATCGCTTCCAAAACTATTTGAGTGGATCGAACGTGTCATGAATGATCATGGCTATACCTTTGAGGTAATCTTTGTAAACGACGGTAGTAATGACAATTCGTGGGAAGTAATTGAAACACTTCAAAAAAAATCATCAAACATCAGAGGAATTAAGTTTCGTCATAATTATGGTAAATCACCTGCATTGTATTGTGGTTTCAAGGCTGCAAAAGGAGATGTAGTTATTACAATGGATGCTGATCTGCAAGATAGTCCGGATGAGATACCCGAATTATATTCAATGATTAAAAATGAAAATTATGATTTAGTATCCGGGTGGAAAAAGAAGCGGTACGATTCTACATTCACAAAAAATATCCCATCTAAATTATATAATGCAACAGCCCGTAAAGTGACAGGATTAAAACTTCATGATATGAATTGCGGTCTTAAAGCATATAAGAATGAAGTAGTCAAAAACATAGAAGTTTTTGGTGAAATGCACCGTTATATTCCATTTCTTGCTAAGAATGCCGGATTTACTCATATCGGAGAGAAAGTGGTTGAACATCGAAAACGCCAGTTCGGTGAAACTAAATTCGGATTAAACCGTTTTGTAAATGGATACCTGGATTTAATGACTTTATGGTTTTTGTCAAGGTTTGGAAAAAAGCCGATGCATTTTTTCGGATTATTCGGAAGCTTAATGTTTTTGCTCGGATTTTTTGCAGTAGTTGCTGTTGGAGCTAATAAATTAGTTGCCATTATAGAACATGTCAAAGCCCCGTTAGTTACTGAAAGTCCTTATTTTTATTTATCAATGCTGGCTATGATGTTAGGAACTCAACTCTTTTTAGCCGGTTTTATTGGCGAAATAGTAGCACGAAACTCTTCTGAACGGAATAATTATCTGATTGAAAAGGAGATTTAGTAATCGGGTTGATGCGTTCCGTGTTCCATGTTCAGTGTTCCGTGTTCCGTGTTCCGTGTTCTGTGTTCCGCGTTTCGTGTTCCGGATTGATGATTCTGAGTATTGGTTGATTAGTTATTTAAGCGGAAAAAGACTACAAGTTCTAACCAATCGTAAATTGTAAATTAGCCATTGGTTGATTGCTTAATAATAGGAGAAGATACTGATCATAGAATTTAGACTTAAAGGATGAAACAGATTTTATTAGTTGGAATAGGAGGATTCATCGGAAGTATTGCCCGTTTTTTTGTTTCGAAGTTAAACCTGAACGGACATTTTTTGTCAATTCCAATGGGGACACTGACTGTAAATATTTTAGGGAGCTTTATTATTGGATTTATTGTCGGGATTTCAGCAAAAAGTGAAATAATTACACCAGGGTTGCGTTTATTTTTAATGGTAGGAATTTGTGGTGGTTTTACAACATTTTCGTCTTTTACTCTTGAGAATATGACTTTAATGCAAAACGGACAATTTTTATCTGTTTTAATTTATACAGGGCTAAGTATATTCTTTGGATTTTTAGCAGTTTATTCAGGATATGTAGCTTCAAATTTATTGTAATATGAATTCAACCGAGAATAGCATCTTAAAAATATATGCAAGTAGTACCGATCAAATCGGTTACGATCTGTTATATGAGCATTTAGTTGTATTGGCCAAAGAAAAAGGGATTGCCGGAGTAACAGTTTATCGTGGAATAATGGGTTATGGATTAAGCAGTACGCGGATCAGCTCATCAAGGTTTTGGGAATTAACAGAGAAACTACCAGTTGTGATTGAAATGATAGATAAAACAGGGGTGCTGGATGTCTTTTATAAATTAATTGAAAACGATTTGAAATCGCTGCCAAAAGGTTGTTTAGTTACAATTCATCCTATTGAAATAAAGCTACAAAAAACAGGGACTAAAAAAAAGTCTGAATAATATCAATTTACTGAATGGAAACAACTGACATTCTTAAAATAGTTTTACCGTCTTTAATTGTATTTTTGACTGCATACTTTTTGATTGACAAATTACTGCGCAATGAAGGGAAAAGACGAATGTTCGATTTACGCAAAGAAAGCCAATCGATTCTTACTCCTATCCGGCTTCGTGCATATGAAAGATTAATACTCGTTTTGGAACGAACAACTCCTGCTGCCATGATTGTAGATGTAGCTAAACCGGGAATGACAAACACCGAACTTCATACACAATTATTAGCGTCTATACGACAGGAATTTTCGCATAATTTATCCCAACAGATTTATGTTAGTAATGAAATCTGGGTTTGTATACGAAGTGCACAGGAAAGTTTACTTCGACTTGTAAATACTTGTGCTGCTCAGTTTAATCCAAATAATTCAGCTACAGAGCTGGCTGAACGTATTATTCAGGTTTACAATGCCAGTGAACAAACACCAACTGAAATGGCAATTGAATTACTAAAAAAAGAAGTCCGACAATACTTCTAACAAATATTAGTTTTCTTTTTATAGTATAGTTTTAAAAATTTTAATAATCCGATGAATCACTGAATGAATAAATCAATTTTCATAGTGTTTATAGTGTCAATTTTATTGATTGTTTCATGTGCCACAGATGATACATGTACCCAAACAAAATATGTTACATTGACAGCTGATTTTTTTCATGTTTATTACAATGATACCACACAATTAAAGGCGATATATGCATTGAGTGACAGTTTAACGGTTCAGGGATTGAGACTTGACACTTTAACAGGGAAATACACTCCGGTAGATTCAATTTTGTATAATAATTCGCCACAAAGTACAATTAATTTGCCTTTAAATAATTTTTCAACCCATTCGACATTTAAACTTAAATTTAAAACGATATCAGATACTATGACAATTTATCATACCAATCTGAATGATTATTTATCGTTGGAATGCGGATGCATAGTACTTCATAAAATTGATACGGTAACTATCACCAGACATTTTATTGATTCAGTTCGAATAACCAATCACGACGTAAATACCATCAATGCGGAGAATATTCGTTTATATAAGTAGTATCCTTCTTTGTCTGCTATTTATAACAGCAAGTGCACAGAAGAAGAAGAACAAACCGATAGTAGTTCCTCCTGATTCGACCGTTTGGTTAAATGGCTTTTCGGTACAGGCAGATATTGGCTCCCTGATTACATCCACTTTGATGTCAGGTGACTCATATTCTTCGGAAGCATCTATTCAAATGGACTTAAAACACAAGATATTTCCGACTTTCGAATTAGGAGTTGCAGGTGCCAATCATCTTTCAAACGACAATATCGGGTTCAAAACAAATGGAACATTTGAAAGATTTGGAGTTGATTTTAACCTGCGAAAAAGAAAAATAGACTCAAAACCTACAAATAATTTATTTATTGCAGGGCTAAGAATAGGAATGAGTCATTTTAATTATAATGTAACGAATGTGCTCATTACAGATGATTATTGGGGAGGTTCTGTACCGCTCAATTATATGAACCAAACCTCCTCAAAAATATGGTATGAAATTGTTGTAGGAGTTCAGGTCGAAGTACTTAAAAACGTATTTATGGGCTGGACAATTCGCAATAAAAATTTAATAAGTCAAGACATTCCGGGTGTAATAGCCCCCTGGTATATTCCCGGTTTTGGTCAGAATAATGGTGCAAACTGGGGTTTTAATTATACATTAGGGTATCACTTCGGTCCAAAAAATAAGTTTATAAAAAGCAAAAAGATTTTACTCAATCAAAAAACAACAAAATAAATAATAAATCAGATCAATTAAGTATGAATTCAATCCAAGTTTTAAACCGTGCAGCAAATAATATTCGGATATTAGCTGCCTCTGCTGTTGAAAAAGCAAAATCAGGTCATCCTGGTGGAGCAATGGGTGGAGCAGATTATATTAATGTACTTTATTCTGAATTTTTAGAATATGACCCTCAAAACCCAAGATGGGTAAGTCGTGACAGAATGTTTCTTGATCCGGGTCATATGTCACCCATGTTATATTCAGTACTTGCCTGTACAGGGAAATATACGATGGAAGAACTGGGTCAATTCCGTCAATGGGGTAGTCCAACACCCGGTCATCCTGAAGTTGATATCATGAGGGGTGTAGAAAACACTTCCGGACCACTCGGACAAGGTCATACATATGCAGTCGGAGCTGCTATTGCTGCTAAATTTTTAAAAGCACGTTTTGGCGAAGTAATGAACCAGACCATTTATACATTTATTTCTGATGGTGGCGTACAGGAAGAAATTTCACAGGGTGCAGGTCGTATTGCAGGTTATCTTGGTCTGGATAACCTGATTATGTTCTATGACTCAAATGACATTCAACTTTCGACCGAAACAAAATCAGTGACAGCTGAAAATACAGCTCAAAAGTATTTGGCCTGGGGATGGAATGTAATTGAAATTAACGGTAATGATGCAGTAGAAATACGTACTGCTTTAAAAGAAGCCAAAACAGAGAATCACAAACCAACTATCATCATTGGCAAAACAATAATGGGGAAAGGAGCAGTGAAAGCTGATGGATCAAGCTTTGAACGTCAATGTGCAACTCATGGAATGCCACTAAGCGAAGGGGGAGCTTCTTATCAGGAAAGCATCAAAAATCTGGGCGGAAATCCTGAAAATCCATTTGTGATCTTTGAAGAGACAAAAGCGCTTTATGCTAAACGGGCTGAAGAGTTGAAAGTAATTGTAGATAAAAGACTGGCAGCTAAAGCAGTCTGGGAAAAAGAAAATCCTGAGTTGGCAAAGAAACTTGAATTTTTCTTCTCCGGAAAAATAAATGTCAATTGGGATGCTATCGTTCAAAAGCCAAACCAATCCACCCGTGCTGCTTCGGCTACCGTTTTAGGTGAATTGGCAAAACACGTTGAAAACATGGTGGTAGCCAGTGCAGATTTATCGAATTCGGATAAAACAGATGGGTTCCTTAAAAACACCAAAGCATTTGTAAGGAATGATTTCTCCGGAGCTTTTTTACAGGCTGGCGTTTCTGAATTAACAATGGCAGCTGTTTGTATAGGGATGAGTTTGCATGGTGGTATTATACCAGCCTGTGCAACTTTCTTTGTATTCTCCGATTATATGAAACCTGCAATACGTATGGCAGCCTTAATGGAGCAACCTGTCAAATTTATCTGGTCGCATGATGCATTCAGAGTAGGTGAAGATGGACCGACTCATGAGCCTGTTGAACAGGAAGCACAAATCCGTTTATTAGAGAAACTAAAGAATCACAAAGGACATAATTCGATGTTGGTATTACGACCTGCTGATGTTGAAGAAGGTACCGTTGCCTGGAAAATGGCAATGGAAAATACTCAAACTCCGACAGGTTTGATTCTATCCCGTCAAAATATAACAGATCTGCCTACTACATCAACACGAAAAGCAGATGCCGATCAGGCTCGTAAAGGGGCTTATATCGTTGAAAGTGATAAAAATTATGATGTAATTCTGGTTGCTTCAGGATCTGAAGTCTCTACGCTTTATGAAGGGGCTGCATTACTTCGTGCAGACGGAATAAAGATCCGGCTTGTGTCCGCCCCATCTGAAGGTCTATTCAGAAGCCAGACGGCAGAATATCAGGAAAGTGTCTTACCAAAGGGAGCTAAAATTTTCGGACTGACAGCCGGGCTTCCGGTAAATCTGTTAGGTTTGGTTGGTGCGAATGGTAAAATTTTCGGACTTGAAACATTTGGATTCTCTGCACCTTATAAAGTACTTGATGAAAAACTTGGTTTTACAGGTAAAAATGTTTACGAACAAGTAAAGAACTGGTAATCGGTTGAATGGTAAACTAAAAAATTTTTGTTAATTCATTGATTCTGATTTAAAAATGCGTCAGAAGGAAAAATCCAACTGGCGCATTCTTTTTTCAAGGTTCTACCGGGTTTATTGTGGAAAAATCAGGATAATAAATATCTCACCATCCCGATAACTATCAGCGATGGTTATGTATTTTTTACTTTCTTCTTATTTTTGTGGTTCAATTTTTTTCTTCACACGAAAGTAGTAAACCTTTTTTCAATAATGAGCCCTATCAACAAATCAGGTAAGAATTAAACTCATGGATATACTTTCCATTATAGTTATCGGAATTGGTTTGGCTATGGATTGCTTTGCAGTGGCAATTAGTAAAGGAATTCATGTACAAAAAAAATTCTTTTGGCTGACATTTCGAATGGCTTTCCTTTTTGGTTTATTTCAGGCCATTATGCCTTTGATTGGTTATGAACTTGGTGCCGGTTTTGCATCCTACATGAAAAGTATCGATCATTGGATTGCTTTTGGATTGCTATCACTTATCGGAGGAAAAATGATTATAGAAGGATTAAAAACAATTGATCCTGATTCTGAAAAAGTCACGAATCCATTTGGGTGGACATCACTCCTGACCTTAGCTTTTGCAACGAGCATTGATGCTTTTGCTACCGGAATAGTATTTGTTCCTTTCCCCGGTATAATTTGGATGGCAATTGTAATAATAGGCTTAATAAGCTTTCTTTTTACATTCCTGGGAATGTTTATAGGAGTGCATTTTGGAAAACAGTTCCATTTAAAGGTGGAAATGATTGGTGGATTCATATTAATTGGCATAGGGTTAAAAATACTGATTGAACATCTGATAAATCATACCTGAATTTACTTTAAAAAACAGGAATACTTCAGATCAGAATTTTAATGTTTTCAGGAACTTTCCTTCCAACTACCTTTTTTCGATCCATCTTCTTAAGCAAATGATTGGTGGAAATCTAAATTTATTCAACTATTTGACCTTTCTGATTTTCTATAAAAGTACTAATACTGAATAACTGCTCTAAAAATCACCCATAAAGATTTTGATTTTCAAATGGAATTTACTAATAAATTCATATCCATTTATCGTGTTAAACAATAAATAATCAGGATGCTATTGTTTTGGTAATTTAATTGTACAGGCAAATTACATATTAATAATTAGTTATGATAAAAGGTTCTTTCTATATTCTTCTTTTCTACTTTCTGGGAGAAATGGTCAGTCTGTTGATTCAGGGATTTATTCCGGGAAGTGTTATAGGCATGATTTTACTTTTCCTGTGTCTGTTTTTTAAAATTATCAACCCTGAGAACGTCAGGGTTGTAGCAACTGTCATTACAAAAAACATGGCAGTATTTTTTGTTCCTGCGGGTGTAGGGTTGATGGTATATGTTGAATTATTTTCAAAATCGATAGCCACAATTATTGCTGCAATAGCGATAAGCACTGTGCTGACTATTATCACAGTGTCACTGATTCAGGAGAGCTTTGAGAGACATCATACAAAAAAAGAACCGGATCATGAATAAATTTATGGAAAATATACGACCATTCATTAACAATGAAGTATTCTTGCTTATGTTTGTGATGGGAACATTTTTATTGGGTGTGTTTATTTACAAGAAGACAAAAATCACATTACTTCAACCGTTACTTATTTCAATGCTTATTATCATTCCCTTTCTGAAATTAACAGGCATCAATTATCAGGCATTTTATCAGCAGACACGTATTCTTAACTTTATGCTCGGGCCAAGTGTAGTAGCATTGGGATATGTTCTTTATGAGCAAATAGAGCAAATACATGGCAATGTGACTTCTATCCTGACAGCAGTTTTCGTGGGTAGCCTCGTTGGAATTTTCAGTGTCGTTTTAATTGGCAGAATAATGGGTGCCGATCACATTTTAATAGCCTCATTAGCTCCAAAATCGGTAACAACACCTATTGCTATTAGCCTGTCAGAGAAATCGGGTGGTGTTCCGGCACTAACAGCAGCATTCGTTGTTATCTGCGGTATATTTGGGGGACTTGTAGGACCAATAATTCTAAGAAGCATCGGGATTAAGAGTAAAATAGCCAAAGGTTTGGCCATGGGTTCTTCTGCACACGCACTGGGAACAGCACGTGCTATGGAAATGGGAGCCGTTGAAGGGGCTATCAGCGGATTGGCAATCGGGATCATGGGAATTATGACAGCACTATTAATACCTTTTGCAGAAAGACTGTTCTAGATAGCGTTGAGCATTGAGCAATAAGCTTTGAGCTTTGAGCTTTGAGCTTTGAGCTTTGAGTATTGAGCTTTGAGCTTTGAACTTTGAGCTTTGAGTATTGAGTATTGAGCATTGAGCAATGAGTTTTTAGATAAAGAGTATGAATAAAGTAGTAAAAGTGTAAACAATTTTTAAGAGCAGTACAAAATTTAGCAAAATCAGATTAAACAATTCTTTATAAGCATATTACAAGGTTATCCAATTTCTTTCATCAGGAAGCGTCCGCTTCGCCTGGTACGTTGAGTCAAAAGTATACTTCTACCGAGGGTTGTTTGCTCAACAATTTTATCGGTAATTCCACGGATAGTGAGCAACTCCAATCCATCATTATAAGTTACTTTAAAGTCATTTCCTAATTCATCGATTGCACCTGCCAGATAGCGGCTGTTATCGACACAAACAGAAATACTAATTGCGGAGCTTTGAATCATGGATATTTTAAGCCTGTTTTTATTCATCACTGCAAAAGCTTTTGAAAGGCTTTCTTCCAATACAAACGAGAAATCACGCGGACGGATTGTTATCAACACCTGATTTTTTCTCACTATTAAAACCGGAACATCAATCGGCTTTTCGATAGTGGCTTTAATAACCGAACCTGCTTCAGCCGGACTTCCAAAAGGACGAACATAAAGAGGTATATTTTTATTTTCGAGTGGTTTTATCGTTTTAGGATGTATGATTTGAGCTCCACTGTAAGCAAGTTCCACTGCATCCAAATAAGTCAGTTCCGGTATATGAACTGTATTTTCAAACAAACGGGGATCGGCATTGAGGATACCCGGCACATCTTTCCAAATTGTTACACTTTCGGCGTTTAACAAATTACCTACCACTGCTGCTGAATAATCCGATCCTTCACGTCCTAAAGTAGTTGGATCGCCTTTAATATTTGCACCTATAAAACCCTGCCCGATATAAATACGGTTTTTATTGAAATCAGCCGCCTTTTGAAGCCGGATTTGTGATTCATCCATTCGGACATTTGCTTCACGAAAATTGCTATCGGTAACAATTAAGCCCCGTAAATCAAGCCATGAATTATCAATACCTGTTTCAGTTAAATAGGCTGATACTATTTTTGTTGATATTATTTCACCAAACGAAACCAACCTGTCATACCAACGGTCATAATCATCACCCACCCCATTGGAAATGATACTTTTCAGTTCTGAAAAAACAGGTTCAATCGCCTTTATTCCATTTTCAGGATGAATGAATATTTCTTTAATTATTTCGATATGATAGTTTTCAACTTCGGCAAGCTTAATCAATGATGCCCTATGATCTGCTTTCATGAAATAATCCAATACTATTTCCATAGCATTCGTGGTCTTCCCCATTGCCGAAACCACTATAAACAGATTTTCCTTTACCCCCGAGACTATTCGATAAATGTTTCTGATTCCTTCTGCCGAGCGTACTGATGCGCCACCAAATTTATATACCTGCATAAATTTACTAATTATACGAATTAAATCGAATTACACTATTACGAATTATACGAATTAAATCGAATTACACTATTACGAATTATACGAATTAAATCGAATTACACGAATTAAGAATGATTACTTATTTATTATTTAAAAACAAAAAAAATACAACTGTTTTTTATTAAATCACTACTTCATCACATTATCATATCATCAAATCACTACATAACACAAAATATCATCAAATTAACACATCATCACATCACCACATCATCTCATTATCACATCATCAAATCAGCACATTAATCCACAATCTTCACTCCCACCAGTTTATCATACCGTTCACCAAAAGGCCGGTCATAGACGTAAATAGTGTATTCGTTTTTTGTTTGCCAGTAGCTTCCATCTACCCGTTCGGGGGATGCTTTACTTTCACCTTTGGGTACAAACCAGTATTGATAGTTATAACCACCCTGCTTGAGCAGTACGGTTTGCACATAGCTTTCGGTTTTATTATCATATTTCATCCTGACAGCATCATTCAACTGATTATAATTAAATTCACCCCCCAGATACAATTGGCCATCGAAGAATGGTTGTTTTGAAGGCAAATTAAAATGGACCAACATATAATCGGCTTCCGTATCACTATTCTCTGCACTCTGCAGGTTAATAATAAATTTACCGTTCACATCCTGATCAGAAATGTATGTTTTCGAGGTCTGAATTTTATTATTATTCAGGATTGCATCATAATAAGGGCTTGTGAAAACAATTGAATTAACACCTTCGCCTGCAGCATAAACCGAAGAAATGTCAAACCGGTGGTATTGGTAACCACCTTCAAAAATCAACCCCTTATTATTAATATAGCTCAAATTTGAATTTGTTAAATAGGTCGGTTGAAGGTCAGTTACCTGATTATCAATCCTGTTATTTTGCCTGACAATCACTTTAATTTCCGATGCAGCATCACGTACCGTGTAACCGTTCAGAGCTACTTCAAAATCAAGTTGTTGCAACCTGCCACTGAGTTCTGTATCGGTATTTCCACGAACTGTGGCTTTTATGCTGACATGTGGATCAACAATTGAAAAGCATGCCTGGGCGATGGGTTTATCGAATTGATTATCCTCATAAATAATAGCGACATAATTCCCGGAAATTTTAAAGCCCATATCGTTATTGGGCAACAAAAACGAATAATGTGTATAGAGATAGGTTGTATTCAACGAAGTGGCATAATCGGTTATATTGGAAGTAGTATATCCACTCAGGTATTCGTTCGAATTGAGATCGGATGGAGTCCAGTCGGCATTGCAATGAATCACTTTATAACCGTATGAATGTGCTTCCCGTGACATTTGATCAAAACTCACCTGCAGTACATTCGAACCATTTAACTCAATAATGGGCAATCCGAGCTTTTTTCCGACCACCCCAATTTGTAAGGTTTTAATATCAGGCTGGAATATTTGTGTCCGATAGGTCGTTTGAGCCGTGAGGGTCAGACTAATAATGAAAGTCAGGAATAAAAGTACTTTTTTCATTGACTACTTAATTTATGGGAAAGTCATTTCAAATTTTCTGTTGCAAAAATAAAGAATTAAAGGGAAATAACGGTAAGGGTTTGTATATTTTATTAAATTCGGATTTAAAGGTAAAAACTTAAAATCAGTTATTGGTTTATACGCATTATTTATAAGAAATTAATTAACAAACCTATGTAAGAGTTCAAAGAAATATGTATATTTGCCCCTGATATAAAAGAATTGAAATTTGTACTCATTTAGAATAAAAGTAAAAAGTAATGGAAAACGAAATTTCGGATTTAAAGAACTATAAACTAAGTTTCAACGGGCAGGGAAAGGCTTATTTTGGAATCATCATTGTGAACTGGTTACTAACTATTATAACTCTTGGATTTTATTTCCCATGGGCAAAAGCAAGAACCCTGAAATATATTTATAGTTCTACTGCATTTAACAAAGAAAGGTTTACTTTTCATGGAACCGGTAAGGAAATGTTCGTTGGTTTTATTAAATGCATAGTCTTCTTTGTCCTTATTTACGGGTTGGCTTTTTTGTTTTCTTATTTAGATATGTCCATTATTGGTGGTATCGTGTTTTATTTTGGTTTCATTTCCATTATTCCTATTGCCATTCATGGTTCATACCGTTACCGCTTTTCCCGTACTTCATGGCATGGTATCCGGTTTGGTTACAGGGGCAACAGGAACAAATTGTTTTCAGGTTACTTTAAATGGATATTCTTTTCTATTATTACACTCGGAATATACGGATCATGGATGGAAATGAAATTAAGAGGTTATCTCTTGAATCATGTCCGGGCAGGAAATGTTGAATTTAAGTATTTTGGCATTGGAAAAGAGTATTTCTTTTTGAATTTAAAGGGATTTTTGCTCTCAATAATTACTCTGGGAATTTATTTATCCTGGTGGGAAAATGCCAGGTTTGCTTATTATGTCAACAACCTAACTTTAAACAAAGAAGGCCAGCAAATCAGAATGAATTCGACAGCCACAGGTGGTGAATTCTTCAAATTGAATATTGTCAATCTCCTCCTTTTAATTTTTACTCTTGGATTCGGATATGCATGGGTGTTATCCCGTTCAATGAAATTCATTACGGGAAAAATAAAAATTACGGGAGATATGGACCTGGATACGATACAACAAACCGAAGACGACTACAACGAAGAAACAGAAGAAGAAATGACCGGATTTCTGGACATCAACTTTATCATTTAATGAATAAGTACGTTTGGGATATAAGGATTTGGAATAATTAAATATTGCATTTTAATTCCAAAAGAATAGACGCTGATATACATTTCTTAAAACCGGAATGTATATCAGCGTTCTTTTCTTTAAAAAACAGGTCATTTTATTCATTTTGTACTCAGGTAAAACGATGTGTTTAATATAAAAATATATTAAGAAATAGTGATATAATCACAAACCCTAACAATCAAAGATTTCTTTAACAAACAAAACAAATCTTTTAAACGTTACAAGATAAATCAAATTAAATCTAATCTATGCGGAAATTAAAATTACAGGTCCAAATGTCCATCGATGGATATATGGCAGGTCCGAATGGTGAAATGGACTGGTTGGAATGGGATTGGGATGATGATTTAAAAAATTATGTTATTGGAATCACCAATCCGGTTGATTGTATTTTGCTGGGTCGTAAACTGGCGCAAGGATTTATCGACACATGGGCAAGATTGGCTGAAGATCCGGATTCAACGGAAAATGGTGCAAAAAAAATGAACGACACTCCTAAAATTGTATTTACAAAAACAATTTTCAAAGCTGAATGGGAACGTACAAAACTCGAAGCAGGCGATATCGTTGAAGAAGTAAAAAAACTGAAAGAATCTGAAGGAGGTGATATGATTGTTTACGGGGGCGGAACTTTTGTCAGGACGTTAATTGAAGCAGGATTGATAGACGAACTGCATTTGTTTGTAAATCCTACTGCTCTTGGCAAAGGAATGCCTGTCTTTGGGGAATTGCAGGAAATGAGATTAGTAAGTTCGAAACAGTTCGATTGTGGAATAATAGTGTTGTGCTACAAACCCAAAAGACAACAAAACAGTCTGTAATCAATTCAATTTCATGAAAAAAATCACACTGATAATTCTTATCACTTTATTAGCAGGAAAGATGGAATTTGTTAAAGCGCAAACTCCTTTCAACCGAGGCGTTAATCTCACCGAATGGTTTCAAACTACTTCTACTCATCAGATTCAATTTACCAAATACACAAAAAAAGATTTTGAAAACATTAAAAGTCTTGGCTGCGATGTGATACGGTTACCTATCAATTTATTCTATATGACGGACGGAACTCCTGACTATACTATTGATCCGTTGTTTTTCGACTTTTTAGACCAGGCAGTTACATGGGCGGAAGATTTGCAGTTGTATCTGATACTTGACAACCATTCGGGTGATGAGATAGCCAGTAGAAATCCAAATCTCGAAACGATCCTCACTAAAGTCTGGTCACAAATGGCGATACACTTTAAAGACCGTTCTACCTATATACTTTTTGAGATTATGAACGAACCAAACGGTTTGACAACACAGGTTTGGGGTGGCATTCAACAAAAAGCAATTACAGCCATCCGAAACGTTGATACAAAACATACTATTGTAGTCGGTCCTTCAAACTGGAATTCGTATACCGATTTAAATTTATTGCCTGTATATTCAGACACTAATTTAGTGTATACTTTCCACTTCTACGATCCTTTTGTTTTCACTCATCAGGGAGCTACATGGCCCGTTCCTTCAATGGGTTCACTGGCAAATGTGCCATTTCCATACAATGCTGCCACCATGCCCGCAGTTCCCGCAGATTTGGCCAATACTTGGGTGGCAGGAGCGATCACTAATTACATAAATGATGGGACAGTGACAAAAGTTAAATCACTTCTCGACATGGCAGTTGCTTTTAAAACAACCCGGAATGTAAATATGTATTGTGGTGAATATGGCGTTTATAATCTGAACAGCAACAATAACGACAGAACGTACTGGTACGGTCAGGTTAGAACCTATCTGGAATCTAAAGGTATTGCCTGGACCACCTGGGATTATCAAAACGGATTTGGTTTATTTATAAAAGGTTCGAATCAACAATTCAATTCTGATTTAAATACACCTTTGCTTACTGCCCTGGGATTGAATGTTCCTCCACAACAGATTTATGTCTTGAAACCCGACTCTGTAGGGTTCAATATCTATACGGATTACATATGCGAAAACATCATTGAATCAAGTAATACAAGCGGTGGAACAATTGATTTTTATTCGACCGGCAAGCCAAACAACGATAAATACTGTTTATCCTGGAGTGGTTGTAATCAATACGGAACTGTCGGATTTGATTTTTTTCCTGATAAAGATTTATCAACTTTAAAAGCTGAAAATTATGCATTGAGTTTCATAGTGCGTGGAAATACACCCGGAACAACTTTCGATGTCCGGTTTACGGATACTAAAACCGATACAACGGATCATCCCTGGCGTATGAATTTCACTATGGACGAAACAACTGCAAAATGGGATAGCAAATGGCATAAAGTATATATTCCACTTACAGACTTTATAGATGGTGGGTCATGGGATAATGGATGGTATCCCCCTGTTGGTGCTTTCGACTGGAAAGCAGTCGACCGTTTTGATATTGTTGCCGAACAGGAATCCATGGTTGGCAAATCATTCTGGTTTGACAATATACAGATTGTCAATAAGGATACTGCCCGGATTTATGATAATTCAACATTCACTTCTGTAAATGCAATCACCATAAAGGATCCTGTCTTTACAATTTATCCAAATCCTTTTACCGCATCTGCAACAATTAGATATTCATTATCAAAGAATGAAAACATTGAAATCAACCTGTATAACCTTTCCGGGCAGAAAATAAAAACCCTGCTAAACTCAAACCAACCTGCAGGAGATTATTCGTTAAACCTGAATCGTGATAGTTACATCCCTCAGGGAATGTACATTTGCCGCTTTTCGCTAACTAAGACAATCTCCGAACTGAAAATAATAGTCATATAGTATTTTATGCTGTTGACAAGCAGAAATTAATTAACGGGAACATTTTAATGTCACATTTTAAATTCAAAAGATTATCCGCAATATGTCGTAATTATTAATTGGATATATAATTTTCAATTCGATGATTCTTTCTTGCCGGGATGCATCATTTGAAACTTTAAGAGTTTTTAATAATAAATCAAATCCGAAGGATTTAAATGTGATTAGCCATATATGAAATGTATGGAAAAAATGAA
>Ga0302269_1000480_pt1 | contig 23659 bp, 20 predicted proteins | sample III_Bog_E2_2_FD_194560 | JGI IMG/M metagenome (GOLD analysis project Ga0302269, IMG submission 194560) | Peat permafrost microbial communities from Stordalen Mire near Abisko, Sweden - III_Bog_E2_2 | ecosystem: Environmental > Terrestrial > Soil > Wetlands > Peat | place: Sweden: Abisko...
TTCCGCATCGCGCACACGGAGCGGGTCGGAGTCGAAAGCGGCGGTGATTTCAAATCCTTCCTTTTCAAACCCGCGATACAACAACAGTGCAAGCCCCAGATGTCCGACGCCGACGAGGACGACCGGTTGCAGCCGCGACGTGCCGAGTTCCTCGGAAATCCTTTTGAAAAGGTCAGTGACGTCGTAGCCGAGGCCGCGCGTGCCGAACGTGCCGAAATAGGCGAGATCTTTGCGCAGCTGCGTCGGCTTGACCCCGGCGGCCTTGGCGAGCGCCTCGCTGGAAACGGTGCTGATGCCGTTCTCATGTAGACGCGCGAGGCAGCGTAGATATATCGAAAGGCGATATATCGTCTTGCGCGGGATTTCAGGTCGTCCGTTCTTTTTCAATGAGGCGAGAAATTAAGCGACACGCCGCCGCGTAGCAAGAGGCAAGCAATTTCCTGCTCGCCAATCGGGCTGTTTTCCCTGATTTTAAGGGGATTGATTATGTTCAATGGAACCTATACTGCAATAGTCACGCCGTTCAGAAGCGGCGAGATTGACGAGGAATCGCTCGAGCGCCTGATCAAATTCCAGATCAAGGGCGGAGTGGACGGCATTGTGCCGGTCGGCACCACCGGTGAATCGCCCACAGTCAATCTGGAGGAACACGCCCGCATCATCGAGCTTTCCGTGAAATACGCGGCGGGCAAAATCAAAGTGCTCGCCGGCACGGGCGGCAACGCCACGAGCGAGGCGATTTCCCTGACGCAAGCCGCAGAAAAAGCCGGCGCGGACGGCTCGCTCCAGGTCGCGCCCTATTATAACAAGCCGACGCAGGAAGGCTTGTATCAGCATTTCAAGGCCATCTCGCGCGCGACGAAGTTGCCCATCGTGCTTTACAGCATTCCGGGACGCTGTGGAGTTGAAATTGGAATTGAAACCGTCAAACGGCTCGCGACGGATTGCAAAAACGTCGTCGGCATAAAAGAGGCGGGCGGAAGTTGCGACCGGGTCTCGCAATTGCGCGCCGCACTTGGCGCAAAATTTGAAATCATGTCCGGTGATGATTCCCTGACGCTGCCGTTCATGTCGGTCGGTGCAAACGGCGTCATCAGCGTTGCGTCCAATGTGATTCCAAAAGAGGTTTCGCAGATGGTGAAATTGTTCGCGACGGGGAAATCCGCCGCCGCTTTGAGGCTGCATGAGAAATTCTATCCGTTGTTCAAGGATTTGTTCATCGAGACGAACCCGACGCCGGTGAAAGCCGCGCTGGCGATGATGAAAATCATCGAGGAAGAATCCCGGTTGCCTCTCGTGCCAATGAACCCGAAGAACTGGGACGCGCTGCGCACAACAATGAAGCGCTGCGGCGTTCTGGAATAGAAGAATAGAATTATGACGCGAGTCATCATCACCGGCGCGAAGGGCCGCATGGGACAGGCACTAATCTCTTGCGCGAAGAACTTTCGCGACTTGAAAATCGTCGCTGCGATTGATCGCGACGACGATTTGGGTGCTGTCATTTCCAAGACTGACGTGGTGATTGATTTCAGTTCGCACGATGCGACTCCGGCCATCACCGGATTGTGTGTGAAAAATAAAAAGGCGATTGTCATCGGAACCACCGGACATTCGGATGCAGAGAAAACTGCGATACTGAAACTAAAAACAAAGATCCCGATGGTGTGGGCGTCGAATTTTTCCACAGGCGTCAACACGCTGTTCTGGCTGACGCGCAAGGCGGTGGAGATTTTGGGGGCGGATTTTGATTTGGAAATCGTCGAGATGCACCATCGCCTGAAAAAAGATGCGCCAAGCGGCACGGCTAAATCGCTGGCCGAGATTCTGGCCGCGGTGCGCAATCAGCAGCTTGAAAAAATAGCGCGGCATGGTCGCGTCGGCATCGTCGGCGAACGCACTGCGGCCGAAATTGGAATTCACTCCATTCGCGGCGGCGATGTGGTCGGCGACCACACGGTCATTTTTGCCAACATCGGGGAGCGATTGGAACTCACGCACAAAGCGTCGAGCCGCGACACATTTGCGAACGGCGCGTTGCGCGCGGCGCTCTGGGTCGTGAATCAAAAGCCCGGCCTCTACGACATGCAGGACGTGCTGGGGCTGAAATGAACGCGGAATGCGGAATTCGGAGTGCGGAATGAAAAGCCCCGGCCGCATCACAGGCAATTCCGCACCCCGCACTCCGCAGTCCGCACTGGCCATTGTCGCGCTTGGTTCAAACCTCGGCGATTCTAAAAGAATAATTTCGGACGCGATGGTGCGGCTGCAGGTTCTTTCCAGTGCGCCCATTCTCAAATCTTCCTTGTGGAAAACGTCGCCCGTGGATTGTCCTCCGAATTCACCAAAATTTGTGAACGCAGTCGCCGGATTAATTCCCCAAACAAATGAGACGCCGGAATCGCTGCTAAATAAGTTGCGCGAGATGGAAGTGGAATTTGGCCGCGCTCCGAAAATGGTCTTGAACGAGCCGCGTCCTCTGGATTTGGATCTGATCACCTTTGGAAGTGAAATTCGCCCTGCCGCACCGAAGCGCAGCGAAGGCGGTAATTTGCAGGAATTAGTTTTGCCTCATCCGCGTGCGCATTTGCGGCGGTTTGTGCTTCAGCCGTTGAATGAAGTCGTTCCTGAATTAATATTGGCAGGGCAGGGAAAAACCGTTTCGCAACTTCTTGCCGGACTTCCATCTGACGAATCGATCACACGACTTTGAAGGTTTCGTCAAATATTTTTTCGTATTCAAGCAAGACGTAACGGTCGGTCATGCCGGCGAGGTAATCGCATACCGCACGGTGCAGGCCAATTTTTTTGAGACGTTTGCGGGAGCTTTCGCCAATTTCCTTCGGGTGTTTCAAGTAATAATTGAAGAGTTCGCCGAGCAATTTGACCGCGCGCAGGTTCGGCTTGTGGACGACAGGATTGTAATAAAGATTTTTATAAAGATATTTACGCAATTCCAGATTTTGGGCGCGGCGTTTGGGGCTATATGCGATGAGTGGCCTAGAATACAGTCGCACGTCATCGGCGGACTTCACGCCGGCTTTGGCGATGAGCCGTTCACTGTTTTCGACGACATCGTGAATCTGCATGTCAATGATGGTGCGGATGATGAAATAGCGGCGGCTTTCGTCGGGCAGAATGCCGAATTGTTTTTTCACCAGCTTCGCGGCGTGCGCCCAGACGCGGACATTTGCGGCAAGGTTTTTTTCGGACAACAACTCGGAATCCAATCCGTCGTCGAGGTCGTGGCTGTAATACGTGATCTCGTCGGCGAGGTTGGCAATCTGCGCCTCAAGCGAGGAGTTTTTTGCTGCGAAACCCCGGCGCTCGCCGGGATGGTCGTAGGCAGTGTGATGTTTGGCGAGGCCTTCACGGACTTCCCATGAAAGATTCAGACCGGGAAAGCTCGGATATTTTTGTTCCAATTGCTCGACGATGCGGAGGCTGTGTTGGTTGTGTTCGAAGCCGCCGTGACCTTTCATCAGGCGGGCAAGAACTGTTTCTCCCTTGTGGCCGAATGGCGAATGGCCGAGGTCGTGAGCGAGCGCGATGGTTTCGGCAAGGTCGGTGTTCAGCTTCAGCGCGCTGGCGATGTTGCGAGAGATTGCCGCAACTTCAATAGTGTGCGTGAGCCGGGTTCGGAGATGGTCGCCGCTGCCGTTGAGAAAAACCTGCGTCTTGTATTCGAGTCGGCGGAACGCGCGTGAATGGATGACGCGGTCGCGGTCGCGCTGGTAATGTGTGCGCCATTCGGGCGGGGCCTCCGCGTGTTCGCGTCCGCGCGTGTCGCCGCTGAATTGGGCGTATGTCGCGAGGATCTGGCGTTCGATTTGCTCGAGTTCTAGTCGCGTGCGCGGCATGGAAATTTAATTTTTGAGCAGTTCCTGGACGGAAATTCCGCGCAACTCGAACAGGCGGCGGATGGTGTCTTCAATCAAATTGTTTGGACAGCTCGCGCCTGCGGTGATGCCAACGTTGATTTTGCCGGACGGCAGCCAGCCGCTCGTTTCCACTTCCTGCTTTTTGTGCTGGTCGTAATGGACGATGAGATTGTCGGACTGCATCTTGGCGGCGTTCTTGATAAAGTAAGTCGGCAGTTTGGACTCGCCCATTTCTGCCAGATGCGACGTGTTCGATGAATTGTAGCCGCCGATGACGATGAGCAGGTTCATCGGCTCGACCAAAAGTTTTTGAAGCGCGTCCTGCCGGTCCTGCGTCGCGCCGCAAATGGTGTCGAAGAAACGAAAATGTTTTTCAATCGCAGCCTCGCCATATTTCTGGATCATGGCCAGTTTGAAGCGGCGCTGGACTTCCTCGGTTTCACCGCGAAGCATGGTTGTCTGATTCGCAACGCCGACGGCCTGCAAATGCAAGTCGGGGTCGAAGCCGGCGGAATAGGCGCCTTCAAATTTTTTCAGAAATTCGTGCTTGTCGCCGCCGTGTAAAATGTAATTGCAGACAAAATCCGTCTCGGCAAGGTTGAACACCACAAGATAATGGCCGCTGCCGTAGGCGCGAGCCTGCGACGTGGTGGCCTTGGTCTCCTCGTGCTTGGCCTTGCCGTGAATGATGCTGGTGACATGCTCTTTCGAGTATTGGCGGACGCGTTTCCAGACGCTCATCACGTCGCCGCAGGTCGTGTCAATGAGCACACAGCCTTTTGCCTCCAGCTTCTTGCGTGTGCTGACCTCGGTGCCGAAAGCAGGGATGATGACAGCGTCGCCAGATTGCAATTGTTCGATTTCATCGTCCGTCGGCTTGGGCGAAATGATCTGAATGCCCATGGCGCGGATCTGGTCGTTGACTTCGGGATTGTGGATGATTTCACCAAGCAGATAGATCGGCGTGTGCGGCGCGACGTCGGAAAAATATTTTCTTGCGGCGTAGGCGAGGTCAATCGCGCGTTCGACGCCATAGCAGAAGCCGAATTCCTTCGCGAGCTTCACAGTCAGGCCGTCGGCGGAAAGCACGCCGCCGCCGGCGCGGATGCGCTCGACGAGTTCGCTGCGGTAATGGGATAAAACCTGCGCCGACACCGCTTCCATGATGTCGGGGCGGCGGAGGTTGATTTTCTTTTGCGCTGTCGGAGATTCCGTTGACATGACGGGAACAATTTAGCACGGCGCGCGCGGGCGTCGAGCTTTGAATGGAAATCGAAAACCGGTTCAGATTAAAATTGCGTCTGCAAAAAAAAATGGGATGATGTGTGCGAATCGGAGCGTAGCTCAGCCTGGCTAGAGCGCGTGGTTTGGGTCCACGAAGTCGCAGGTTCGAATCCTGTCGCTCCGACCACTTTTTTACAGCCTTCAGTTGCAAAAATCCTTGCAGGTTTGTTCAGGGTTTATTCACACTTACAGAAATCTCTGCAAAAGTCTGAATTGGATTGTAGCGGCGGTCTGTGACCGCCGGGTTTCCTTGGATATAACTCATCCACGGCGCTCACAGACCGCCGCTACAGGACTTTTGCAGAGATTTCTTACAGTGTCGGCCAAAAGCTGGTGAAAATTTTATCGCATGGGCAAAAGAAAACAGGAAAGCCATTCCTTCAAACTGTTCATTTTTTTTCAGTTCACTAAAAACCATTGTGAACAAAGGGGGATCTTCAATGCTTCGCGATGATTTTTCCGGTTGGCATCGCCATTGCTAAAGGTTCGTGGGCCAATCATAGCCATGCACGGTTGCATGCTATACACCGCTCGCGAGTGTCGGGTGGGAATTGAACTGCGCCGGGAAACCGGGCGCAAGATTGACCCGGATAGGCGCAGCTCAAACAACAAGAAACAACTATGAAGAAAATTGACGCAATCATCAAACCATTCAAACTCGAAGAAGTAAAAGATGCCCTCAGCGAACTGGGCATTGAAGGCATGACCGTGAGTGAGGTAAAGGGGTTTGGCCGCCAGAAGGGCCATACCGAAATCTATCGCGGCAGCGAATACACTGTGGACTTTCTGCCGAAGATCAAACTGGAAATCGTAGTTGCAGACGGCCAGGTGGACACCGCCGTTGGAGCGATTATCAAGGCCGCCAAGACCGGCAAGATCGGTGACGGAAAAGTTTTCGTCTCACCCGTGGAAACCGCCATCCGCATCCGCACCGAAGAGAAAGGCGATTCGGCTGTTTAACAGGCTGTCAATTCAAACAACTTGAACCCTACTCAAATAAAAAAATCATGAAACGAATTATTTTATCACTCGCTCTGGCTTCGATCACCGTGTTGAGCACCTTTGCGCAAACAGCCACGAACGCGCCTGCTGCTGCTGCTCCTGCGGCAACTAACGCACCCGTGGCCGCCTGGACTACCAATGCGGCGACGATGGAGCAGCGCATGGAATCCGTTGAAGCGTATTTCCAAAACGCCGACCCTACCGCCACCTACAAGGACACCAATGGTAACTGGACGGTTAACTTTGGCCTTGCTGGATCGATTATTAACACCAACCTGTCAAACAGCCTTGGTGCGAATGTGTCGTTCCCAGGTGCCGGTCATAACGCGTGGCTTCTGACCAGCACGGCGCTCGTGTTGTTCATGACGCTGCCCGGTCTGGCATTGTTCTACGGCGGCATGGTTCGCAAAAAGAACGTGCTCTCCGTGCTCGCACAATGCTTCCTGATCACCGGCCTCGTGACGATTCTCTACGTCATCTGCGGTTACGGCATGATTTTTGGCGGCGCTGGCGGTGCGGCGGCCATGAAATTGGACTGGGTGTACGGCATGGTTGGCGATCCAAAGATATGCTGGATGTTTGCCAACGTCACCTCAGCACCCAATCCTGGCTACTCTTATTGGGTGTCGGAAAACGTCTATGCGATGTTCCAAATGATGTTCGCCATCATCACTCCGGCGCTCATCGTGGGTTCAATTGCTGAACGTATGAAGTTCAAGGCCATCCTCGTGTTCATCACGTTATGGATGTTCGTTGTTTATTTCACCCAAGGCCACATGGTTTGGGGTGTTAACGGACTGATGAACGGCTGCTGGAATGCCGATGCGAAGATCAAAGGTTTGGACTTCGCAGGTGGAACAGTTGTGCATATGACTTCTGGTTGGACCGGATTGATTCTGTGCATCATCATCGGCAAACGCCTTGGTTATCCCAAAGAACCCATGCCGCCGCACAGCATTGTGCTGACATACATCGGCGCTTCGATGCTCTGGGTTGGCTGGTATGGTTTCAATTCCGGCAGCGCAGTCGCGGCTGACGTCATTGCGGCGAACGCCTTTACGACCACGACAATTGCCACGGCGGTAGCGTCCTTCGTCTGGCCGATGTGGGAATGGATCGTCAAGGGCAAGCCGAGCGTGCTCGGTTTCTGTTCCGGTGCAGTGGCGGGCTTGGTGCTCATCACTCCCGCTTGCGGTTATGTACTCCCGTCCGGTTCAATCTGGATCGGTATTGCCGCCGGCACCATTCCGTGGTTCTTCTGCTACAAAGTCAAAGGCTGGCTCGGTATGGATGACTCGCTGGATGCATGGGGTGTTCACGGCATCGGTGGTATGACCGGTGCGATCATGACCGGCATGTTGGCCCGTCAGGCCGCCAATCCGAACCTGGCGACCTTGTTGAGCAAAACCGTCACCGACCATTGGTTCCAACCGCAATTGATCGAGCAGTTGAAAACCGTCGGCGTCACGCTCGCGCTGGTGTTCGTGGGCACGCTCGTTTGCGCATTCATCACCAAGATGCTTGTGGGTCTGCGTGTGTCTGAAGAAGTCGAAATCTCCGGTCTCGACCTGCCAGAACACGGCGAAGAAGGCTACCACAGCTAAGATTAAGTTCGCTTAAACTCACACGGCGGGCAACGCAAGTTGCCCGCCGTTTTTGTTTTAGACAACTTGTATGACCAGCGCCGTCGTATTGTCGCGCCCGGAATTGTTCACCGATGTTTCCACCAGCAATTGGGCCGCATTTGAAATCTCATTTGAAGATTGCGAGTCGCACAGCAGTTCGGCCAGCAGGCTGTCGGAAACTCCATCCACCAAACCGTCCGTGCAAAGCAAAAATGAATCCCCGCGTTCGCAGGCGATTGCGCCGACTTGCGGTTCCACAAACCGGTTGCTTCCGCCAAGCGCCTTTTGCAGGAGATTGCGGCGTGGATGCGTCCGGGCCTCGTATTCGCTGATCTTTCCATTCCGGAAAAGCCAGCCGACATACGTGTCGTCGTGCGTGAGCTGCTGGATGGTCTTTTTGTGCCTTGGCAGGTGATAAACACGGCTGTCGCCGATGTGGGCGAAATACATCCAGCCCGGCGTAAACCAGCACAGGCTCAGTGTAGTTTGCATTCCCTCGGTCTCCTCATAACTGCCGCCCACAAAGGCCAGCGCGCGATGAACCTGGTCGAACAATTCAGAAAGCACGTCGGCAAATCCCGGCTTCAGTCCGTGCGCGGAATGCTGGAATGCCCGTGGCAGCAGCGTGGTGATTTTTTCAACGGCGATGTGGCTGGCGAACTCACCCGCCAGCGCGCCGCCCATGCCGTCGCTCACGGCGAAGGCGAAGTCTGTCGTTTCCAGCGAGGCCTCGCCGGTTTTCCCGAGGCGGAAAACCTCCCGCGCATCAAACTGCAGACCCAGGAATGAATCCTCATTGTTCGGGCGGACCCGGCCGCGATCCGTCCAGCCGGACCATTTCAATGAAGGCATTTTCTTTTTGTGCATCGTCTGATTTTCGTCCTCATCCTCATCGCCATCCTCAGATGATTACGAGGACGCGGATGACGCGGAGGATGATTTGCTTTCGGGAAGAATGGTCGCAAATTCAAAATCAATCAAACAAAAGCGTCCGTCGGAAAAACGGTAGGTGATGTTGCGCGGATCGGCGTCGTCGTGGCGCACCCCGTATTTTTCAAGTTCGGCGAACAGTTCCTTCGCGCGCTTTTCGTCAATGTGCTCCACGCGGGTGCCGCAGTTCGTGGTGACGATCCGCAGGTTCTTTTCATCCGCCTCGAGCAGGCGGGGAACGAAATTGCAGCCGCGCGACCCGAGAAATTTCAGGACCCTCACCTCATTTTCAAACCGCTTGTCCGCGTTCGCCCCATGATAATTCTTGTACACGCGCCCGTCGAAACTCAGACGGACGGTTGCGCGCAATGTGTCTTTGACGGTCAGCATCTCTGCGCCCACTATCGCCCAAGAAGTGCAGGTTGCAAGGCCGTTTGCCATGCAATGAACCGGGCGGCAGGTTCGCCTGGAAATAAAACAGCCGGAACAATTGCCCGTTCCGGCTTGGATGATTCTACTGCGTGGCCCGGTCCATGTGGGAGCGTGGCGTGAAGAAATACCCGGCCTTGTGCGGGCGGTTAAAAGCTCGATTATATCAGCACATGACTTTACCGTTAAATATCGGTCTCAGCTCAAAACACCCTCAATTTCCTCGTTTTTTGACCACAAGGTGTCAACACCTTGCCCTCAAGGATTGAACACCTTGACCCCAAGGATCAATGACTGCAACTTTCGCATTTGTAGATATATTCAAAAGCAAGGAAAAGCCCATTTCACTTGAACCATTGACTAATTTGCTTCCTGTGGTGGCCACTGTTATGGCAGTTACGGTGACAGTCTTGGGTGCATGGGTTGCAACAAGAATCAAGACAAGTCGGGATGAAAAGAAACGCGAAGCAGATGATGATGATGACCCAAAGAAAGAAAAACAGGGCTAACAAATCGCTGCAGGCAACGCGGGATGGCCGGTCCAGTTCCGCTATCGCGGAGGACGTCATCCGCCCCGCGTGCCTGAGCTCTGGACGTTAGGCTGCTACACACTTTATGACAAAACGAACTGTTGGCATATCATTCTGCGCGTTGGCGGTTGTATTGTTTCTGTCGCGCGATCTCATCGCCGCGTTATATCGTGGTTTCACCGTCGAGCTATGGAGTTCAAAAGACTTTGAACGGTGTTTGGGTTATGTCGGCATGGCTCCGTGGTTTTTTGCCGCTTTCTTTCTGGCGGCAGGGATTTATTATTTGGTTCGTTCGGAGAGCGACAAATGAAGCCGCAGTTTATAGTTTCACATTTGTAGTGCGACAAAAATGATTTAATAGCAGATCTCGTTGGATGATTTTGGGTTTCATTCGTTTGAAACTTCCAGGCTGACGGTTCCGGTTTACGTCTCTCAAGATTTGCCAAGTTTTTTTGGCTTTGCTTTATATGATTTTGAGCAGCACGGTAAAAATTCGACAGAGATTTGAAAATTGCCTTTCCTTGTGAATAAGTTGCATCATGAGAAAACCCTTGTTTGACGTAGTAAAGGCGCGTTATTTTGAAACTTCCCGCAAAGTTCTTGCGACGTGGCACTCGCCCTGCTAAAAAATCTGTCCACAGGTTCAACTGAAAGCTTTGATGCATTTGGATTGGGCCGTTTATTTGCACAGAAAACAACAAACATCACGCACATGGCAAAATATAAATTAGAATACCTCTGGCTCGACGGATACGAACCCGTCGCCAACCTCCGCGGCAAAACACAGATCAAGGAATTCAAGAGCTTCCCGAAACTGGAAGAACTCCCGATGTGGGGCTTTGACGGCAGCTCGACGCGCCAGGCCGAAGGCCGCACGTCGGATTGCATGCTTAAACCGGTGGCTGTTTATCCCGACACCACGCGCATCAACGGCGTGATCGTCATGTGCGAAGTCATGATGCCGGACGGCAAGACGCCGCATCCGAGCAACGGCCGCGCAACCATTCTCGACGACCCCGGCGCATGGTTCGGTTTCGAGCAGGAATATTTCCTGTTCAAGAACGGCAAGCCGCTGGGCTTCCCGTGCGGCGGCGGTTATCCGTATCCGCAGGGTCTTTACTACACCGGTGTCGGCTACGACGCCGTGGGTGACATCGCCCGTGAAATTGTCGAAAAACACCTCGACCTCTGCCTAGACGCCGGCATCAACCACGAGGGCATCAACGCCGAAGTGGCCAAGGGCCAGTGGGAATTCCAAATCTTCGGCAAGGGTTCAAAGAGCGCCGCCGACCAGATGTGGGTCGCCCGCTATCTCCTGATGCGCCTTTGCGAAAAATATGAAGTGGACGTGAACTTCCATTGCAAACCGCTCGGCAAGGACGTTGACTGGAACGGTTCCGGCATGCACTCGAACTTCTCGACTGAATTCATGCGCACCGTCGGCGGCAAAGAATACTTTGAAGCGCTCATGGCGGCGTTCGACAAATTCAAGAACGAGCACATCGCCGTTTACGGCCCGGACAATCATCTGCGCCTGACCGGCCTGCACGAAACGCAGTCCATTGACAAGTTCAACTATGGCGTTGCGAACCGTGGTGCGTCCATCCGTGTGCCGCACAGCTTCGTCAACAACGGCTACAAAGGCTACTTGGAAGACCGCCGCCCGAATTCGCAGGGCGACCCCTACAAGATCGCCAGCCGCATCTTGCAGACGATTGCCACCGTGCCGACTGGTGCGGCCAAAAAGGGCAAGAAATAATTGTTGGATACCAGCGGAGGAACTGGGGAACGGCGCGGACGAAAGTTCGCGCCGTCTTTATTTTTGCGAGAGCCTGTGATTTGCGATTGTGGATACAATCGAAAAATGTTCTTCGCAGCTTTGCCGTAAAAAATGGATTCAGGCCGCAAAGACCGTGCCGAACATTTCCTTCGCCAACACTCCTTCGGCAATTTTCGTCACGCCGCCCGTCATGCGGATTGAAAAATTGTCGCCGATCTCAATCTCAATTGTTCCGCCCGGCATATGAACGGAAATCTCGCGGTCGCACAGGCCAAGCTTGTGCGCCACTGCCGCCGACGCGCTGCTGCTGCTGCCGCTGGCGAGCGTGTAGCCCGCGCCGCGCTCCCAAATCTCGATCTGGATGTTTTTGCGGTCCAGAACTTTCATCAATTGCACGTTCGTCCTGTTCGGAAAACGTGCGTGTGTTTCCAGCAGCGGCCCGATTTGTCTCGCCAGATCCGCGCTGATTTTTGGCAGCGGGAGTACACAGTGCGGGTTGCCGACCGTTGCGGCGCAAAAATGATATTGCAGCCCGCGCAAATGGATTTGCTCGTTGATGACTTCGCGTCTGGGCCCGGCCACTGGAATCTCGTCGCTCCAGAAACTGACATTGCCCATTTCCACACGTACAATTTTCCCGCGTGACATAACGGTTGAGTGGACAATTCCGCCTTTTGTCTCGACGGAAAACTCCTTGCTGCCGACAATTTTCTTGTCCCAGAGATAGCGCGAAAAGATCCGCAGGCCATTTCCGCTTTTTTCCGCCTCGCTGCCATCAGGATTGAAAATCCGTAGCCCGAACTCCGCCTTCTTGGACGGCAGCGGCCCAAGCAAAATTCCGTCCGAGCCGACGCCAAAATTCCTGTGACAAATTAATTTGACCTGCGCGGGTGTCAGCGGCGAAGGCAGGTTTTTCGGGTCAATGACAATGTAGTCATTGCCAAGCGCGTGATATTTTGTGAACGACCAAAGCATGAACGAAAAGATACCGGTTCGCGTCCAAAGAGCAAAACGAGAATGACTCGGGATTAAAAAACTTTTCAATGAAGCGAAATAACTGCAAAATATGCAAGTGTTGACTGAAAGCGAAACTGGGGTTCAGCCGGCGCAGCCGCCCGCGACAACCCGATTTCAAACTGAATTCGCAAAAGAATTGGAAACCGCAATCCTGCGGTCCCAGGAATTTCTTCTCGGCGAGCAGAAACCGGAAGGCTACTGGGTCGGCGAGCTGATGGTGGATTCCACGCTCGTATCCGACACGGTGGTATATCATCATTGGAACAGAAAAATTGATCACGAATGGCAGCGCAAGGCTGTCAACCACATCTTCTCAATGCAATTGCCGGACGGCGGCTGGAATATTTATTATGGCGGCCCGTCGGAAGTGAACGCCACCATCAAGGCGTATCTCGCGCTAAAGCTTGCCGGAGTGCCAGTGACCGATCCGCGAATGTTGAAGGCGCGCGAAGTGGCGCTGCATTTTGGCGGTGTGCCGCGCATGAACACTTTTTCCAAATTGTATCTCGCGCTCATCGGTCTGTTTCCGTGGGAATATGTCCCGACGATCCCTTGCGATTTCGTTCTCATTGGAAAATGGTTTCACGTCAACCTTTGGGAGATGAGCAATTGGTCGCGTTCAATGCTTGTGCCACTGGCCATCATCAACCATTTCAAGCCCACGCACCCGGTCCGTGTCACGCTCGACGAGCTTTATCCCGCCGGAATTCATGAACGCGACCTGGCGCTCGCGCCAGATCCGGAAAAAATTTCGCTGCGAAATTTTTTCCTATGGCTGGATCGCCTGCATAAATTCGCCGAATGGTTCGCCGAGCATAAAATCCATCCGTTCCGAAAAACCTCGTTAAAAAAATGCGAGCAATGGATGCTTGAACGCTTTGAAGGCACGGACGGCCTCGCTGCAATTTTTCCGGCGATGCTCAATTCACTGATCGCCCTCAAGGCACTTGGTTATGCCGACGACCATCCGCAAGTTGTCCGTGCAGCCCATGAACTGAAAAAGCTGGAGCACGAGAAAAAGGATTCCGTCCGCATCGAGCCTTGTTTTTCTCCGGTCTGGGATACGGCAATCGTCCTGATCTGCCTGCATGAATCCGGCATTTCCGAAAATCATCCCATGATGAAGAAAGCCGCCGAGTGGCTGATTGAAAAGGAAATCCGTTTTCGTGGTGATTGGGTACACAAAAATCCGGCGAATGTCGAACCGAGCGGCTGGGTTTTTGAGTATAACAACAAATGGAACCCCGACGTGGACGACGCGGCGATGGTGCTGCTTGCGTTGCGGAAAATTCCCACGGACAATCCGCAGAAGAGGGATGAATGTTTCCGGCGTGGCTTGAAATGGATGATGACGTTTCAATGCAAAGACGGCGGCTGGGCATCATTCGACAAGGATTGCACGAAAAACATCCTTGAAAAGGTTCCATTCGCCGACCACAACGCGATGCTAGACCCAGAATGTGCCGACATCACAGCGCGCATTTTGGAATTGCTCGGTTACGAAGGCTGGAGCAGCGGCCATCATCAGATTCAAGAAGCGCTTGAATTCATCCGCGCGCATCAGGAAGAAGATGGTTCGTGGTATGGCCGATGGGGTGTGAATTACATTTACGGGACATGGCAGGTATTGCGCGGAATGTGCGCGATGAATCTCGACATGAGTGAAAGCTGGCTGCAACGTGGACGTTCATGGCTCGAAAGCGTCCAGCACGACGATGGCGGCTGGGGCGAACGTTGCAATACTTATGACGACCCGGTTTTCAAAGGGCAGGGGCCGAGCACCGCATCGCAGACGGCATGGGCGGTGATGGGCTTGTGCGCCTTTGATGACCCTGAAAATCCCGCGCTAAAACGAGGAATAGAATTTTTGGTGCATACGCAAAATCCAGACGGCTCTTGGACGGAACACGAGACGACCGGCACTGGTTTCCCGAAAGTTTTCTATCTGAAATACGACATGTATCGCAACGCATGGCCGCTGCTTGCGCTCGCTACTTACAAAAAAATCTGCTCGCGCTCGGTGGCGAAAAACGGCGCACACTCTTGAAATCAAATGGGCTGGCCGTATAAAAATCTCGTCCGCCCGCTGCTTTTCACCCAAGACGCGGAACGAGCACATGATTTTACGCTAAACACTTTAGCCTGCGCCAGCCGCGACGAATTCATCAGCAATGCGATCGGGAAATTTTTCTCTTCGCCGGAACTGCCCGTTAAAGTGTTTGGCCTGAAATTTCCAAATCCAGTTGGCCTCGCTGCCGGCATGGACAAGTTTGCGGTCGCCGTTCCAGTTTGGGAAAAGCTGGGATTTGGTTTCTGTGAACTCGGCGGTGTGACATGGCTCGCGCAGCCGGGAAATCCAACGCCCCGAATGTTTCGTGTCATTGCAGACGAGGTAATTGTCAACCGGATGGGATTTAATAATCCCGGCGCGGAATATTTTGCGCATAAGCTTTCCGGGTGGAAAAACTCCGGTCGATGGCCGGAGCATCCTGTGGGGATCAATTTAGGCAAATCCAAAATCACGCCTCTGGAAAAAGCCGCCGAGGATTATGCAAAGTCATTTCATGCGCTGCGCGACCTTGCGGATTTTTTTGTAGTTAACGTCAGTTCGCCCAACACGCCGGGTTTGCGTGAATTACAGGACAAGTCGGCATTGAATGATATTCTGGCGGCTCTCCAAGAGCATAATAAAATCCAGAGGCCGATTTTGATCAAAGTGGCGCCTGATCTTTCCCTCGAGGCTCTGGATGAAATTCTTCAACTGGCTTCGTTGCGTCACATTGCCGGGATTATTGCCACAAATACGACCATTGTACGGCCTCAAACAGACGGATCCGTGTCACGAAAAATTTATTCCGAACCAGGCGGCTTGAGCGGAAAGCCTTTGCAGGCGCGCAGCACGGAAATCATCCGCCATATTTTCAAGCGCACGAGCGGCCAATTGCCAATCATCGGTGTGGGCGGAGTTTTCACTGCGGATGACGCGTGGGAAAAAATCACGGCGGGCGCGTCGCTTTTGCAGATTTATACGGGCCTTGTTTTTGAAGGGCCGGGCGTCACAAGCAAAATTGTTGCCGGTTTGCATGAAAAATTGAAAGTGGCCGGAATGAAAGATTTTCAGGAAGCCATCGGTTCAAATACGTAAAGTTATTTTTGTGTGGACACAATTCCATGGCTTTGCTAACAGGGAATTATGAACTTCAAAGTTTCCCGCTACGGCTGGATTCCCGACTTGCCGGATTTTCGTGACTATCTATATGCCGCACCTGCTGAAGGTGTCGCCACAAACCTTGCCAGTGATTTCTGGACAATCTGTGTCGTTGCGTAAATATTGTGTCAATTAGATCAACCCCCAAAACATATGACTAATATAACTCTTACAAAACGTGATCTCGTCATGCGCATCAGCGACGAAACCGGCCTCCGCCAGCAGGATATTTTCACCGTGGTGCAGAAAACTCTCGACTACATCACTGAGGCGCTCGCCAAAGGCGACAAGGTGGAACTTCGTAAGTTCGGCGTGTTTGAAGTCAAAGTCCGCAAGGCGCGTGTTGGACGGAATCCCAACAAGCCGGAGACCGATGTGCAGATTCCAGCCCGATCCACAGTCAAATTCAAAGCCGGCAAGGAAATGCGCATGCAAGTATTGAAGCTGCCCACGAAATAATTCCCGTTAAAACATGAATTGTTGAATCGGTGATTTCCCGATTCAACAATTCAACGCTTTAACACTTCAGTAAAATCTCTTAACTTTGCGGCATGGAACGATTGCCCGGATTCAGAGATTTTTATCCCGAACCGCTCCCGCACACCGACACATGGAGCGCCGACGCGCGTCAGTTTATTTTTGACAAATGGCGCGATACGGCCAAGCGCTACAATTTCCGCGAATACGACGGGCCGCCGCTTGAGCCGCTCGAACTTTTTACAACGAAGAGCGGTGAGGAAATTGTCGGCCAGCTTTATAACTTCACAGACAAGGGCGAGCGCGCCGTTTCGCTGCGTCCTGAAATGACACCGACGCTCGCGCGCATGGTCGCCGCGCACGAACGCAATTACAAAAAACCCATCAAGTGGTTCGCGCTGCCGCAGCTCTTCCGCTATGAACGCCAGCAGAAAGGCCGATTGCGCGAGCATTTCCAGTTCAATGCCGACATTATCGGCGAATCCGATCCGGCGGCGGACGCGGAACTCATCGCACTGCTCATTGACACGCTGCGCTCGTTTGGCCTGACCGAACAGGATTTCGTCATCCGTTTGAGCAGCCGTAATGCGTGGCACGATTTCTTTAAGCATGGCGGCGGCGACATGGCGCACGAATATGCTTTTTATCAGATCGTGGACAAGCTTGAACGAACTTCACCTGAAGAATCGGAAAAGAAATTGTCCGTGCTCGGATTTTCCATTGCAGACGTGAACCAGTTCATCGAGTCCGGAAAGCCGACGGCAGAATTGGAAAACATTTTGCAAAATCTCGCCGCGCGCGGCCTCGGCAGTTTCGTCAAGATTGATTATCGCGTCATTCGCGGCCTCGCGTATTACACCGGCGTCGTGTTCGAGGCGTTTGATGCCAAGGGTGAGTTCCGCGCCATCGCGGGCGGCGGACGCTACGACAACCTCGTCAAACTCATCAGCGGCGGCAAGGTGAACCTGCCCGCGCTCGGCTTCGGCATGGGCGACGTGGTGCTGCTGGAAATCCTCAAGTCACGCGGCCTGCTGCCGAAATTTGATTCGCACGCAGACGTTTTCGTTTTGATCGAGGACGAAACCCTCCGCGCGCCGTCGCTAAAGCTCATTCAGGATTTGCGCGTCGCTGGGTTTGCTATTGAGTATCCGCTTACGCCAGCCAAACCGGACAAGCAGTTCAAGCGTGCGCAGGAATTGAAGGCGGCGTTTACGGCAAAACTTGAAAGCGATTCCTATGTGCGCATTCGCAACATGAAATCGCGCGATGAGATCGTCGCCGGCTTTGCCGATGCGGCTAACCATTTGCGGTGATTATTCCGCAGGCGGCTGGTAGGCGGGCAGGGTTCCATCCAGCGCCTCTTTAACGAACACACCGTAACGCGGCGACGGCGTGTAGTTCCAATCTGAAACCAGCCTCGGCCCGGCGGCGGGATGCAAATCCCACGCGGTGTAGGACCATTGATGATCCTCAATGGCTTGAAGGACGTGCAAGAGCCAGTTGTCGGTGGGAACTTTTTTGCTTGGGCCGGAATTGCCGCCGAATTCGCTGACGATCACCGGCAGTCTGGCGGTCGCCGTTTCCATTTTTGCAATCCATGTGTCAACGCTGTCACCTTTGTTGTCGTAGCAATGATTCGAATAAATGACGCCGTTGCCATTCGGATCGGAAAGCTGCCGGCCGTCCAGAATGCCGGAGAAATCGTAGGCCCAGTCCAGCCCGCCGCAGATGACGACATTTTTCGCGCCGGTGGAGCGGACGGCATCGAGCATCGCCTGCATCCCGACACAATGATAATTATTTACCGCCATGTTCCTGCCAACGGGCTTGTCCGTGATTTGTCCGCCGCTGAGCCAGACATCCCATGAGACATCGTGCGGTTCGTTATACAAGTCGAAGAGGACAGCGGGATTGTTGGCGTAGAGTGGTGCGAAATCCTTCCAGAACACAATGCTGTTCGTGTCGGGCATGGAATGCTGCCCGATGTTGTGCCCCCACTCGTTGCAATCCGACCAGTGCAAATCGAGGATGATGTAGCAATTCTGCGTAGCGCATTCGTCCACGACCTGATGAACCAAATCGCGATAGGGCTGGCTGTTGCCGTTTTGTTCCGGTGCCTTGCCGAACCAGCGATCCTGCGATAGCGGAAGGCGGATGATGTTCACGTGCCAGTCGCGGATGGCCACGTTGACCGTTTGCAGAATGTGCCCGTCACCGTCGCTTGTCCATTCCAGGCTGGCGGCATTGACGCCGCGCAAACGCACCGGCTGGTTGTTGCTGTCGAGGATTTTTGTCCCGACCACCTTCAACGGCAGAAGTTTGCCCGGGGCATTTGTGTCTTCCGGAGCCGCAGGTGTAATTGGTGCTTTCAAGTCCGCGCGATCCAGTTTCACCGCAAAGGGAACAGCCGGTTCCTCGATAATCTTCGTGCCGCCGCTGACTTCGGCCAGTTTCGGCGCGTCGTGCAATTCGAGAATGACGATTTCATTCTGTCCCCGTTTGAGCCATTCGCCCGGCAGGAACAGCGAACGCAGGCCGCCGTGATCCCAGAACCGTCCAAGGTTGTGGCCGTTGACCCAGACCGCGCCCATGCTCCAATTGCGCATATCGAGGAACGTGCCGCCGAGTTTGTCCAAGATGAATGTGCCGCGATAAAAAGTCGGGCCGGTGTGCTGCTCTGCAGAGGCTTTGAAATTGTTCACGTTGTAATATGGCAGTGAATAAATCTGCCAGCCGCTCAAGTCCGCGCCATCAAGCGTCGCGCCGCCAATCAATCCTTTGCGCGCGAGATGCGCGGTGTCCGCCGTCACGACGACGCTGATGCGTCCGAGATTATAGACGAGCAAATCCAGCGTGGCCGGGCCGTCGGTTTCAGGCAGCTCAATTTTGTTGCTGTCCAGTCCGTCGCCGACAAATGCGGTGCCGACAGTTTTGCCGTTGACCATGACGACGGTGTAATCCTGCGCGGTTTTCAATTCGAGTTTGCCTTTCAAACCGTTCGGAAATGTTTTGCGGTAAAGCACGAAGCCGTAATCCTGGTTCAAATCTTCCATCGAAACCGTTTTGTCGGAGACGAGCGTCGGCTTGCGCGGCAGGGTCTGGAGCAACGGCTCGCTTTGATCTAGCTTGATTGTGGGAATTTCGATCACCGGCGGGTTGGCGGGCGGTTCAGGCGGATTGATCTTCAGCCGCTCGGTCAGCAAAGTTCGCAGCGCGCGGTATTTCTCCGTTGTCCGTCCGGCCTCGTCAATCGGAGCGTTGTAATCGTAGCTCGCCTGCACGGGCGAAAAGAAGGCGCAGCCGTTGTCGAAGCCGTAGTTCGATCCGCCGAAAAGACAAAACAAGCAGAACGAATCGTTATGATCCAGCAGATACGTCACCCAGTTGGTGATTTGCGGGATGGTGGAATTCTTTTTGGCAATCGGCTCGCCCCAGCCACTGAACCACGCCGTGTAAACTTCCGGCACATACACCGGATAATCACCAATGAGTTCCGCGCTCTGCCGGAATCTTTCGTCGCTCGCAAGACCGTTGCGGCCATACATCAATCCGGGAACGCGCAAGGCGGGATTGCTCCAGACTTTCGTGGTCGGGTCGCAGGTGAAAAGATTTTTGAAACCGACATCCTTGAAAACCTTCGTCATCGCCACCATGTAATCATTGTTCGTGGGATCGGTGATGCCATATTCGTTTTCCACCTGCACCATCAGCAACGGCCCGCCCTTGCTCACCTCCAGGTCGCCGACCTGTTTATAGACCTGCGCCAGATAATTGCTGCACCATGCCAGCCATTGCGGGTCGGCCGTGCGGACCTTCACCTCCGGATATTTCAACGTCCACCACGGAATGCCGCCATACTCGATCTCCGCGCAGCAATACGGGCCGGGCCGCAGCACGACCCACATCCCGTTCTTCTGGCAAAGTTTCAGCACACGCCGCACGTCGGTCATGCCGGTGAAATTAAATTTTCCCTCCTGCGTCTCCACCTGGTTCCAGAACAGGTAAAAGCTGATCGTGTTCAAGCCCATCGCCTTCGCCTGCTTGATGCGCCTGTCCCAATCCTCCGGCTGGACGCGCCCGAAGTGCATCTCGCCCGCGACCAGCATCGTAGGCTGGCCGTCTATGAAGAATTGATGATCGCGCGTCTCGAACTGGTGCGCTTTGCCATCCGGCACGATGCTCGTGACAGTCTGGGCGGATAAATTGAGAACGAAGCTCGCGGCAATCAATCCGAGCAACACGGCGGTAACAAATCGTTTCATTGGAGAATCGGTGGTCATGAAAAAAGGATGAAATCTTTTCCATACGATTGCAATCCTGCAAATGGTGACGCAAAGAACGCGGAAGCGCGGAGAAAACCGGCTGCCCGATGGAAATGGCTCCGGCCCGGGCCGGGCGCACTCCATATTTTGAAAGCACGCCCTCGGGCGACGAGGGCGTCGCCACCACAGCAATTCCACCCCAAGACTTCTCCGAACACATGGCAATAATCAGTTTTATTTTCCAGTATTTCGATGAATCACAACACGCGGACGCCAAAATCCTGCACGATTTTCGCGTTTTCTTGCAGGAAATCGTCGAAATACGGCAGTATTTTGTGGAATTACTGCAAGCATACGCGGTTCTCTTGCAAGCCCAGGTCAAATTCCTGCACGAAATCTCCGTTTTCCCGCTGTATTTTGCCGTGATCCTGCACACGGATTCGATGAAAAAGTGGTAATAAAAATGTGTTATTTCCACAATAACGCTGAATTCCACACAGTTTTCCAGCAAATACAGCAGTTTTTCGCTGAAAAACATCAAAACCCGACTTCGGGAGTCTCGTGATTCTCGATTTAACCTCCATCTGACGGCCGGTTTATGAAGGGTGCCACCGGCAAGATCGGTGAAAATCTGGGGTATTCGAGAAATTTCCGCCGGGCGAAGCCCTCTGAAATCAAATTAACCACGGATGAACGCAGGCATCCAGCAGCACTTTCATGCGGCCTGAAGCGCGGTCTTGTGGGCGTATTCCAAAACGGCAACGGCTTGTTCACGCGTCACATCAGGGAAACAATCCAGGTATTCGTCGAGGCTCAAGCCGCTTTCCAGATTGTTGAACAGGCTGTCCACCGGCACGCGCGTGCCCGCGAAACAGGGAGCGCCGCTCAATCGTTCCGGGTCAACCCAGATGGGAACTTCCGGCGGAAAGTGCAATAGTCACACGGCTTTCATCTGAAGTCACTTTACATGATTCGGCAAAATTGTCACGCGGCGAAATTCTCCATCCCCACACACGAGCAAACCGGGTTGCGGTCGCCGAAGACGTTGTCCACACGGCTGACGTGCGGCCAGAATTTGTAGTCGTGCAGGCTCTTCGCCGGAAATGCCGCCTGCTCGCGGATGTAAGGCTGGTTCCAATTGTCGCTCGCAATCTGGTCGGCGGTGATCACAGTGGATTTACCCTGCATTTGCAACTGTTCAATGCGCGTTGGTCAGTTTGCCGCGCTCAATTTTGTGTTCATTGAAGCCTTTTGAAGAATCTCCAAAATATCAGATTGATCCGGACCATGGGCAAAACTTGCGGCCGTTTGACCGCGTCCATTTGTGAGATTCATATCTGCGCCTTTTGCCAACAGCATCGCGACAATTTTCTTATTTCCCTTGTCAGCCGCCCACATCAACGGCGTGCGACCGTCAATATCCAGCGCATTAATCTCCACCCCGGGACGGCTGAGAAGCAATTCCGTAACGTCGGAGTAACTTTGGTAACAGGCTACATGCAACGGAGAAGTGAAACGGCGGGAGTCGGGCTCGTGCGTATCGCCAGTGACATAATTCGTGGGAAAATATTCTCTATAACCAGCCTCAGCTCCCGCATTCAAAAGTGCCTGCACAAGCTGGAAGGAAACTTTGGAATCCTTGCACCAGGCGGCCTGCATTAAAGCGCTGCTCTTCGCCTGCGCCCCGTTGGCCAAAAAGAATTTCAACATTTTCACGTTACCAACCGCAACCGCTCCATCCACGCAATTAAAAGTTCCGCACCCGATGGGATCGTCGATTTTGAAACCGGCCCTGAGAATCTGCTCTATCTCGCCCATATCCTGATCTGTGAGGACCGCCTTCTGCATCCGCTGGCCCAACTCCGCATTTGCTCTCGCGTTTGTGGGCAAGTTTCTAACCCGTGACTTCTGGACTAACAACGTGCATGCCCCACCAACCAAGATGGCTAAAGCGATCAGCGAGATTTTGTTCATAACATTTTGGCGGTCGCCAGTAACTTACCCTGTCGCACCTTTCCGCGCAATCTCGCCTTCGCTGCGCTACGGCGCGGCAGGCTTTTAGCTTTGATACGCTTCCATTCCGACACACGAGCAAACCGGGTTACGGTCGCCGAAGACGTTGTCCACGCGGCTGACGTGCGGCCAGAATTTGTAGTCGTGCAGATCCTTCGCCGGAAACGCCGCCTGTTCGCGGCTGTAAGGCCGGTTCCAATTGTCGCTGGCAATCTGGTCGGCGGTGTGCGGGGCGTTTTTGAGCAGATTGTTCTTCGCGTCGGCGGTGCCGTTCTCCACGGCGGTCATTTCCGCGTGGATGGCGATCATCGCGTCGCAGAAACGGTCCAGCTCGGATTTCGATTCGCTTTCGGTCGGCTCGACCATGAGCGTGCCGGCGACGGGCCACGACAGCGTCGGCGCGTGAAAGCCGTAATCCATCAGCCGCTTCGCCACGTCCTCGGCGGTGGTGGCGCGGAACGCGCGCAAGTCCAGAATGCACTCATGCGCGACGAGGCCGTTGCTGCGGTAAAGCGTCGGGAAATGATTTTCCAGCCGCTTGGAAATGTAATTCGCATTCAGGATGGCGAACTTGGTCGCCTCGGTCAGCCCGTCCGCGCCCATCATCGCGATATACATCCACGAAATCGGCAGGATGCTCGCGCTGCCCCACGGCGCGGCGCTGACCGGGCCGATGTGCTGTTTGGAATGATCTGCTTCCAGCCGCGCGGTGAACACCGGATGGCTCGGCAGAAAGTGAACGAGATGTTTTGCCACGCCAATCGGCCCGACGCCCGGCCCGCCGCCGCCGTGCGGAATGCAAAACGTCTTGTGCAGATTCAAATGGCAGACGTCCGCGCCGATGAAACCGGGCGAAGTCAAACCAACCTGTGCGTTCATGTTCGCACCGTCCATGTAAACCTGGCCGCCGTTCGCGTGGATGATTTCCGAAATGTCGCGGATGGTTTCCTCGAACACGCCGTGCGTGCTGGGATAAGTGATCATCAGGCACGAGAGTTCCGCTTGGTGCGCCTCGGCTTTGGATTTCAAATCTGCCACGTCAATGTTGCCGTTCGGGTCGCAGGCGACGGCGACGACTTTCATTCCGGCCATGACGGCACTGGCGGGATTCGTGCCGTGCGCGGAAGTGGGAATCAAACACACGTTGCGATGCGCCTCGCCGCGCGCTTCGTGATAGGCGCGGATGACGAGCAGCCCGGCATATTCGCCCTGCGAACCAGC
>Ga0302269_1000495_pt1 | contig 23318 bp, 26 predicted proteins | sample III_Bog_E2_2_FD_194560 | JGI IMG/M metagenome (GOLD analysis project Ga0302269, IMG submission 194560) | Peat permafrost microbial communities from Stordalen Mire near Abisko, Sweden - III_Bog_E2_2 | ecosystem: Environmental > Terrestrial > Soil > Wetlands > Peat | place: Sweden: Abisko...
AATCTGAGCTCCATTTTGACTTGTAGCATCTGATGCACTTAATACATTGCAGCTTACGTTCTTCATGTTTTCTCCTTAAATTAATGAAATTAGTTTTATTAAAGCGTGAATAGCTTCGAATGCAATCTTAATCTCTGCGTGAAAGATATAACCAATCAGAATACCAACTGGTAAGGGGGCTATAGAGATAATCTTCGATACAAATGGTGAGATTATAGAGATTGCTGGTTGAGCTTTAAAGATCAACGATTGAAATTTACTTACTAAAAATGCTATTAAAATTGACATATTTATTCCCAACTATTTAAAATTATTGATAATGTTCCTCAACAATGATAATGCCGGAAGCTCCAGCCGTTCCACTTCCGGAAGAGGATCCAGCCGCTCCACCAGTTGGAACAGAATATGCATAAGTTGAAGATGGATTATATATAAACGCTTCAATATAACCACCCGCTCCACCGCTAGAACCTGAGGTAACACCAGAATTGTTGCCGTTAGCACCACCACCTGATCCGCCTGCACCAGTATTGGCTATAGGAGCAGTCGCGATCCCAGATCCGCTTCCGCCCATTCCTCCACCACCAAATGGATTCGTGCCACCCGGAGCGCCATAAGCCGTGGTAACCGTTGTTGCGCAATAGTTTCCAGGTCCACCAGATCCACCGGTTTGTGAAACAATGGCAATAGCAGGAGAGTTAACCGTCGTGCCTCCACCAACACCGCCAGTCGTATTATTTGCTCCACTTGAGGTGCCAGGGGCACCGCTTGTAGCGATTAAAAGAGAAGTTCCAAAAGTTGTATTTCCACTGGCAGCTCCGCCACTTCCTGCAGCTCCACCTGAGGTATTATATCCACAACCACCGCCACCTGCTCCAGCCATTCTAACTCGAAGATATAAAGCTCCAGCTGGAGTCGTATAAGTTCCAGATCCAGATGTGAATCTTTGCTGTGTCGGAGCCTGTAAAGCTCTAAAGGTCGGATTTCCATTACTACCACTTGTTGGTCCTGCTAAGAACGTGCCTGCTGCAACTGAAGTAGTTGTACTAACTTGATAATTAGTATAATATTCTGTGACTTCAATATAACCTGCAGCACCGACTCCTCCGACAGCCGCGTTGGTACCTGCCGATCCAGCCGTTCCTCCAGTTCCAACGGCATAACTGTATGTCGCTGTAGGTGAGGTAATAATGGCGTCCACGTAACCGCCGCCACCGCCGCCAGCGCCTGCAGGGATAGTGGCGGATCCTGTGCCACCACCACCACCGCCGCCACCTGTGTTTGCTGACCCCGCAAGACCCCCCAAGTTTGCATAACCACCAGCTGCACCACCTCCAAATGCTGTATTACCGCCGTTGCCGCCTGTTTGGTACGCGGCGGTGCCGGTGTACATCGATGGTCCACCTTGTCCACCGGTTAAGGCAGTTCCTAAAGGTCCAGAACCTAAGCTTGAGGTACCACCGGCGCCTCCGGTACCACCACCAAACGCGCCTCCGGTACCACCACCTGCGGATAACAACGATGAACCAAATGTCGACGCTCCACCGTTTCCTCCGGATGAACCGCCGCCTGAATTTCCGCCACCAGCTCCGCCTCCGCCGCCTCCGACCATTCTAACGAGAATGTATTGTACACCCGCGGGGGTTGTGTATGTTCCAGAACCTGATGTGAATTTTTGAATTGTGGGGTTTATAACTGCTGCAATTCCTGATACATATACAGCATTCCACGCAGCAGCAGTCGTTAAAGATGTAGAAATTACTGTTACTGTCAACTGTGTGTTAGCCGACATCACTTGTATAACGTTACTACCGCTTGATTCAACAGTTACAGTTCCTGTACTATTATTTATAATCTGGAATTGTTGACCTAAGACTAGGGTTGAGGTTACAGGCAATACCACTGTTTGTGTTGACGTTCCTGTGAAATATTGTTGATATGTACTACCAACTACTAATGTGGTAGTTCCTGCTGCCGTCACAGTCGTAGTGTACCCTTCAATTAAATTATTAGCTTGTAAATTTTTGTTGGCGTCCCAAGAAGCAAAACTAGAAGCTGCAGGAGTGGAGCTTGTTGGCGCTAATGCAAGTGTTGGGGTGGTGGTGGAATTTGTTACGGTCCCAGTTACGTTGTCTTGATTAGTGAAGGCAAAGCTAGTGACGGTTCCGTTTGTACCACTGGATGCGGCGGTAATTAATCCCTTTGCGTTGACCGTTATGTTCGCATTAGTAAAACTACCAACATTGGAGTTAACTGTTGCTAATGTTAGGGCAGAACCCGAAGTAGTTGCATCTCCGCTCAATGCAGCTGCAGCAGTTACTAAACCTTTTCCATTTACCGTTACAGACGCAAATGTTCCAACATTGGAGTTAACTGTTGCGAGAGTTAAAGCAGCACTTCCAGGCCCGGAAGCAGTGGCATCTCCGGTTAAAGCCGTTATATAGTTTCCTGATGCTTGTTTACTATTAAACGTTGACCAATCAGTAGAGCTGAGAGCGCCTGTCGTAGACGATGACGATAGAGCTAAACTCAAGGCTTGACCTGATAAACTTAACCCATTTGCTGTAGATAATGTGACATCCCCAGTATTATTACCAGAGTTTGTACCGCTAGTGATACTACCAGCTAACGTAATGCCGCTTGTTCCTGGAGTTATGGTTGCTAGTCCAGCTGTATTTGGTGCTTTAAACTGCCAACTATTACGATCTCCAGAAGTTAAAGCATATCCAGTTGCTATAGAATTTTCTTCAATGTTAATACCAGAACTAGATCCGGAGCCGACACCGCCGGCTGTATTGACATTAATAACAGGATTTGAAACATTTAACGTCGTACTATTTTCAAATATTGTAGTACCTTGGATATTAACAGTTGCACCACTTCGTCCGATATTAATAATGCTCGCATTAACTGTACCAATAGCCATAGTTCCGGAAGCTATTGTATCTGCACCTGAGATAGTTAAAGTACTAGCAGCAAAATTACCAGAAGCATCTCTTTTAACAATAGTATTAGGAGTATTTGCAGACGTAGCTGATGTTACTGAAGAAGCAGCTGTGTTGAAAGTATTCCAGTCAGTAGAGCTTAACGCACCGGTTGTAGAAGTTGAAGAGAGTCCTAAAGAGAGTACTTGATTTGCATCAATACTTAAACCATTTGCTGTAGCATTAATAGTTACTGTACTAATCTGATCAAAGTTACCTGTGAATGGATTAAAATTAAATGATAGCGCCATAATTAACTCGCTACAACTGTAGATAACCTATTAGAGCTATCATAAGTCAAAGTTAATGTCTTAACAGTTACGGAAGCTAGTTTATAAACTGCTGTTCCAATTTGTCCAGTTCCGTTTCCCGAAGCAATATAAGTTAAATCAACTTCATTGAAGGCTGTAGGAACTAAAGATCCGGTAAGCCGTGCAGTTAATAAGTTAATCTCAGACGTTTGATTCGCAGAAGTTGCAGCTCCAGTAGGTAAAGGTAAACTTTGATCGGAAGCAATAGTTACAGGCAATGATGCGGACATTGTTGTCTGTCCTAATGCAATTGCTGAACCACCGACTTCAGTTAAATTTACATTTCCGATTACAACGTCACCGGCTAAGGATACTTTTAAATTACCGGATGCATCTAACTGTAGTGGTTCCGTATTTCCGCTTGAATTCTCACCACCAACCACAATGCTGGCATTAGGAATAGGTAATCCATTCGTAGAACCCGTTAATGTTACATTGCTGGAACTTGGATAATTATATGATTGACTCATAATTAGCCTCCCAAATTCTTATCTGTAATATAGATAGAGCAAGTTCCCGTTCCAGCAGTTGTGGAGGTATAAGCTAATCTTACAGCATAAAAAGGTAATTGATTTAAATTGATTACAATGGTGTCATTTGCAGCGGCGACGAAAGGAACACCACCGGCTAGGGTTAAACTTGTCCAATTTCCAGGATTGACAACAACACTGTCATTTCCCTCATTGACGTAGTAATCATTGCTGACTTGCACCGCGAAGGTTCCAACTGAATCAGTTGTAGTTACATTAATCTGATAACTACAGTTATCCATGTACCGTACAACTGTAGGTGCTGAATTAAAAGATGCAGATAAACTTTGATTAGTCGCTAATGTGGTAACTAGCGTGTTTTTACGTCCCATTGAACCCTCCTCGTGGGTAAGACAATGTAATGTCTAGGCTTCATACTTAGCGGAATGACCTTATTTGTCCCCTTGGTGCCGAGCTTCTAAGGATTGAGCACTTGTTTGATAGGATTTCGGCATTTTCTGTAATGCCGGCGCGGACTTAACTCCCTTTGAGGGTGCCTGTTGAGCTTGCATCTGTTGCTGCATTGGTTTTGCTTGAGCAGCCATGATAGAAGGCGCGGTCATAGTAGAATCAAGTGGCGATGCCATAAACATAGAGATCCCAACCCTAGTTTTATAGGGTATAACTATATCTTTATGGGACGCATTAGAGATTTCTTCCATCATCTGTGACTTTAAGCCATTGTATAATTGAGGAAACATGGTACCAACATGCTGAATATCTTGAGCCGTAATAGTTCCATTCTTTACCTTTTCAAGTACTAATAAAGGTTGTTGGGCAAGCTGTAAGGCACCATTATAGGTAGCTTTTTGTGTTGTAGAAGGCACCGGTTTACTGTCTAATGGTGCCTTCTTATCTAAATCAGGCCTTAAACTATTGAGGTAATTTACCACCCCGCCAATCATCATACCTCTAGCATTATTGTGATCGGGCATTATGTTTTGCAGAGGATCATCATGTGCGAAGATAGGTCCAGGATTACCTTGAATGCTTCTTAATTGTTTGTTAAGTTTCTCAATCTCTTTATCAGATGGTTTAGCATGCTCGGGAAGTATTGCTACACCTAATTTGAATATGTTCTTAACAGCCTTAGATGCTAATTCTGCTCCTTTAATAGCCGAAGTAGTATGTTCTACAGCAGCTTTAACACCCTGGGCAGTGGCAGCACTTTCAAACAAAGGCTTAGCTAATGCTGATATTAATGGCTTAAAGACTGGTCCAATAGCTTTAGCACCTATAATTGCGCTGATAGAATGCGGTAATCCGATGGAATGGGCCAAACCACCGCCGATAGTAGCTCCTAGGGTTGCACTACCCGCATCTGTTAGCCCGTGGTGGATAAACCAATCCGCGAGTTGGGAGCCCATAGTTTGTTTCTCTAAAGTTGACATTGTCACGTTTAGAGGAGTTTTCATTATAGGAGATTCTAATCCTAAGTTTGCATGTGTGTCTGAAATGACCTTATGATACTTCTGAGAGGCATCTATAAAGTTTTGTAGTTTAGATTGTTTAATCTCGGCACTGGGGTTTCCTAATTGATTCAGATAGGTATTTACCTTACCAGGATTAATGACTTTGTCATCACCGACTTTAGTCATAAAGGTAGATTCAAAGTCTTTAAGAGCAGGTAAGTAGTCTTTAAAGGCTCCATTAATGGCAACTTGACGTTCCGCAGCTTTACCCCAGACTTTAGTATCTTCTAAACTAGTTCTTAGATCATGGGCTAATTCTTTAGCAGCATTACGAAATGGACGCTCCTTAAGAGGTACGATATCTTTATTAAATCTACCCCATTCTTGAAGCTGTTGTTTTAACTCTTGCGTTGCATTAAAGATCTTAGACGGATCATCAGACATGACAGCTTGTTTATACTTAACTGCTTGTTCTTGTAATAATCCGGCGTGCTCATCTTTACTTAACTTCTGTAATACGTTATCAACCTTATCAGTAATTTCATTAACTTGACTACTAATCCCCTGATGCATAGTAGGAACAGCCGATTCAATATCTTTAGCTTTTAAGCCTTTCGGACCATAAACTTCATCAGCAACACCTGTAATACCGGCGTGCAGGTCCTCTAATTCATGTGTCATGGAGGTAACGGGATCGGGGTTCGACATGTGCTCATTAATCCGACCTTTGAAATCTGCCGCTAACTGTGAAGCTTTATTCCCTAGCGTTGCATCCCAAAGACTACTGACAGACTTAGCACCACCGCCGACCATACCGCCTAATACAGCAGCCATGCCTAAATCAGCAACAGCACTCTGAGCGGATTGTTCAGGATCTTTTAATACCATCCTGGAAACTTCATCACTTCCAGTAATTAACATGTTCTCAATAGCACCTTTAGCAGCTGCGGCGCCAATCTTAGACGCTAAGGTTTCTCCTGCAACGGGTGCTAACTTTGCAGCAATATTTTCAACCGCTCCTAATTGCGTAAACTTAGCCAGTTGTGGTATTGCTTCTGATAAACCAGTAAGCCCTGCTTTAGCTGCAGCACTTTCGCCTAAAGTTGCAAGAGCTGGAGCTATAAAACCCGTAGCTTCACCAGCGAAAGCCGTCGCAGGATTCGCTTCAGCTCTGCCACGAATATCTTCTGGGTTTACGCCGAAGGATTCTTCTAACATAGGTGCTATAGGACCTACAAGGCCCTTTCCAGCGCCTTCTGCAAATGTCTTGGCCTGTTCTCCTAAAGAACCATATTTCTCTTCCTGCATCTCCGGAGCAATGAATTCATTGAGGCCGACAGGTTCAGTTTGTGCTGATTGATCGACTGAGGGGCCACTGTCAGGACGGGCGATAAACTCGTCTAAACCTTCGGGTACATCATTCGTAGCCATTTGATTTCCTATTCTACGTTCAATTTTTTCAATACAAGTTTAGCACGACTGTCATTGGGGTTGGCTTTTGCCCATTCAACGTATTTTTTCTGTTGTTGATTTAAACTACCAGGAGCTTGGGTAGACCCAAATTTTTCAAGATCTATACCATAGGTTTTAGCTAATGGAGCAGCAGACTTCTGAGCTAAGAATTCTGTTAATGCTTTTCGTTTCGCCGCAACTGTTGCCGCCTTATCACCTGGTTTAGGTTCTAAGTCCGATGTTGTTTTCTGTTCAAACTCATTAACTCTACCTTCTAAGTCGTGAATTAGTGGTAACATCATGGATCTCATTGCCAGAATCGAGGGGGGGTTAAAGCCCGCTCTACCAATCCTACCACCGATCGTGTTTTCTTTCATCGCTTCATCAAAATGCTGTAGAATCTGATCACTATTCTTCTTGGCGTTCTGCGCAGTTCCAATTTCTTTTGAAACTTCCTTTTGCTTGTCAGGTGGAACAATGCTTTGAATGAGAGAAGCGGGGTCCATTTTCGACAATTGCTCAGGTGTTGAGTTGGCAACCATATCCCGAACTGCCATTTGTTGGACGACAGGAGCAGTTTGCATATGGAGTTGTCCTAGAAGTTGTTGACCTCTAGACTTGGCCAGTGCCGACTGTGATTTACTTGTAGATTCACCAATCTTGGCGGCCATGAGATCCTGCATCTGCATTCTTGTCATCTCAACCGCTGCATTCTCGTCTTTTAGCCTATCTCGATTCATGCTGAGTAGAGTTTGGCGTTTACCGAGGTCCGCCTTCTGTGAGTCAATATCTCTATCAATCTGTCTGTTTAAGAACTCTAATGCTTGGTTAGGTCCACCGGTTAACCCTGAGCCAAGTCCGCCTAATGCAAGACCGACACCGGTCATCAGCTTACCCATGGTATCTTGTTTACCCATAAATCTATTGGGTTCGATGTGACCATTGAGGTAATCCTGCATCATAGCGTGTCTCTCGGTCTCAATCTCGTTAACCTTAGCCTTGTGGTCAATCATCAACTGATTCACTGCTCCGGCTTGGTCCTTCATGATTTGTGCCTGCGCTTTTGCACCTGCCGACTCTGCCGCTGCCTGACCTTGAATACCCGCTTCTGACTCCTTAACACCAGCTCCATAAGATCCAGGTTGCTGTTGGGGTTGTTGACTCTGTGGTTGCGCTGCAATACCGTCAGTTGGCGCTGCTGTGCCAGTTGGCGCTGCTGTGCCAGTTGGCGCTGCTGTGCCAGTTGGCGCTGCTGTGCCAGATTGTGCTGTCATACTTGGCGCTTGTGCGTTTGCTTGTTGAATCTGTTGTGGGTCAAGTCCCATCTGTTGTTGCTGTTCAGGACTGACTGACTGCGAGGGGGGCATGTTGTTGATAACAATAGATTTGTCATCTGACGGATTGGAATCTCCCGCCGCTTCTCCACCCTCTGCCATCTTCTCGTACTGTAGATGTTGTTTAGGTTCTGGCTTATCCAACTTCTCAACTATTGGAGCTTGATATGGTTCGTATTCGATGTGGTGCTTGGGTTCCGGATGCTCTAACTCTTCAACTTCTAACTCACCGCCCTTTGCAGCTCTAACACCGCCGGCTGGCTTCATAGAGGGATCTGGTGACTGCATGATGGGTCTTGGAACTTTCTTAGACTCCTCAAGCTTCGGATTAGACTGCTTTATTTCACCACCATCTGCCATCTTTAAATTATCTAGGTTCTGACGATTCATCGGATGCAATGCTTTGATTGCAATCTTGACTTCATGTCCATCAGGGTGTGTCAATGTTGCCGTATGTTCATCTCGACTCTTAAGCTTAAACTTGGAAAGGTCTACTTTCATCTTCATATACTACTTACCTTTCTTCTTAGCTTTGACAGCCTTGACGAATTTATGTGCCGCTTCTGCTGGGTTTGCAGATTGAGTAACTGATCTTGGGAGTACTATTTCACCAGGGCTTAAGATTGCAGGTACAGTATCGTTAGAGTAGCTATCTTTAGCCCCCCCGACCTTAGCTTTACCGGGGACATGACCGCCGACCTTCATATCTGTAACTTTGCCACCTGACGCATACATCAACTGACCAAGTTTAGACTTACCTTTGTAATTCTCTTTCTTTATAGCATCATAACCTGTTTGAGATGGTATTTCCCCACCTTCAGCATACGACGTCCCAACGCCACTCATATAGTTAGCGGATGCGGGTTGAACAGTAGCCCCCCCGGTTCCGCCCAAAGCTCCAGTAACAGCGGATCCTATCCCACTTGCAATACCGCCGCCAATCTGTCCTATCTGTGCAGCTTGTTGTTGTCCTTGTCCTGCTTGTATCGAATTGATAGCTTGTTGCTGGCTTAACATCTGCTGTTGTTGTTGTAATGCTGTCTGTGCTTGGCTATTAACCGCATTCTGTTGCTGACCTACCTGTGTCCCAGCCAACGATGCCATATTGCTTTGTTGAGCCTGTAATGCGCCAATAGACCCTAACTGTTGTTGAGCTTGCAATGTTGCAGCTTGGCCAACTGCCTGCTGTTGAGTATTAGCACCTTGTTGAGCTGCCTGTCTAGCCATCAAGCCCGCATTAGCACCAGCGCCTCGTTGGCCTGCCATTAACGCAGCTTGTTGATTAACATTGGCGCCTGTAGATTGATTAAGTTGATTTAGCGCTGGTGTAGGTCCTTGCCCTTGTGCCATAGCACCAAGTTGATTGGCTAGCGCTTGTTGTTGATTATATACGGAGGATTCATTCCCAACCCCCCCGGCAGCCTGCAACTGTGATGCCAATTGCCCTTGCCCCCCCTGCGAAGCTGCCAAATTGGCGCTATCGAGGTTGACTTGATTAGCAGCGGGGTTAGATTGTGCCCCCTTTGAAAGTGCATTTATACCAGCTCCAGCTGCTGCTGATGCGATCCCACCAGCTATTGCCGGTATTAAAGGTGCTAAAAAGGGCATAGGATCTCCTAGAATGCATAGTTTACACCAGTAAACTAATGACTAAAGGCACTTATGTACCTCTATTCTTAGCGGAATGACCCCCCTACAATCTCGCCAACCTGCCGACTTGACACCAGTGGGATTGTAAACTGTTGTAATTACAGTCAATTTGTAGACTTATACACCATAGAAACGCAAATAGGGGCCTATTTCACCCCTCAAAATTCGCGGATTGGCCCGATTTGTGCTTAAAAACCTGTCTATGGGGAGTCAACTTGTCAACTTGTTGGGGGAGTCAACTTGTCAACTTGTTGGGGGAGTCAACTTGTTGGGGGTGTTAATTTTTCGGTGTATTAACTTGTCAAATGTTGGGGGTGTTTTTTGTTAAGTCAAGTATTGCTGTGAACATATTCGGGAAATTGGTAAATCCATGCATTAAAGCTCTTTGGTGAGTATTGCGATCTTGACTAAACATTATTAATTTATTTTTACCAAGGGATTTTGAAACCTTGATTAAGGATTCTGTAATCAAGTTTAATGCTTTGTGTCTTTGGATTGGTGAAGCTTCTGGATTAGTGATGTATGAGTCGAGCATTGCATAAGGACCTTCCATATCGCGCATAAAGCCTGCAGCAATGACAATATCGTCTTGGATTACGACTCTCCCTACAACCGGTAAGTCATTTGTTAAATTTGGGTCCATTCCGTGCGCTATAAGTAGTTGTTGTATGAGTCCTTGAGAATTATTGGTATTAGTAACTGTCATTGTCATATAACCCCCTCTAACAGAGCATACGTGTTTCTGAACGTACATCCAATAGATAATCTAATAAACGTTCGACTTGAACATCATCATCAAGATACCTAATCCATTGAGGGTAGGTTAAAGCTAATTGAAATTTTAGATTTACATCCGTCATAATAACCCAAAGTTACCACAATTTTGAATTTGTGTCAAGTTTGGATATGGTATAACGTTAATAACAGTCCATACCATATTATGGTATTAACCGAAGTTACGGCTGGCTTTGGACGTCCTGAATCCGCGTTTAGTTCCAACAATAAGATTCATACCGGTTAAGGTTAACCCAGCTCCTTGATAGTTACCATATTGTGAATTGTAAACTTCAGTTACAGTTACTTGAAATGATTCACATTTTTGTTGTTGCGGAAATACGCGAGCTTCAAAAACGTTTGCTTGGCCTTCCCAACCACCGTCGCCTTGACTTCCCCAAGTAGATCCAGAGCCCCAGAGTTGGTCACTACCCCACGTTACTGGTTGTTGACTTGGTGACACAATCGTTGATTGAGTTGGCGATGGATTATAGTTATACGCTAATTGGACATTTAGGTTAAACGGAGAGAGATATTGTCCTAACAAGTACAGTTGGTAGAATCGTTCGTATCCTTGTACACCAGCTAAGGTAATCCATCCAGTTGTAAAACTCATGGTAACTGGTGTTGAGCCGTCAAGATATACACCATTTGTTTCTTGATATAATTGGCCTAATGATGTTACGTAGGTGTGTAATCCTTGATAAATAGTACTTGATTGCGCATATAGATTAGTGAATGTACCCCATTGAGAGTAGAAATAATCATAAATCAACGTTATGCCGCTATCTAATGTGAACCGGACCTGATTGGTTGCCGGGACGTTTACAGCGGATAATACAGTGGCTCCAGTTGTTAAGCTTTCAACTGGAGCCCCGATGTATTGTGTTGCTAGGTCCCGTCCAACTAGCCATATACCTTTGTTTGATTGAAACATCAGGCCTTGTGGCATAAAAACTATAGATTGTTGATTTGTACAACCAACAACTGAATTGATTAATGTAAAATCTGAATATTGACTATTAGCCCCAGTATTATCTGGTCCTATACCATTGACGTAGCCCAATGCATTCTGTTTAAAGATAATAAGCTTATCGTCCATAGGTGCCATTGCTGTAATGGGACCCGTGGAACCTTCAGATGCGGTTGTTGGAGCTACATACAACGTTAATAGGTCTGAGAACTCAACAGGTGTAGCTTCAATGACTTGCTTAGAAAACCACAATAAGTTTCTATCTTCAGCATCTAATAACCATACTCTGTTATTAAATAGTGTAATCAGGTCCGTTGCGGGGGGCGCAATGTCTTCTAAAACGCCGCCTGTAGTATATATCAGATTATTACCTTGAATTGAAGAATCGTTCAAAGTGTCTACATAAGTTATTGAATCTACTGTAGTATTATTTAACACGGGGGCAGTAATAGAAGTTGTTTGATAATAATTCTGAAATTTAGCCGACCAACGATAAATCACTATAGAAACATTAGTTTTGTAAGTTAATCTTAATGTAGGGATATTCAATATCACAGATCCTGTTCCTGTTTCACCAGTTCCTGTGGTTGTTACTCCGACAGGGATTGATGGTGCACTTCGGAATAGGTTACCTTGATTATCAGTCCATTCATAGGTCACTTGATAGTAATAGGCATTCGTATTGGTGGTATTATCTGGTTGAGGACCCATAGCCCCCCCAGTTGCACTCCACGCGGCTTCAACACTGTCTGGCCATAAGAAGAAGCTTTGCTCGACAGGGGTAACACCATCATACATAGAGAGGTATCCACCCGTATAGTTTAGATTATTACCGATTTCCGCTGTTACGAGTGTTGGTGGAGCAAAGTTGAAGGTTACTAGGTTAATCCCTAACTGAGCGTAGATGCCACCACTTACACTTTGAATGCTATTACCTTGGGTATTTAATGCAGTTATTGAATCTTTATATAAATATGAAATTGTTATTTCATTTGTGTCATTATTTACACTAGTGCTGGGTAAGCCTAATGTGTAATAATTGCCACCATTAGAATACGCTAATTTACTGATAATTATGCCGCTTGCATTTAAGAGAAAGTAGGTGGGTTGATACGGCGATTCGTATATAGATAAAACATATGGTTCAGAGTTATATAGAAATGCTTTAGAAGCTAATCCTACAGAACGTTTTAACACGTTTGGAGTTCCTAACGTCCCTGTTATCGTTAATGTGTTAGTATCAATATAATGGGTTGGTATTGCACTATCATATGAGTAATTATTGGCTACTTCGTAGAATAAGGTACAGACACTATTTGCGCCCCCACCTTGTGCGACAGATGTTAAGTTTAGTATAGTACCACTAGCGATTGTTGCTGTTGGCGCCAAAGCTTGTGCTAATGTACTATAAACTGCAAATGTATAGCCTGTTGTTGTGCCTAAGTTATAGTACGATACATAGATTAGTGGATTAGTGGGATTAGTTTCATCTACTGCTAAACTAAATATTGTCCCAATCTGTCCCGAAAACGTAACGGTTGGTCCCAATGCGAGAGATTGGGACAAATATGTAACTTTAACCGATTGCCCCCCAGAAAGGTTATTATAAGCTATATAAAGATTGCTGTTAGCGACTATACCGTCAAAAGCAACCGTAGTAGACGGGGAATAACCATTGGAGATATCTGTAACAGCGCTCACATAAGTAGGAGTTTGTGTACTAATAGCAATATATGATAAGTGATGCACACCGCCAACGAGGGTTGTATATAATATAATAAAATACGGACCCATTAAGAATACACGGGGGGTCCCATATGTTGGATCGGCATTCGGTAATAAAGTAGGGGCTACAATGTTTTGACCCGTTGTAGCATCTAAAATTACATATTTATAGGCTGGAGTGACAGAACCCCCAGATGGTATATAATCTGTATAGGCTACACAAGCTATGCCATTTGTAGCTGTTACGGAATCTGCTTGCCCTTGATATGTCCCATTTCGGACTGCAGGTAATGTCGTTAAATCACATGGCAGGATCGAGCCTTTATTAACCCAGCTAGAACTTCCTGTTGAATATGATTCTAACGTTGTACCTAAAGCGGTTAAATCTCCATTAAATGTAGTCAAATAAGCAGGTGTTTGCGCAGGGAGTGGGGTTAATGCACCAAAACCATTACGTTTCTTTAGCTGACCGCCTTTGTCGAATACAGAATTTTGCAATGACAAGAATTTGCCAGGTTGAACCCTAAATGGATCAGTCTTGGTATCTAGCCCTTGAGCAAAACTAATGTCGATGGCTTGTTTATTCAACATGAATCCTACAATTCGTATACAATAAGTTGCGCATTCTCTAAGTATGCGGTAGCGAAATTTATATTAGACGAAGATACGTACATATATAAGGTGTAATCATAAGTTCCTGGGGCGGATTGAACACCGTAATCAATGGCAGATAAGTTAATAGGAACAGTGTAAGTATAATTATTATCGTATGTAGAAAACGCAACTTCAGAGAATGATACCTGTCCGAACGCGACATTTCCGAAACCGGCCCTTGTTATTAGATAAAAAGCGCTCATGGCCCATGATTGTGGAGCTCCTGTACCGTTTACGGTTCCAGATACGCCCATAAATCCAGCAGTTAGCGCAGAAAATTGTGACTGTAAGCTGATGGAAACAGGTCGTACGCTTGTAACTATCTGAAGGGTAGCTAAATTAACGGGGGAGGTACTTGCAGTAGAAGCATTAACATTTACTACGCCGATCCCCCCGGGTACATTTGAATTTATAGTTCGGGTTCTGCTCACGGCAATGGCATTGGCACCCGTAGCAGTCATTGTCTGACCTATAGCATTAGCGCCAACAGCAGTCATATCTTGACCCACTGTATCGTAACTAATACTACCCATATTACCAGAGGTATCTAATACCATTACTTGGGTATTTCCCGAACTATTAAATGGGGGCAAAGTAAGAGTGTAACTGGAAGCTAATGAACTTTGGGGTTCAAGAGTTACAAAATTAGATCCAGATATATTATTTCCGAATAACACAGAACCGGCTTGGATATTTGCCGGCGTATTGGAGGCTTCATTAACAACTAATACACCGCCAACAAATGAAGCCGTTGCTGTTCCGCTAGAGATTCCGGAAGAAGTAACATTTAAAGATCCTCCGTTAGTCATTTGGACCGTTAACGCCCCACCGCTATACCAGTAAAGGTTATTATTTAACTCATACAAACTACCAACCGCAAGTGTTGGTGTGGCAGTTAGATTTACAAAATTAAGTGAATTGGAGCTTGTTAAGTTATGTCCTTGAATACTTAAATCACTATTAATATTCAATCCGCTGGGTGTAATTTGAACCCCACTATTTAAACTGTGATTGTGAGAATCTATGATATTTAATGAGTTGTTGACTTGCGTTGCGTAATCCGGACCGCTGTCAACACCCACCACAGGAATCGGTAAAAGCATGTTACTTGAAATGGTGGTAGTTGCCATATTAGAAGACCGCCAATGACACCACGCAGGGTGCCGAACTTGTTAGAGTTAAAGTTGTAGAGTTGAATGGTTGCGACCTATAAATTGTTGCCGCAGCATTTGTGTCGGTTATAAACCAGCCTACGGGAGTAGAGCCCAAATGATGGTTGATAACATTTGTTCCTGAAACTAAAGAAATACCACTTAACAGCGTTGGATTTGTTAAAGGATTCTTTAAGACTGGATTAAGCTGCGAGGCCCAAGATGATTGCATTAGCATGAGGTTAGTATTTGGGTCTTTAAAGGTCGGCAAAGCCATTTATTCCCTCTTTCCATTATGCAAGAAACAAGCCCCGCTGCTATGCATTAAGGCTTCTGCCTGTCCTACACGTTTTCCTATTTCATATCCATTATTATGGCCTACAAGATAGCCTGTTGCCACGGCTACACTTGTTAAATATACTAATAAAATTATAGATAAGATATGTTTCATACTAAAATCCGCCAAGCGGACCTCCATTACCATAACCACCATTCATAGAGCCCCACTGACCGTTTTGTCTTATGTCTGTAACTCGGTCAGGTTGGCCCATATCTCGATTGTCCGCAGTCTCTTCGATACGTTGCTTAAGGAATACAAGTTCTTGGTCTAATTTCGTTGTATCAGATTCTTCTTTATCTAACGCATACTTAGCAGCTCTTATAATGATATATTGATTCCATCCCGATATACCAGTTGAAGTTAAGTCTGTGTCTTGTAACAACTGTGTCAAGCGTGGGATATACCAAATCCGTAGATTTTGGCCGGCAGATGGTGTTGGAATTAATTCAATGTTATTGCCCATTACTCTATATTGTAGATTAAACACACCGTAAATGGTGGAAGCTGTATTAGGATAAACAAACTTATTTCGATCCATGAAATTGAATTTATTGATTGTAACCCAAGCATTATTTGCAGTATTAAGCGATAGATCGACACCCTTCATCTTATAATAAGCTGGCGCTATATAGCCTGGCGTTCCATTAATACCGTTAATAAAGGGTGTTACGCCATCTGGTAGAGGATATAAATACGTTTGATTATTGTTATTAGGTTGTGAAGGCCATTGAGCAGGCGTAGCAATAAAGTATTCTTCATCAGCTGTAACTAGTAAATCGTATAATTCATACATTGCCTGATTAATGAAGCTATTCCACTCAGGTAAAGTAACAAAATTAGATCCAACTCTATCTGCTCGCTGCTGTGACATGAGGCGTAATTGACCTAAACTCATCTCCGCAGTTGGTGTGGGGATGATAGATTGTGGTGTAGTATAAGGACTAACAGTTCCATTGGATGCAGCAACTTGGTAAAAGTATTCAATTCCAACACTTACCGTTGTATCTAAATAATTATTAAGTGAAGACGTTGCTAAAGCCGTAAAGTTAACACCATCTGTGCTGCGTTGGATCACGTAGGAAGTGGCACCAGTGGATAGATCCCAACTCAAATAGTTGACGCGATTCCCGGTCTGCAAATAGAAGTTATTAGGTGTAGATGGTGCAGCCATTTAAGCTCCTGTTAAAACAGACGGGCGACTCGCACGCCCCCGGCCCCTATACCATGGCTATATGGTCCCGAATTCATTACGTTTTAAGCAAGTGTGGTTCGGGTATCTTGGCTTATTCGCCTTGAACTATAACTGAACTATTGCTCAACAAAAAACTTAAACTGATTACAGATCCATCGACTGGAGCTGCTACAGCACCGGATAAATTTCTGCATTGAAGAATAATTTGTCCGCCGAAGCCTTGAGGAAAGCTAAGAGGTTGAGCGGGAGCTAAAGCTTGCTTGCTGTCTCCAACGGTTTCAATTGACATAACTGCGGATCCAGCAGCTGCGGTTGGAGCTACTCGAGATACAGAAGCGACACCTGATCCAGTTGCTTTAGCAATGAAAGCTAGGCCCACTGCAGGGGTTAAACCTGCTGGAACTCCAAGAGCTAACCAATCAGCTGCTGTAGCATCTCCTAAGATGGTGATAACATAAGGGACGCCGATGGTAAGAGCAGCGTCACTAGCATCTACTGGGAGAGAAGATCCTAGTGGAGATACGATAGCGTTTCCGCCTGTGTAAAGTCGGCTATAGTTGTCTTGAAATTGGATTACAATAGTTCCAGAAGCTGGATTTGGATTTGTTACAGAGATTCCAGGAGTTGAAGGATTTGAGTTTCCAAGTCCAGGAGTTGCAGAAGTATGCATGAATACGTTTTGGATGTAGGGTCCTTTTAGGGATCTAATTCCTAAACCATTTCCGTTTGTAGAATCAACTACGAAGTTGCAGTCTAAAAGAACGGGCATAACGTGCCCAGTGTACATGCGAGAGTTTGCAAAGTTACGATTAGCAATATAATTATCCAACTTTCTTAGGGAATTTTACTTCCACTACGTTAGTATTGTAGCCCGCTAACTCGGAATTATTGTTCGATTCTAAGTACCCGATCAAATTAGAAAGAGTTTTAATATTATCTTCTGGATTTAATCGATAAAAATCTTCTCTCTAAGCTAATACGCACTTTTTACATTCAGATGCGTATCCTGCAATAGAGGTTGGATATTTTCTAAAGCGTGATTTTTTGTAGAATTCAGAAGTTTCTTTTTCTGAATTGCACTTTGAGCAAACTTTAAGCACTCGATATCCTTTGTTATCCTAGTACTAGGGAAGCATATAGCGCCCTTTCACCGGATAATACCTAGGACCTCTTAGCCGGGAGTAGTCTGAGGACATCTCAGCTTACATATTTAGCGGATTGACCATTTATTAGCCTCTTACTAGCCAATTAAGTAGCTGGGTAGCTAATACCATTGACCAAACTATTACTGCTACGGTGATATCTGTTAGTTTACTTTTCATATATTCTCCTATGAAAACAGTTTGTTAAGTCTATTGACAACTTCCAGCGCATCGATTCGAGTCTTCCAAGCACTTTGAATTGCTTTGGTAGTTTTATTAATAACTACATAATAACCTGTTGTTAGTTGCCCTACTACATAAACCTTATTCTTTTTAATTTCGTTATTCATACTTATAGTATCTAATAGAACCGTAATATAGTCAACCATTAATTTACTAATTATAAGTCTGTGGGTTCATTGAGGATTATAATAATCCAGTATATTACCATAAATATAAATAAGGACATTATAACTCCTTAAATAAGGACCCCTCAAGGAAAGGAACTTGAGGGGTACGCGGGCCAAACTTTGGGGGTTCTCGCTTTTGGTAGGAAGGAACCCGCCGAACCTAACCTCTATGTCTTATAAGTACTGCAGTTGCTGTGCCACCTGTTTACGTAATGATTTCAAGCTGTACCTACTCCGATTATCGTCTATCTTTTAGACGCTGTCTGATACTTAAACACTATAGATTTTTAAGTGTGATATAGTCATGAATAACACCCATACCATCCTCGGGGGCGTTTCGATCCTCTTCAAATGGAGGGCAACCCTTATAAGCATCGATTGTATGTTCTTCTTTATCTCTAACTTTTAGCTTTGTATCTTTACATTTCGGGCAACATTCAGAGTCAAGACTTGCCCTCATATATACATTCTTTTCCCATTTAAAACCGCAATAATGGCATTCAAGCATTAGTATCATAATATGTCCTTATAAGTAGAGTATCATACTTAATCAGCTCTTATGAGCAAAAAACCGATCCCAAATGCTATTAATGTGAATATTATAAAATCCACGTTCATACGGCGCCACATTCTAAACTCGGTAAAGCAATAGCTTTTTCACCGTGTAAATCTTTTCCTTTGCGATCTAATACGGCGAATACAAGGCCTTTATAGAGTTTATCACCGTGATATTCGTCCCCATCTTCCACTGGAGATACGTGGGCATAACCTCGTGAATCAATAAAGGCCACAACACACTCTATATTAGCTAAGACAAATCTATTCCCTAAATGGTACATCATGCGAACTCCTCTGTAAAAAACGATAAACGTAAATTGTATAATACTTCCATTAGCTGACGATCACACGAATAATCCTCAGTAATTAGCTGTACCATAGCCAAACTCAATAAATTGTATTCTCGTGCTCTGACATTTTCGTTCACAGAGTCGGGAGTTAAGTACATATAAGCCATATGTTCTCTATCGTGAATTTCTAAAAACTGCCATAACTCCGTACAAAACAATATTTCATTCTCAAAACTCAGTTGTTTTCCTAAAACCCATTGCAACTCTTGTACTATATCATCACAGTCTTTACAATTGCAATCCGTAGTATGGCCTTTACCAGCCCAAGTTATGTTAACATAGCTAGCATCTTTAGTATAGCACTGGCTATTATCTACTGTAAACTGAGCTGCCGGATTCTTCTGCCAGTCATCGAAGAGTTGGTCAAGCATTTCTTGACTCATTTCTTCTTCCTTAAATTCTAAAGTAATTTCTTCTTTACATGTACGACAGTAATAGAATTCTTTTCCTAATACTTCATTCCGGATTCCGGGGTTTTTACATTTACGACAAATCATATGTTACTCCTTTAACTGAAGATTATAATTGCACCTATAAAGCTAATTGTGAGTGCAACGAACAAGCCGACCATAGCGAGAAAAGGGCTACCAACCGTAAACACTACTGCTTTAACAAACATTCGACTTAAAAACGGTTTAAATATTGCGAAAACATGGTATCCGAAGAAGATAGTCATTAGTACTATTAAGATTTCCAACATACTTTGTCTCCTTGATTAAAGAATACCAAAGTCATCATTTACTGTCAACTAATTATTTATAACGCAACCGGCGACTACGGTAAAGTCACATGGAGCGGTTGTCGAAGTTGACGCATAGTGTCCTGGAGGTATCAGTGCTAACCATGCATTAGTACCATCCCAGTAAACAGCGTAGATATTGCCTCCAACACACAATCCTGACTCAGGAAAGGTTGTTGGATAGTTGGGGGTATAACCGGGGCAGAATTGCACTGTTGTGGTCGGTGCGGCGTTTAAACCGGGTATTCCTTGTGGTCCTGCTGGTCCTTGGGCACCGGTAGCGCCGGTAGGTCCTTGAGCTCCAGTAGCGCCGGTAGGTCCTTGAGCTCCAGTAGCGCCGGTAGGTCCTTGGGCACCTTGGGGACCTTTTTCTATGATGTATTGAGGACCGCAACCTACAATTAGTAATAAAACTATTAGTAATTTATACATGTTTAACTCCTTTTATATCTGTCACCGTATAGAATACCTTTAGACGATCTATAAAGTCAAGTAGACGGGGACTAAAACCATATAACTCGCCGACATAACAACAGACAACAATAATTGGTACACCGTATGCTACAGCAATTGGTCCGATAGCTTCATAACGCTCTTGTTCAGTTTTATCACGTAGTAATATTTCTATTGGTTTTGCGTTAACTCGATAATCATCGGCATTTAATACCATATTAAGCCGCATCTTTCTTGTGTTGTTTCAATGCCGCTTGAACAATCTGATGAAATTTAAGTCTATAACGTGCTTCTTTCTTAGTTGTTAATCTATCTTCTTGAAGCTTTTCACTAATAAAACCTAATAAATCAATAGTTTGCCATTCCCAATCTGGTCTAGACACATCACCTTTGCTTATACCACTAGCTATAATGTATGACTTCATACCGTCCTCCATGAATACATAATACTACCGATTTTGTATAGAGTCAACAACTCGGTAGTTTTACTTATCTCTGCATTTAAGTTTGGAGTTTTGTTACTATACCGGTAACAAACCAATGAAAACAGATGCAATCGGGTATAATTGGATGCAGTTTCGGGGACAGAATAACATAGTTAGGGATTAAGTCAAGGAAATAATCATGACGACATGATTTATAGTCTCAAAATGAAAAAAGGCCCTAAACTTTTGATTTAGGGCCCTAACTTTACTTAAAAAGTTTATCTAACTATATGATTATGCAGACAATTGAACGACTGCGTTCCATCCTGGGGCGCTACAAATTAAATTGCCATAATAGCCAATTCGTACCTCGAGGGCGTCAGCATTTCCCACTCTCAACCCCTCCAAGCCCTCCATCCCATAAGTGAGGATGTGAGGTACTTTTCCTAAAGATCTCAACTTGAAAGTTGACATCGTTAAGAGGTAAGCGGTCTGAGGAGGACATGAACGGTCAGCTAATACAGTGACTCGGCCGTAAGCAGATTGAAAGGTGATCCCTTCGAAAGCTACTTCAACTTCATCATGTTTTACTTGAACGTACTGAACTTTAGCCCCTAAGCTGTTCACAAGAGCTGCGAAAGAAGCGAAGTCCATGATACAAAGGTCGGGTTTTCCACCTTCTCGGTTTAACACTGCAAGAGCGTTGGTGATACCTTCTTCAATAGTCAATGATTGAGCATTGTATCGAATACCAGCAAGACGGGTTACGTCTGCAGATCGGTTCACACCCCAGAAGCTATCAGAGCTGCTAGGAGCAGAAGCTGGAAGCCATGCGGCCAATCCGGATAATGCAAGGTTCGTTCCGGTGCTGACTGGTCCTGCAACGATGTCCCCGTATACTCCGAGTCCGTGTCCTGCGGAAGCCCATGAAGCGTCAGTAGCAGAAGCAAGAACGGTGATAATTCCGTTAGTTCTATCAACTGCTGTGATTGAAGCAGTGCTGCTGCTGATGCTAGAGATAAGTCCTGCACTGATGGCGAAGTTCACTAGGGTCATTCCAACTTCAAACTGAACGATCTGTTGAGCATTCGACAGCGTAATAACGTAAGTAGGAGCAGATGAAGACACTGTAGAGCCAATGAAACCTCGTGTAGCAGACCCATCACCGAACAATTCGAAAGCGATGTTGTTGGTGATCATTCTGAATCCACCGTCCATTTGCAGTTTAGCTGCATCAACAAATGCCGTTGACTGTTATCGTAGAGGCTCTTTATCCTCTACTTCTTATATTTCTTTAGGTAAGACATGCTTGACTCCAGAGTTGCTAAATTCTCTTTCATCAAACCCAGCGCCGTATTATCGTTATCACAGAGTAGACTTCTAAATTGTCCAGTCGTGTGATCATGATCAATGGCAGGCGTTTCAGTAAAGGGTTTTTTGCAGATTTCACAGGAATTATTGTTTTCCACTAGTTTTTGATTATACTGTTCTAGTGTAATTCCGTATTTCTTAAGCCTTCTCTTCAGATTTATACTCTCTCTGTTTGAGGCTCGAGCTGCTTTTCCTTTAATGCTTACTATCGACTTGTTAGCTTGATACCATGCTTTGCTCTTTTTATTGTGATGCTCTTTGTTGTCTAAGTATCTTTGTGCCATCACTTTTGAGCGACATGGTTTACATATCGGCTGTCTAATACTAAATTCTTTTTTCTCTTTAGTTATTTTACAGTCTCTACAAGTCTTCATATAAGTCCAGATTAAATTTTCATCCCTTTGGGATGCCGACCACTCGTGGTACTATTTTATTCTGATTTTCATCAGTTTTCAAGTACTAATCGTTACGATGGCTAAATCTTTTTAGTTACTTAGCTTATCTCGGTATTAGCATTTCAGCCTTCACCGATATTGGTCAGTTTTCTCTAACAGCTTACGCTGCTAGGGGGCACATTCTACCCGCATTTGATTTGGTTTGCTCCATGCGGAGCTGTTATCGTAGAGGCTTTTTATCCTCTACTTCTTAACTTTTGCTGCCATCGTTCTGTGTGTATCCATTTGGGTAAAATTCTATTTCTAGCTTTTCTACTTTACAAAGAGTACATACTTTAGTTAAGGTCGGCATATCTTATCATCCTTTCAGATTTACTTCTCGGATGTCGATCACTCGTGGTGCTATTTTAGTCTAGTCCATTTTGGCCCTAGGATCAAGCACTATGCTCTACACTGATGCAGATTCTTTATCCTCTGCATTTAGCTCGGTATTAGCGTTTCAGCTTTCACCGAATTTGATCGATTTGCAAGCTAGATTACTCTAGCAGGTCCCCATGGAGTTAAGGAGGTTCGTAATAGTTACCAACTGATAGTCTGAAATCACATACACGAAGAAAGAAGCCAGTTGAGCTGCTGTCTGTTGGTTTTGCGCATTAGAGAACGAGTGTGATCGTCCGGCTGGTACGCCGAATTCGATAGGCACTGGAATGTACTTACCAGCGAAACCGTCTGGAGATTCCAGTTTGGGCACTAATGCCAAGAAAGGATTTTCTTTGTAAACTAACTTAATGTTATCGTTGAGCTTTTTATCTCAACTTCTAATATTTGTTTGACTTTTTACGATTTTCTGATCTGGGCAAGTACTGTAAGTTGTTTAGAACGTGAAACCCAGAGACGCTAACCCCTTGTAAGGGGAGTATATGGTCTACCTCATGCCCAATTGGACAGTTTTCGTAGAACGCTTGGATTTCTCGTACTTGCTTTTCAGTCAAC
>Ga0302269_1000498_pt1 | contig 23266 bp, 16 predicted proteins | sample III_Bog_E2_2_FD_194560 | JGI IMG/M metagenome (GOLD analysis project Ga0302269, IMG submission 194560) | Peat permafrost microbial communities from Stordalen Mire near Abisko, Sweden - III_Bog_E2_2 | ecosystem: Environmental > Terrestrial > Soil > Wetlands > Peat | place: Sweden: Abisko...
GAGCACCTACGCACCATCACCGCCTATATCGTCTTCCCCACCTGGGCCGACCTTCTGGCAGCCATCGCCGACCCTAAGGCCCGGCCACCCTGAAAAAATCGGCCAAACCGGCCAATGAGAATCGCTGAGGTAAATGTGATTGATTGTCATGGAAAGAGGTGGCACGAACCGAATTGCCGCTTCCCACGACCGTCAGAATGCGCATCCGATTAGGTCTGTGCGTCTGAGCGGGACGGTGTATTGACATAAGTCCCTGTGCGAAACTCAAGACTTATGCAAAAAAAAACCTAGGCCATTGATCCGAAAGGGGCTTTCCTTTGCATAAGTTACCGCCATAATGTGGAGGTGATTTACGGCTATGCACGGGTATCCACGGACGGCCAGAGCGTCGAAGCGCAGATCGGCGCGTTGACGGAGGCCGGAGCGGGCAAAGTGTTCTTCTAAGTGGCAAGTGGCGCGAAAAACGACGGCACCCGGCTTGGTGCGAGTTGCTCGACTCGCTCGCCACGGGCGGGGATATGCGTTCTTGGCTTCGCGGGTGGGGGCGCCCTCACACCCGCGCTTGTTCCGACGCTCCAGGCAGATCCTCCGAAGGCAGATCCTCCGAGGTATAGAAACCAAAACGGTGACAAGAGGGGCGTTTTTTTCTCTCCCGGTTCAGCCGGACGTTTGTTAGAGTGTGCACCGAGAGCGTTTTTTGAAGGGTGACAGCCGTGACCTGCGAGTCGGTCATCCGTTATCATAAACTCCGGCAAAGCCCGATCTAGCTTGAGCGAGCCGGCCTGAGGTGTGATCGAACCGGACGAAAAATCCTGTAAAATCCTATAGAATCATAGAGATAACCAAGGATAGTCCATGGCCTCGCCCTCAGCTCCAGACCAGCCCGATCGCGAGTCAGCCGTTGTTTCGATGCCGTCTGACGCCCAGTCGGGCCAAGATGGCGCAGATCGACCGCCCGGAATCAGCCCTGAAACAACCGCCGAGTCCTTGACTCCCGCCAAGGCATCGGAACTGCTGATTCAGCGGTTCGGTGGGATTCGGCCCATGGCGAACAAGCTAGAGGTTCCGTTTACGACGGTTCAGGGCTGGAAAAAACGTGGGGCCATTCCGGCAGCACGGGTCGATGCCCTGCGCGCCGCCGCTCGACGCCACGGCATCAAGCTGGAAGACTCTGAGTTGAGCGCCGTCGCCCGCTTTGACGATGGCCCCTCGGATGCTTCCCAAGCCGTTCCCCCACCGGCTCCTGTCCCGCCGCCAACAGCAACGGCTCTGCCAACTCCAGCGGCCGCCAACCCCATCCCTATTTCAGAACCGGAACCGGAAGCGGAACCCGTTTTCACCCGGACTCCAACGCCTGTTGAACCATCATTGCCAAGCCCGCTTTTGCCCATGGCGGGCGAGTCCCCGATGGCCTCTGGAGCCGCCCGGCTGTCCCTCGCCAGCGCCGTCATTGCGTTGCTGGCTGCCGGGGTTGCGGTTATCGAGCCCTCTTCGTCCCCGTCTTCCGGCCCGTCCGCCGCCACAGATTCACGGCTTGCGGCCCTGGAAAGCGCGCTTTTAAGCGACTCACGGCGCCAAGAGGCCCAGATTTCGACGGTCAAAGGACAGATCGCCGCCTTTGATGGCCGCCTGTCGGTCTTGGAACGGGATTTTCCGGCGGTCCAACGGCGTGTGCTGGAAGAAGGTTTGAGATCGCCGGTTCTGGCGGACCTACTGGCAGCAACCCAGCTTCGCAATCAGTTGGAAACCACCGGCCCATTCGTGAATGAATTGGCCGCGTTTCGAATGACCGCATTTGACGATCTGCCCCTGAAACAAGCCCTGGATCAAATCGCCAATCGCGGTAAGTCCGGGATTCCCACCCAAGCTTGGTTGATCGGACGTTTTTCGGTGGTCTCGGCCAACATCATCCGCGCGGCCGCCTGGAACCATCCAGGCCAATACGTCACCGATTTCTTCCTGGATACACTGTCGGACTGGGCCCCGCCGCTCTATCGCCTGACCGGCGCTCCTGATGGATCGACCCCTCGTGCCATCACCGAACGGGCCCAGGCCTGGATGGCTGCTGGAGATTTCTCCCGCGCCGTAGAACAGTTGGGCGACCTCACCGACAAACCGGCGGAAACGGCCGTGGCTTGGCTGTCCGAAGCCCGAGCGCGAGTGATTGCTGACCACGCCCGAGAGCTGCTGGATAAGCATATGACGGCGCTCGCTGAACACAATCTAGTCCGACCCTAGTTGATCACGTTGTTTCCGTTTTCTTTCGTCAGACTCCCGCAAGGATAGGCGCGCCGCCCCCATGACTCCCAAAAAAGCCCTGCTCCGCCGTTTGGAGACGCTAGAAGCCCATTTGCGCTCCGAGCATCCCAATCTGTTGCCGGTGATCCCGACCTTCCGCGCCTTTGATCGGGTGCTGTATCGGATGGGGTTGCTCACGCTGACGGAAAGCTTGGCCATCCGGATTCCCTGGTGGCCCATGATCAGTGTGCTTGGCCTGTTTTCCGCCGGCAAGTCGAGCTTCATTAACAGCTATCTTGGGACTGATCTTCAGACGTCCGGTAATCAAGCCGTCGATGATAAATTTACGGTGATTTGCTTCGGCCCAGATCGCAAATACGACGCTTTACCAGGCACGGCGCTCAACGCCGATCCGCGCTTTCCGTTCTATCGCATGAGCGACGAGATCGAGAAAGTGGCGGCGGGCGAAGGCAAGCGTATCGACTCCTATCTCCAGCTCAAGACCAGTTCCAGCCCACGGGTCAAGGGTAAAATCCTCATCGACTCCCCAGGTTTCGATGCCGACGATCAGCGGCGCTCGACATTGCGGGTGACCGATCACATTCTAGACCTTGCCGATCTGGTGCTGATCTTCTTCGACGCCCGCCGCCCCGAGCCGGGCTCGATGCAAGACACACTCCAACATCTGGTTTCTCGGACGGTGCGGCGGCCCGATGCCCGCAAATTCCTCTATATTCTCAACCAGATCGATGCCTCGGCCAGAGAGGACAACCCTGAAGAGGTGGTTGGAGCCTGGCAACGCAGCGTGGCTCAAGCCGGCCTGATCAGCGGTAAATTTTACGGCATTTATAACAAGGACGTGGCGCCGCCTATCGAGGATCCGACCAAGCGCGCCCGGTACGAAGCCAAGTGCGATGCCGATCTGGCCGAGATTCACGCCCGTATGACCGGAATCGAGTTTGGACGCGGCTACCGCATCGTCGGCATCTTGGATGCTCTGGTGAAAGAGCTGGAAGGCGAAGTGGTGCCCCAGCTTCAAACCCTGGTGGCGACTTGGCGGCAGCGGGTACTATGGGTCGATGCCGCCGGAGCCTTGGTCCTGGTGGCGGCCGTTGGATTGGGACTCTACCTGATCGGTGGCGAAGCCGCTGGCAGTGCCCTGACGTGGCTCACCGCCAAAACCCCGGCTTGGTTCTGGGGCTTGCCAATTCGCCTTACCATGGTTCTGGGCGGGCTGGTGGTGGTGTTGGGCGGCTGGCACGTCTATGCCCGCCTGCTGATCCGTCGCAAAATGGCCGAGCATCTGCCTGAACGCTTCGGCCAGATGGACCTCAATTTGCGCCACGCCTTCCTTCGCAATACCAACCTGCTTCAAAGCCTGTTCCGGCGCCGTCCGGTGGCTTGGAATAACCGGACCCGCAAGGACATCTTCATCATCCGTGAAGCCATCGCCCACCATGTCCAAATTTGGAACGATGCCTACACCGATCCTGCGGGCCTGAAACAGGACGGCCTAGCGCCCGCCTCCTACGGGGTTACGGGCGAACAAGCCGCCGCCGCCGTTAACACCGGGTATCGCTTTGAGTCTGCCGGATATCGTCAGGCCTCCCCGGCAACCGGCGAACCGGGGCCGGCGCCCTCTCCTTCGGAGTTTCGGTTGACGAACCTGTTGAATGTTCAAGGGCTGGTGGATCGCGTGAAGGCTTTTGTGGGTCGGTGACATGGCCCCGATGATCAGAATGATCGGGGCCATGTTTCCTGAGTGCCGGCAGGGCGTTGCCTTGCACCTGCAAGGAGGCACAGCCTCCTTGATCTCAAGACGGTGTGGGGAAACCGTCACGGGTTCAAAGGGCCAACGGGCCCTTTGTGGGTGTGTGGGCAAAGCCCACAAGGCATTGCGCGCGTCTATCATAGGTCATTGAAGGCATTCCTTCCATGCGCCCCAAGCTTCTCTATCTGGTTACCGAAGACTGGTATTTCTACTCCCATCGTCTCCCCATGGCTCGCGCCGCCCAAGCCGCCGGATTTGACGTGGTCGTGGCCGCACGTCTGGACGGCCATCGCCAAGCCATCGAAGCCGAAGGATTCCGGGTTCATGCCCTGAACTGGCGCCGCCGCCGTAACGGCCTGCTCTCTACCCTGGCCGCGATCGTAGAACTCCGAGCCCTCTATCGACGGGAACGACCGGACGTGGTTCACCATGTGGCGATCAAACCCGTGGTCCTGGGCGGTTTGGCGGCTTGGTTGGCCGGCGTGCCGGCCGTCATCAATGCCTTAACCGGCTTGGGCTTTGTTTTTATCGATGACACAAAACGCAGTGGCGGCCTGGGAAGCCGATGGATCAAGAAACCCGTGCGCGCGTTGATCCGCTTCGTGCTGGGACGACCCGGCAGTCATCTGATCTTGCAAAATGGCGACGACCACGCCTTGTTGGTCAACGGGGGACTGGTGGCCGCCGAAAATGTGACGGTGATTCGCGGCTCGGGGATCGATACCAATCACTACAGCCCCCAACCCGACGCCCCCGGTGGCATAACGGTGGCCTATGTTGGGCGCATGCTCGAGGATAAAGGCGTCCCAACCCTGGTGGAGGCTCACCAAGCCGTGCGAAGCCAGGGCGTTGACCTCCGCTTGCTGCTGGTGGGGACTCCCGACCCAGAGAACCCAACCTCAGTCACCGAGACCACCTTACGATCCTGGGCAACCCAACCCGGCATTGAGTGGCGAGGGGCTGTCAGTGATGTTCGGCCTGTGTGGGCCGAAGCTCATATCGCCGTTCTGCCTTCCCGGCGCGAAGGCTTGCCGAAAAGCCTGCTGGAAGCGGCAGCCTGTGGCCGTCCTCTGATCGCCACCGACGTTCCCGGCTGTCGCGAGATCGCTCGTGCCGGAGAAAACGCCCTGCTGGTCCCGCCTGACGATCCCGCAGCCCTGGCTCTGGCCCTCACAACCTTAGCCACTGACGCGCCCCTCAGAGCTCGCTTTGCCGCATCCAGCCGGGCCCTGGTGCTCTCTGATCTGGGTGTTGGCCCCGTGGGTCAGCGAACCGTTGACCTGTATCGCCGGATGCTGGAAAAGCGGCCTTCACCGAAACCCTGACGAGCAATCGAACGGCGACGCAGAGCCTTTCCCTAGCGCCGATAAGGCAACAGGCTGCGCAGCACAGCCCCCCGCAGCCATCCGGCGAGGCGACATAGCAGCGGCCCACTGATTCTATGATTCCAACGCAGACTGGCCTTAAAGGTTCCGGCAATCAGCCCATACAAAAAGCGCGTGTCTTCGGGAACCAGACCGCGATCCAGTAACTGGACATGGGCATAGTTGGACAACCACCGATCGGGAACCTGGCCTCGATGGCGTTTCAGCATGCTGTTGATCTCGGCATGGACCTTGACTCGAGACCCCAATGTTTTGGTTTCGGCATAAAGCCGAGAACCGGCCAGGGTTTGCGGCAGATACAGGAAGCAAGCTCCGCCCTGTCCCAGGCGTAGCCAGTATTCATAATCCATGCAGTAGTTCAGAGTGGCATCCAGCATGCCAAACCGATCCACCACCCGCCGCCGAAAGAACACCGCCGGTTGGCATAGGAAGCAAATCTCGGCTAAACGCTCAAGAGACCAAGCCTCAGTATAATAGGCTTCCAGCACCCGATCCTGGTCATCGATATGATCGGCGTTGCCATAGATCACATCAACCTCGGGGTGACGGTCGAACGCCGCCAACACCGCTGAAAGCGCGCCCGGATAATAAACATCGTCAGAGTTCAGCCAACCAATCACCGGCGCCTGGGTCAGGACCAGCCCCTTGTTGACGGCATCCGCCTGACCTTGATCCGGCTCCGAAACAAAGCGCAAGTGATCTTGGTGACGCTTCAAAATCTCTACGGTTTCGTCGGTGCTGCCGCCATCCACCACCATGTGATCAACGGCGACGTCCTGCCCGCGCACACTCTCTACGGTGCGCTCGATGAAGCGTCCTTGCGCGAATGACGGAGTGACAACGCAGATGGGGGCGGTCATGATGTCCGGCATAGCAACCGACGCCCCGCCATGGCTGCGCCCAAGACCCGGCGCACCACCCCCCGCAGCCTTGCCGCCAAAACTGGATGGCGTCGTTGCAGAGACTCGAACCGGGAACGAAACAAAGCTTGAGCCGTGCGAACGATCACCGAGTCATGGATAGCCATTTCGCGACCGAAACGATCTGCTCCGACCGGATCGCCGTGATTGCGGGCAATGGCTGCCCATTCCTGGTGACAGCCTTTGAAATTTCCCAAGGATTGGCCACTACCATCATAGATGGCAATCAGCTCGTCACAATTGAAAAACCGGGCCTGTTGCCGGCGGGCTCGGAACAGCAGATCATGATCGGCGGCCCAGCGATAGCGAAGATCAAAACGCAAATCCTGAAGCAAGTCGCGCCGCACCGCCGTCGCCTGATGGGCCGGAATGCCAGCGATCCAGTCATAGCCCAGCGCCCCGGTCTGAAGCCGTCGCCATGTGATCTCGAAATCAACGGCCCGGCGATAGCGATCACTGCCATCCGACTGGCGGTACAAGTGATGACCATAAATCACATCGGCATCGGCGGGAACGGCGGCAAACATGCGGGCCAGAGTGTCGGCGGACACGAAACGGTCGCCCGCATTCATGAACAGCACCCAATCGCCGCTAATGTGCTCCAGGGCCAGCATCATCGCTGGATAGATGCCACCATCGGGGGCACTGTGCCAATATGCCAATCGCTCGGCATGACGCCGGATGATCTCCACCGAGCCATCCGTTGAACCGCCATCCAGCACCACGAATTCGACCGCCACCCCTTCCTGACTGAGAACACTCAGCAAGGTGCTCTCAAGAACCGGGGCGGCGTTTAGACAGACGGTGACGACGGAAATCCGTTTGCCTTCGATAGGCGCCGGAGACGGAGGAGCAGAAAGAGGCACCGCCGGGCTGGGCCGGGACCGAGACACCCCAGAGCCTACGGCGCTTCGGGTCAAGGATTCTTTGGGCGCCGCGATGAAATCCAACAGCGCCTCTTGGCTGGCCTGCCAACGACGAAAGCCGCGTTCGACGCTGTCCCGCGCCCGTGCGCCCATCTCCCGCGACCGACTGAGATCCAAAGCCCTTGGTCGCTCCAGCGGGTACAGCAAGCCGTTAGTGCCGTTCGAGATATATTCGTTCATGGTCGGCGCGTCGGGGGCGACCACGCATTGGCCAAGCGCCATGGCTTCTAAAAAACTCATGCCGATCCCTTCCAGGGATCGCGGGGCGAAAAACACCCCATGACGGCGGAGCAAATTCAGATAATCACGCTCGGACTCGAACCAGCCCGTCAGCTCCAAATGGCCGATATGGGCCGGACAAGACCAGGGAGCCAGCCCGTCCTGGTGAGGGTCCGGCGCATTGTGAAGAGTTAAACAGTCTAGAAATTGTCCTTGGCACAGATCAAAAACCGTCTGAGGACCAATTGCTTTGGTTCGATACCAGAAAAAAGCCCGAAGCGCCTCTTGGTCTGGATCAATCGGTTGATATTGTGCCGGATCCGGAAAATATTGAAACGGTGAAGAAAAGGGATTTCGCCGCATCACTTCTTCATGCAGCGCCCAGGAAAATGAAACGACTTTTGCTTGATTAAAGCAATCGCGCCAAAAAAATTGCCCTGCCCAAATCATGGCATCATACATCGGCACAAAAACGATGTTCGGATGCTTATGCTTGATCCGATCAAAGAACTCGTGGGCCTGATAGATGATGATAATATCGTAATCGTCAGGTTCGAACGCCGCTGTGGCGGGCCGGTTGGCGCTGTGATCCCAACTATGGTCAAGAATAACTTCGACCGTCCAATGCGCCCGGATCAAATCCAGGAAGAAGCGCGAAGATTGAGTCTTCTGATGAAACGAATGATCAACAAAAGCAACGCGCATAAAACCTGTCCTAATCGGGATCTGGGGCCGGCGCGGCTCCAGTGGAGTCCAAGGGCCAGAGCGGCCCCTGGTCGCCGAAAACGGTTATGCCCGATCGGATTCTGAAAGCTTAAAGCCGGCAGCAGTGGCGTCGTTATAGAACATCTGCACCGTTTCCAACGAATACTGGTTCAGATCCTTGCCGACCACCGACAGCTTGGCCAGCACATCTTTGGTGGCGGTGATGATCTGACAGCCGACTTCGTCGGCCTGGAAGACATTCAACAGCTCGCGCGGGCTGGCCCACAGCAGCTCGGCCTTGGGTAGACCGGCTAGCAACTCCCGGCACCGCCGCATCAACGGCATCGGGTCCAAGCCGGTGTCGGCCACCCGCCCCGCAAACACCGAAACGATAGCCGGGGTTTTGGGATCAAGGGCTTCGGCCACCACGGCCACCTGTTCCGGGGTCATGATCGCGGTAACGTTAAGAGCAATCCCTTCTTGGGACAACTTGGCGATTAACGGCGCGGCGGACTCGCCCTTGGTGTTGGTGACCGGAATTTTGACGTAGGTGTTGCCGCCCCAGCTATGAATGATCCGGGCTTCGCGCTCCATTTCCTCGAAGGTGTCCGAAAACACCTCGAAGGAAATCGACAGACCGCCGACAGCGGCAATCGCCTCGCGGGCGAAGGCGGCATAATCAGTGATGCCGGCCTTGCGCATCAAGGTCGGATTCGTGGTGAAGCCTTTGATCAGCGGATTGGTCTCGACCGCCTCAACCATCGAGCGGATTTCCGCGCCGTCCATGAACAGCTTGATTTTCAGGTCGTTGACCGAAACCATCGCTTTAACTCTCCTTGACATGCGGACTCGCCGCCCGGTTCCGCGCTGTCTAGCCGATTCGCGGGATGGAGACAAGGGGGCTGTGGGCTTTGTCCCATCGGCGCCAAGATAGAGCGACTTCTGGCTTCCGCGAGGCACGATCCTGCACCCGCAAGAAGACGCATCACCTTAGCGGTGATACCGTCGGTCCTCGGGCTGTCACCGCAGCTCCGCACGCCCATGCGCGCGAAGTTAACTTGCCCCTGGATCGACCGCAGGCCACCGGCCTTTGGCAAGCAGGACGTCGGGCGAACCCAAGACCGCGCCTTCAAACCAATGGCGGTCCTGGCGGTCTTCGATTTCGATCACCCATAAATCGGGATCCATGCGAAGCTGACGGGCGACGTACTGGTCGGCGTCGGCCTCGGAGACATGCCCGGCTCCAGTCCCAACGGCCCAGGCCAACCGGCCCAAATGGCGGACCTGGGTCAGCACCCGGCAATAGCCATCCAGGCGGTTGATTTTCAACAGCACGGTGCCGCTCGTCCGATCGCCCTTATGAACCACCATCATGGGCACGCCTTGGCTATTGCCCAGGCGCAGATGGGCCGAAACCCACAGGTCAGTGGTCAGGCGGGCATCGTCGGTCATGAGTCCAGCCAGCGGTTCATGGGAACGTTACGCGCGATCCGCCCGGCTGTTGCCCTCCTCGGCAAACAAACGGATATCCGAGTCCACCATGTCCCGGACCAGTTCCGGGAAGGTGGTGGTGTGGCGCCACCCCAGCTTTTCATGGGCTTTGGTCGGGTCGCCGATCAGCAAATCAACCTCGGTGGGGCGGAAATAACGGGGATCGATACGGACCCGCACCGTGCCGGTGGCGGCCTCGCGTCCAACCTCGTCGACTCCCGAGCCCTCCCAGACGATCGGACGGCCAACATGGGCAAAGGCCAATTCAACAAACTCGCGGACGGCGTGGGTTTCGCCAGTGGCCAGCACGTAATCGTCGGCGTTGTCCTGTTGGACGATTCGCCACATGCCCTCCACATAGTCCCGCGCATGGCCCCAGTCGCGCTTGGCGTCGATATTGCCAAGGTAGAGATCTTGTTGCGCCCCGGCCTGGATCGCCGCGACAGCCCGCGTGATTTTGCGGGTGACAAAGGTTTCGCCTCGGGTGGGGCCTTCGTGGTTGAATAAAATCCCGTTCGAGGCATGCAGCCCATAAGCTTCCCGGTAATTAACCGTGATCCAATAAGCGTACAGCTTGGCGGCTGCATAGGGGCTGCGTGGATAAAAAGGCGTGGTCTCGCGCTGCGGAATTTCCTGGACCTTGCCATAGAGTTCCGATGTCGACGCCTGATAAAAGCGGACCGTCTTATCCAACCCCAAAATACGAATGGCTTCCAATAACCGTAGCGTCCCCAGGCCATCGGCATTGGCGGTGTATTCCGGGGTTTCAAAACTGACCTGGACGTGACTTTGGGCCGCTAGATTGTAAATTTCGGTGGGCTGAACCTCCTGGACCAACCGGATCAGGTTGGTGGCGTCGGTCATATCGCCATAGTGCAGGAAGAACCGAACGCCCTGTTCGTGGCGGTCATGATAGAGATGCTCGATCCGGCCCGTGTTGAACGACGACGCCCGCCGCTTCAGGCCATGGACGATGTAACCCTTGCTCAACAGTAATTCCGCCAAATACGCGCCGTCCTGACCGGTAACACCGGTGATCAGAGCAACCTTTCTCATGCGACCTAGTCCTTTATCTCAATCTATTCGATCTATTCGGTGCGTTATCGACGGAAACGGCAAGCCGCGTCACAGATACCGGCTGTGGATCGCCTCGACGATGCGACCACTCGCCCGGCCATCGCCATAAGGGGAAATCCCTTTGGCCATGGAGCGGTAAAGGCCGGCATCGTCTAGCAGATTCTGGGCCTCGCGCACGATGGTGTCATACTCGGTGCCGATCAGACGGGCCACCCCGGCTTCGATGGCATCGGGCCGCTCGGTCTCTCGCCGCAGCACCAGAACCGGCTTCGCCAGGGCCGGCGCTTCTTCCTGCACGCCCCCGGAATCGCTCAAAATCAGAGTGGCGCGCTTCATGGCGGTGACAAACTCGCTATAGCGCAAGGGCGACACCAAATGGATGCGCGGATGGTCGCTCAACAAACCATGGGCGGCGCGAGTCACGTTGGGGTTGGGGTGGACCGGCCACATCAACGCAACGTCGGGGTTGGCCTCGACCAGATGCAGGAACGCCCGACAGATATTATCGATGGGCTCGCCGAAATTCTCGCGCCGATGAACCGTGACCAAAATCAAGCGTTGGGCCGGGTCCAAGGCGTGGCTCAACGGCAGGTCCATCGCCGCCACCTGATGAAGCGCATCAATGACGGTGTTGCCGGTCATGACCACGCTGTCGTCAGCCACCCCTTCCGATAGCAATTGACGACGTGCGGTCTCGGTGGGAGCGAAATGCAACTGGGCCAGCCGACCGGCCACCACCCGATTAAACTCTTCAGGAAACGGGCTTTGCAGGTCATGACTGCGCAGCCCGGCCTCCACATGCAAAAACGGGATCCGACGATAAAAGCACACCAGGGCCGAAACCATAACCGTGGTGGTATCGCCCTGAGCCATCACCAGATCCGGGCGAATCTCATCCATCACGCCATCCAGGCCGGTGACAGCCCGAGCGGTCAGAGCCGCCAATGTTTGGTTTGGTTGCATCAAGTTAAGGTCGTGATCGGGCGTGATGCCAAACAGCGCCAGCACCTCGTCGGCCAGTTCACGATGCTGGGCGGTCAGCACCACCACTACCCGCGCCCAGGGTTCCCGCCGCAAAGCGAGAATAACCGGGGCCATTTTAATGCCTTCCGGTCGCGTCCCAATAATACAAGCAATGGTCTTTTGGGTCATCTGTGTTCCTTCGACAAGGGGAGTTGAGGCCCCGGAGCCACGCCCACCGGCCCTGTTTCATCGGTACCGATGCGGGATCCACGTCCCCCACTTGTTTTCGTAAATACGCTTATTGTCCTCGAACAACCGTTGCCGCCGTTCCAGCCCCAATTGACTCAGGCTCGCCGACAATTCATGGTGAATAAATACGGAGTCGACACACAGAATGCGGTATCCTGCCGCCCGCACCCGGTTGCAATAGTCGTCATCCTCGAACATGCCGACGCCAAAGGCTTCATCCAAAAAACCAACCTGATCGAAGACGGTACGGCTGAACATCACGCAGAAAAAGGCAACCGTCCGCAACTCCAAGGTTTCGTTGCGGCGCCAGCGGGTATAGGCACGGGCGCGCTGGTGCATGTCGGCGGCATCGGCGTAAACCAAATCAATCTTAGACTCGTTGCCAATGTTGTTGGTGACCGGGCCGACCAAACCAACGCTTGGATCCTGACGCAAAGGACGCAGCAGGTCAAAAACCCATCCGTCCGTAACCTGGGTATCATTGTTCAGCAGAACCAGATAGTCGCCGGTCGCCTGGACCAACCCCACATTGTTTCCCGCCGAGAATCCCAAATTCCGCTCATTCAGGATCACCTTCACCGCTGGATTGGCCTGCCCATAGGCTGCCAGCCACTCGGGGCTGCCGTCGGTAGAGGCATTATCGACGATGATAAGTTCCAGATTGGGATAGTGGGAATGCGCCTCCAAACTGGCGAGGCAGGCTTTGGTCAGGGCCAGATTGTTATAGGTCAGGACGATGACGCTGACTCGAGGATAGAAGGCCAGAATTTCGGCCTCGAATTGGCGGATCCGATGGCCCCAGCTTTGCCGACTGGCCCAGTCCCGACGGAATTGGGCCAAAGCCTGATCGCCGCTTTCGGCCATCGCCACAGCCAGCTTGGCGATAAAGGCATCGTGATTCTGTCCGACATGGGCCAAACCGGCCTCGACTGCCATCACTTCGGGCATGGCGGTTGCCACCACCGGCTTGCCGGCCACCAAATACTCGTACAGCTTGACCGGATTGGTGTTGAGGGTCAGATCATTAATCAGAAACGGGATGATGCAAATGTCAAAGCCGTAGAGATAGCGCGGCAACAGGGCATAAGGCATCTCATTGAGGAAGGTAACATTGGGCCGGGCCTGGGCCTCGGTCACATCGCACCCGTAAGTTGAACCAATCAGAACGAACTGCCAATCCGGGTAAGCGTCAGCCGCCTTGACCAACAGCGCGATGTCGTACCAGTGAGAGATGGCTCCGAAATAGCCGACCACAGGCCGTTCCGACAGCCGCCGCACCTCACCACCGGGCCGGGAGAAGTGTTCGACGTCGCAGGCGTTGCGGATCAGCACGGTCTCGCGTTGTTGGCCGATGATCTGGGACAACCCCAAGGACGATGTCAGAACCAAATCGGCATCGGCGATCAGATGCCGCTCCTCATCCAGCATCTCGGGATCATTATCTTCAAAGCCGGCGTGGTGGTCCATGCAGTCATAGACCAATAAATTGTTGGGTAGCGCCATCGCGATTCGCCGCCAGAACGGCAAATCGACAAAGGAGATGGTCGCATTGATGGCACAGTCCCGGCACAAGGCTTCCAATGACGCCAAAATACTGGCGACCTCATCATCAGATCCCCGACTTTTACAGATCGACAGGTCGGGGTTTCCGGCATTTAACTGGACCGAAAAGACGTTGTGATCCGGCTGCTCCCAAAACAGATAAGGCCGATCAACTCCCGCCGGGGTGAATTCGGTCTTGATATAGAAAACCCGATGCCCCTGACGAGCCAGTTCGGTCGCCAGTTGCTGTGGCCGCTGAAAGCGGAAATGCCAGTCGATGACCGGGAAAACCAGGATATCCAGCGTCGTCATCCGATTTCACCTTTTGCCGCCAACGCTTGCCGCTGGATCCGTTCGCTGATCTCGTAGGTCGGCGTGAACCGGGCACGGTGCAGCATTTGAAGCAGCCGCCGCCGCACGGTTTCTTCCGACCAATGCTCGGTCGCGTGTCGCACGCTCTCCGCCGAGAACCGGGTCCAGTTCTCCTCATCCCCGTAGGCCGCAACCACCCGCTCGACAAAGGCCGATCCGGGCTCGGCAACCAAACCAGGATCGCCAGCCCCCAGCCCCAAGCCCTGAGCGACCGTTGGCGACATCACTGTCGGCACGCCATGGGCCAAAGCCGTTGCCACCGCTTGATTGAACCCGCCCCATGACCGATGGGGCGCCACCGCCAGCCGAACCCCCGCCAACACCGCGCCCCCTTGATCAGCCCCTTCCCTTACCAGGATTTCTGCCGATCGCAAGGCCCGGATCACCGGCGGCGCGGTCCCCGTGGCCAAAATCACGAGGCGCACACCAGGCAAGGCTCGGCTGATCTGCGGCCATTCGTCCAGGACAAACGCCACAGCGGCTTCACCATCCTGCCATTCGTCGAACGCTGCCGGCAAAACAATGTCCGCCCGCTCGACAAATCCCGCCCCGTTCGACACCAACGAGGCCGGCACCGGCACTACGGACGGCATCACCAGTGTTGGGCAATCGGGCGCGGCTTGCCGCAACGCATCGCGTTCGGTGCCGTTTCCGACCAGCGTCAACACCATGTCGCGCAGCGGCGTCACTCCGGTTTGGCCCTGGCGCCAACCGTCGCTACCAGCGGCGGGTAAGGCGAGGCTTCGAATATCCAAACCACTGGCGCAAAGCACGCGGGACGACGCCGAGGGCAATACGGAGCCCTCGGAAGACAAGGGCCGTCGGTTCCGGTTCTCGGGCAGCATCCCCATGGAGGCCAGCATCCGGGTTGAAGCCAGATCCGCAATCTCGGGTTCGAACAGCGACACCACGCTGGGATGAGCAAACAACACCATATCGATGACGACGTCGTCCCGATGCAGGAACGACAGCACCGAAATGTCGGGCTTTTGCCGCAGCACATGAACGCCCCACCGCTCCAGCGCCCGAACCTCGGGGGTCCGATCCAGGGGCAAAGCCGGAGTGGCGAGGGTCACGCGATACCCCAGCTCGCAGAACAACAGCAGCAGCGCCGTTACGCCAGCAGGAGATTGACCCAACAGCGGCAAGCGCCGGTCGATCACCAGCAAATGCCGTCGGCCCAAGGCTCGCTCCCGTTCCAACTCGGTGGTGGCCGGGATCGGGGCGTGGTCCAGTAGCTCCGTCCACCGAGGCTCCCTGGGGACACAGAGCCCCGTTGGCCAAGCCGCCGCCGCCCGCTCGCCACCATCCTCAGCCGGCAGCCGCACCACCGCCGCCGTGGATTGGCAATAAAGCTTGAAGCCCAGCGCCCGGATAGCCAGCGCCAACGGCAGTTCAGGCCGCGCAGCAGCCCAAGCGACTTCGCCAAAACCGCCCGCCCGACGGAAGGTTGCGGCGCCAGTGATCAGCGCCCCAGCCGGGCACCAGCCGACCGTTCGCGCATACCCATGTTCAGGCAAAGAGGGATCGCTGCCTCGGCCATCGAGGGTAATCGAACCGTCCCGGCGCACAGTGCCGCCCTCGGCCTCAATCCACCCCTCAGCACCGATCACCAGGGCTCCAACCAGCCCGGCGTTTGGCAAATGGTCAAGAGACCAAGCCAGTTCATCCAACCACCCGTCTTGGACGATGACGTCGGGCGCCAGGAACACCAACCGCTCGCCCCGCGCTCGCTCGGCACCCACGTCATAAGCGGCAGCGATGCCACCGGCACCGGACGGCAACGGGACCAGGATCAACCCATCGACCAGGGCCAACGCCTCCCGCGCCGCCAAGTCATCCTCGGTAATCACCGCGATGACTTCGCAGCTCGAGGCCACAGTCTGTCGTCCCAATGCCCTCAGGCCGTTCAAAGCCTCGGCCCAACCTGCCGCCAGTGCCGGGACGATCACCGAGACCGCTGGAACGTGGTTCGCCGAAACCGATGGCACCGAGAATGGTCCGGAAGCCAGGACTTCGCCCGGATCAGGCAGAACCGGGAGCGTCTGGGGATCCTCCTCGCAGCGCAGCGAGCGGCAGGTGTCACGACCTTCGGCGGCGCCCCAACGAAGATAGTGATGCAGGGGATTTACCCCGAGCCGGGCCACATCGGGGTAGGTTTCAAGATAAAAACCGCCATGAAAGCGTCGGCAGGACCAGCGCCCCTCGGCAGCGCCCCACCGAAGATAATGGAACAGCGGATCCAGCCCAAGCCGGGCCACCTCGGGGTAGCTCTTGAGGTAAAAGCCGCCGTCAAATAGCGGATTGGGTCGCCGCCCCTCGGCGGCGCCCCAGCGCAGATAATGAACCAGCGGACCAACCCCGGCGGCCCCGACATCGGGGTAGGTTTCCAAATAGAACGCCGGATCGAACAGCGGGTTGGGCCAATACCCAAGCGCCGCTCCGAGGCGGAGATAATGCTGAAGCGGATTCTCCCCGGAGGCTGCCACCTCGGGATAGCTCTTGAGGTAAAAGCCGCCGTCAAACAAGGCGTTGGGCCAGCGCCCTTCGGCGGCGCCCCAGCGCAAATAGTGAATCAGCGGATCGGCGCCCGCCGCCTGCACATCGGGATAGGTTCTGAGATAAAAGGCCGGGTCAAACAGCGGGTTCGGCTGGCGGCCTTCGGCGGCGCCCCAGCGTAAATAATGGATCAACGGCTTGACACCCGACGCTTTCACGTCGGGATAGGTTTCGAGATAGAAAGCCGGGTCAAACAACGGATGCGGACGCTGCCCTTTGGTAATACCGTGGGCCATATAGTGGCCTAACGGATCAAGCCCGCTGTCCGCCACTTCGGGAGTGGTCTCGAGGTAATAAGCCGGATCAAAGAAAGGATTGGGGCGATGACCGGCGGCGGCCCCCCAGCGGAGATAATGCACCAACGGATCATGGCCGGCGGCTCGCACCTCGGGATAGGTTTCCAAATAGAACGCCGGATCGAACAGCGAATGAGTCCGATAACCCTCGGCCCGGCCCCAGCGCAGATAATGGACCAGCGGATTTTGGCCGGAAGTGGCCACCTGGGGATGGCTTTCAAGATAATAGACCGGATCAAACAGCGGATTGGGCCAAGCTCCCGCCGCCGCTCCCCAACGCAGATAATGGACCAGCGGATTTTGACCGGAAGTGGCCACCTCGGGATGATGCTGAAGATAAAAGACCGGGTCAAACAGAGGGTGCGGCTGATGGCCAAGGGCCGCACCTTGGCGCAGATAATAAACCAGAGGCGGTAGGCCGCTGGTCTTCGCCTCAGGATAGCTTTCGAGATAGAAGGCTTCATCAAACAAATCGGCGGCTCGGATCACCCGTTCGGCCAACCGCTCCTCAACCCGAGTCTTCAAGGGTTCAGGCAACGCCCGGAGCAGACGACGGGCTACGCCTCGGACCAGCCATTTGGCCTGTCCCCGTAGCGAGCGTGCCGTAGCCGGTCGCGCTCTGAAGCTTGAGAGAAGAGCATCCCGCGCCACCGTTTCGGTAACGGCGGCCTCAAGAGCCGTCTGAAGCCGGATCACCTCCCTCTCTCGAGCGGCCACACCCTCAATCGCCGCCGCCTTTTCAGTCAGAGCCGCTTGGGTCGTCTGGTTGAGATCGACGATTTGGGCATCCCGGCGGATCAATTCGGCATCTCGCTCCCGAACCAGCACGCCCAATGCCTCCAGATCCTCAGAGGCCTTGGCCACCACAGCGTTCAGCCGATGAATCTCTGCGTCCCGGCTTTCAGTAACCCGAAGATGCTCGTCCTGACGTTCGGTGATGGTCTGGTTCAGCGTCTTGATGAGCTGGCGTTGTTGCTTTTCGTTGAATACAGCTTCCAAACGCTGACCCAGGCGCTCGAAAAACTGTTGAATCGCCTGGCGTTCGTCGGGCGTGTCCACCAGCCAACGCACCGACGCCGGTACATCGGCCCCGACCAGCAACACCCCCAGCCCGTTACAATGGGAAAAGGAGAAGGAAGGATAGTGCTGGGTGATTTCGTCCCAGAAGCGCCAAACCTCATAAGTCTCCTGGCGAACCGTGGTGTCGTGGAAGAGCACCACCCCGCGTCGACTGAGCTTGGATCGCCACGTTGCAAAGTCGTGAGAGACCGCTTCATAAGTGTGGAAGCCGTCGATATGCAGCAGATCAATCTCGCCGTCAGCGAAATGAGACAGGGCCTCGTCAAAGGTCATCCGCAACAGGTCGGCGCATCGGTAGCTTGATCGCAAGACCGGCGCCAATTCGTCATAGACCGTGTCGCCATAATATCCGGCTTGGGGATCGCCGGCCCAAGTATCGACGGCAAAGCACCGGGTCGGCAATTCTAACGCCGTCACCGCCTGACAGAAGGCCGAGAAGGAATTGCCGGTATGGGTGCCCAACTCCACCAGGGTTGTGGGCTTGAGCGCCTCGACCAACCAAAAGGCAAAGGGAATGTGCCCGATCCACGACGGCGGCCACACCGCCCGATCCGGCTCGGAAAACAGAATCGGCCTGTGCAGGGGGTCCAGGGACATCAGGGCCTCGGCTGGTGCGACGGTGTCCGTCCAGGGGAACATCGGTCTGGGAGAGACGTCGGGTTGAGGGGGACGTCGGGCTCGGGGAACTCTTGGGTCAAAGGGCTGTTGGGCGCAACGTGATATCGAGCATGGGAACGCCCATCAGCCCACGGGCGACGTGGCTGGCATGAACACGAAAGAATAAAGCGTCATCCAACCAATGATGCTGAACATGACTATCCTGGGTTCCCTCGGCCAACGCCACCGTGACCGAAAAATCGCCGGTCGGTAGATAGGGCAGACGGAACAAAAATGTTGCGGAGAAAGACTCTTCGGCGGCCACCGTCAAAGGCGCCGTTCGGTAACTGAGATAGGTATTGTCTCCGAACAAATGTTGCCCCAACCGATCACGGACATAAAACCCGATGATCGGGCTGTGCAACGGACGAGCGGCCTGACATTCCACATTCAGAACCACTTCTTCCCCACCTTCGAGGAGATCGAGTTTGCCGCCTTGGGCGTCCGTGAAGAAGACGCGCAGAATGCTGGCTCCTCGTTGGCCAAACCAAGGCGAATTCTCGTTAAAATCGAACAATTCGATCTCATTACGATGGATCGATTGTTTGAGCACCTCGTGGCGTTCGTCTTTTTCCAGGCCGGAGGTGAGCTTGGTCGGCGGGGCCGCCTGACGAGCGCCGCCGATGTGGAATCCCTCGCCGCCCTCTTTTTCACTTTCGATCGCGGCCAAGTAGTTCATGCAGACGTCGCGAGGCGCGCCGACCTCCCGCACCGTTCCCCGGTCTAACCACACCACCCGGTCGCAAAGATTATGCATGGCGCCGGTATCATGGGAGACAAAAAACAAGGTGCCGGTTTCCTTGAAGCTGCGGATGTAGCGCATGCACTTTTGAACAAAGGCCGCATCTCCGACCGCCAAAATTTCGTCCACAATCAGAATATCAGCATCCACATGAGCCGCCACGGCAAAGGCTAAACGGGCATACATGCCGCTGGAGTAAAATTTAACCGGCTGGTCGATGAAATCACCAATCCCGGCAAACTCTGCAATGGCGTCAAAGCGGTCCCGAATCTGATCCGAATTCAGACCCAAAATCGAAGCCGCCAAATGGACATTTTCCCGGCCACTGAATTCCGGGTTAAAGCCAGCCCCCAATTCCAACAGCGCCGCAATCCGGCCATTGATGGCTAACTCACCACAGGTTGGTGTCAAAGTTCCGCAGATCAATTGCAGGAATGTGGACTTTCCAGCACCATTCCGACCGATCAAGCCAATGGTCTCGCCCCGCCGAACCTCCAGATTGACATCCCGCAACGCCCAATACTCGTCATAAAACCGACGACGGCGGCGCCACAACATTTGCTTCAGCCGATCTTCGGGACGGCGGTAAATGGCATAAGCCTTCCCCAACCCTTGGGCGTGAATGATCAGATCAGACAACATCAGCAAACGCCTTCCGGGTCTTCATAAACCAAACATACCCAAGCCAAGCCATCAGCCAGCCAGCCAACAGGTCGACGGCCCACGGGACAGGATCGGGAACGTGGCCCCAGAACAGCACTTCTTTCGAGGCTTCCAGGGTGATGGTCAACGGGTTGATGTAGAGCAGCCAACGATAGGACTCCGGAACGGCCGTCACCGGATAGAAGATCGGGCTAAGGAACATCAATGCCGTGGTGACGGCCGTCACCAACTGACGGACATCGCGCAGGAACACCCCAACAGAAGCCAGAAACCACGTTACGCCCAAAGTTGCCAAGCAAAGCGGTAACAGCACCAATGGCAACAACAGAATGGTCAGTGGCGGCAAGCCAAAGACTAGAAGATAAAAGACTGCCAACACCACAAAACTGACACCGCCATTGAACAAGGCAACGCCAAGACTGGCTAAAGGCAGTATTTCCAGAGGGAAAACCACTTTTTTAATATAGGATACATTTTCGAGCATCAAGGCCGGGGCGCGCATCACCGGCTCTGAAAAGATCGTAAAAATGATCATGCCGGAAAAGAACAGTAAGGCGAATTCACCGCGACCGCCACCGCCACCACTATTGACGCCCCAGCGCGACTGAAACACCACCGAAAACAGGAAGGTGTAAACTGCCAGCATCATCAGAGGGGTCAACAGGGACCATAGCGAGCCAAGGATCGCCCCCTGATATTTGGCCGAAATCTCCCGCCGGGTTAGTCGCTCGATCAAGGCGCGATGACGCCAGCCAACGGCGAAGACCTGAAGGGGATTGAAGCTAAAGGCCGGACCCCTTGGCGACCCTGTTCCCATCTGAACCAAGTGATCCTCCTGTGATGGCGAGGCTATAGCACAAGGACTTGAGCCTCTTCAACGTCGGGGGATGGTGAAACCGGAACCATCGGACAAATGAGCCCTGATACCATCGAGCCTTGATGGTGACTCATCAAGGCTGCCCTCAGACGCCGGGCGGGCGCATCCGCGCCCCCCTAAAGTCACACGGGGGCTTCGCGTCCACGAGGACGCGGGGCCGCCGTCGCGGCCCGATACCGGCAGTGTGTCATCGTTATAGCTCGCCGGTATGACAACGGCATTAGGGGTGCCGTCGCGGCCCGAGGACCGGCGATGTGTCAGTATCAGGGCTCGCCGATTATGGGAAGCCCCTGGAAAGCACAAGGCCACTTCCGCTATGCTGCCGGTGGCTTGACGGAGGCTCTATGGACGAACACCCCCCCCTGACGATTCCGTCCGGAACACCCGCCGAGATCGAACGGTTCTATCGCTCTCTTCGACGGATCCGGCGCGTCGAGGAAGAAATTGCCCGCCTTTACCCCAGCAACGTCATTCGCAGCCCCATTCACTTGTCCATTGGCCAAGAGGCCGTGTCGGTGGGGGTGATCGACGGGCTCAATCCTGATGACGTGGTGGCGGCCAGCTATCGCGGCCATGCAGCCTACCTAGCCAAGGGTGGCGATCTCAAGGCGATGTTCGCCGAACTATATGGTCGGGATACCGGCTGTGCCCGAGGCCGGGGCGGCTCGATGCACCTGATCGATCCTGCCCACCACCTGCTCGGAACTTCGGCAGTGGTCGGCACCCATATTCCACTAGCCGCAGGCCAAGCCTTGGCACTGAAGCGCGAAGGCCGGGGCCGGGTGGTGGTGGTGTTCTTTGGCGACGGCGCCACTGAAGAAGGCGTGTTTCACGAAACTCTAAATTTCGCGGCTCTGCATCGCTTGCCCTTGCTGTTCGTGTGCGAGAATAATTTTTACGCCATTCACTCTCCCCTCGATCATCGATGGGCGACCCGCCGGTTATGCGAACGGGTCGCTACATACGGGATCCCCGCCCACCAGATTACCGACGGCGATCTTTTGCGTATTCGTGCCTGCGCCCTTGAAGCGGTGGCCTCCATGCGCCAAGGCAGCGGGCCGGTTTTCCTCGAATGCCACACCTACCGTTGGTGCGAGCATGTGGGACCATCCGAAGATTTCGAGGCCGGCTACCGCAACCGCACCGAAGCCCAGCCCTGGCAGGAGACCGATCCGTTAGACGTCATGGGCCGTTTGCTGGACCCATTGACACGCGCGCAGATTGACCAGGAGATCACCCTCGAGATCGCCGAGGCCGTCGCCTTTGCCGAGGCCAGTTCCTTTCCCGCCGCCGAGGAGTTGTTGGCTCATGTCTACGCGCCCTGACGGGATGTCCGGCGAAGGCCGCCTGCTGCGGTATGTGGATGCCTTGGCCGAAGCCGTGGCCCAGGAAATGGAACGCGACCCGAGGGTGTTCGTGTTCGGGCTCGACGTAACCGATCACAAGGGAATCCAGGGCTCGACCCTGGGTTTGCGGGAACGCTTCGGCCCAGATCGGGTATTCGGCACGCCTTTGTCGGAAGACGCCATGACTGGCGTGGCCATTGGTGCCGCCATGGCCGGTTTGCGCCCAGTCCATGTTCATATCCGCAATGATTTTCTGATGCTGGCCATGAACCAGTTGGTCAACATCGCCGCCAAAACCCACGCCATGTATGGGGGCGCGGTCACCGTGCCGATGGTGGTCCGCAGCATGATCGGCAAGTCCTGGGGGCAGGGGGCCCAACATTCCCAGGCTCTCCACGCCTTGTTCCTGCATATTCCGGGATTAAAGGTGGTGATGCCCAGCAATGCCCATGACGCCAAAGGCGCCCTGATCGCCGCCATTCGAGACGATAACCCGGTGATCTTCATCGAGCACCGCTTGCTGTACCCCACCGAAGCCTATGTTCCCGAAGCGCCTTACACAGTCCCCCCCGGTCAGGCCCGCATCTGTATGACGGGCGACGACCTGACCCTGGTCGGCATCTCGAACATGGTGGTGGAGTGTCTGCGCGCTCGGGAGCTATTGGCTGAAATTGGAATCCAGGCCGAAGTCATCGATCCGATCTGGCTGGAACCCCTGGATATCGAGACCATCGCGGCTTCGGCTCGTCGGACCCGCCGTTTACTGGTGGCCGATAACGCCTGGACCCGCTGCGGCATCGGAGCTGAAATCATCGCCGCCGTTCTGGAGCGGGCTGGCCCCGCTGCCGGCATTGCCGTGGGCCGCTTGGGATTTGCCGCCACAGCCTGTCCTCCTGCGCCCACTTTGGAAGCGGCCTTTTACCCCAATCCCGCGACCATCGCCGAGGCTGCGTATCGCATGGTCAAACCCGACGCTCCCGCCTGGCATCCAGACCCAGAGCGGGCCAAACTGGCCTATCAGGTCCAATTTCGCGGGCCGTTTTAACGCGAAACGGCTTCGGTGGGGGTTTTTAACAGAGTGCATTGACATTGCGTAAACATGCTCATACATTACCGAAATGAGCAGATTAGTGACGATAGGTGAGGCGGCGGACGCCCTTGGAGTCTCGGTGCAGACGTTGCGCCGCT
>Ga0302269_1000511_pt1 | contig 22802 bp, 19 predicted proteins | sample III_Bog_E2_2_FD_194560 | JGI IMG/M metagenome (GOLD analysis project Ga0302269, IMG submission 194560) | Peat permafrost microbial communities from Stordalen Mire near Abisko, Sweden - III_Bog_E2_2 | ecosystem: Environmental > Terrestrial > Soil > Wetlands > Peat | place: Sweden: Abisko...
CCGCCTTTACCGCCCGCTCAACTGTAGTGCTGGTCCCAGCCCTGGTAAGAAACAAGGCGAAAGAACTTGTCTTCACCTTGACCGCCAATGACTTCATGCTCACAGATGATGGAGTCGAGCAGAAGGTCACGCTGGAGCAGGACACCGACAGCGAACCCCTAGCCCTGGTCATTGCCATCCAAACCGGTGGCGCTGGCCGCGAGCACCTCGACGAGTATGCGCACCTCGCCACGATGATCGAGGCAGTCGTCGGCAATGTCCCGCGCAAGATCGCAGTGGTGGAATTCGACGGCGCACCCGGACTCATTCACAATTTCACTCCCGACCTGGATGTGGTGGGCGAAACCATCCGCGGACTAAGCCGGGGCAACCACGGAGCCGCGATCCTTGATGCGCTTTCCTTTTCGGTGGACCTGCTGCGCCAGCAGCCGCCAGAATATCGGCGCGCGATTCTGTTGCTCAGCGAAACCATCGACCACGGCAGCCGCGTGAAAATGGACGAGGCGCTGCGCGCCATCAGCGACACGAACACGGCGATCTACAGCGTCGCCTTTTCCTCGCCGAAATCCGACGTAAAGCACTACGCTTCGGAAGAGCTTCCGACGGTAGGGAGCGGGGGCCCAGGCCTCTCCAACCCAAACCCTCAGCATCCCGGCGGCTGCATGGCAAAAGACCCCAACGCCGATCCCGGCACCTCTCAGGATAAGCTCTCGCAGGCATACGACTGCCTCGGTCAGCTTGTGCCTCCGCTGGCACTTATAAAAATGGCGGCCATCGCCGCGATGGAAGGCATGCAGCGCAATGCTCCTGAGACCGTGGCGCATCTTACCGGTGGCGAATATTTCCCTTTCAGCAATGCCCACAATTTGGAGAAAAGTCTGCTCACGATCTCAAACCACATTCCAAATCGATACGTCCTGAGCTTTCAGCCCCGGTCTCCACATCCGGGCCTCCACGTGATTGAGTTGCGGCTGAAAGAGCATCCCAAACTCGTCGTAACCGCTAGGCGCAGCTATTGGGCGGATAGTGATACCATGAGCAACGTCGGCAACGCTCCTCACCCCTAGAACACCATGGACTTCGATCAGCTGGAAATCTTTCTCGAAGTAGCGCGCCTCTCCAGCTTCTCTCGCGCGGCGGAGAAGCGTTTTCGCACTCAGCCCGCCGTTTCCTCCCAGATTCGCGCGCTCGAAGAAGAAGTCGGCGCGCGCCTCCTCGACCGCTCTGGAGGCCGCGTCTCGCTCACCGCTTCCGGCAAGTTGTTCTTCAAGTATGCCGAGGAAACCATCGAGCACCGCAAGACCATCCTCACCGAAATCGCCGAGACCGAGCGCGTGCCCCGCGGAGAAATCGTCGTCGGAGCCAACGAAGGCACTTGCCTGCACATCCTGCCCGAGGTTTTCGCGCAATTCAAACGCGACTATCCCAATGTCTCGGTGAGCATCCGGCGCTCCGACTACGCCCGCATTCTCGACTCGATCCTCGAGAACATCGTCGACTTCGGGGTGGTCTCGCTGCCCGTGAATGACAACCGGCTCGAAGCGCAAATGATTCATCGCGACGAACTGGTCGTGATCGCGTCGCCACAGCATCCCCTCGCGGCCAAGAAGAGCGTCACCGTGGCCGAGATCGCTGCCTATCCACTGGTCGTACCGAAACTCGGCCACACGCGCGACGCGCTCGATGCGCTGTTCTATGACCACAAGCTGAAACCCAACCTTGCCATGGAACTCGATTCCAGCGAATTGCTCAAGCGCTTTGTGGCCGCCGGCGTCGGCATAGGATTCATCGCCCGCTCCAACATCGAGGAAGATATTCGCGCCAAAGCCCTGGTTGCAATCACGTTTGCCGACGCCCAGATTCGCCGCGATCTCGCCATCGTCTTCCGCAAAGACAAGTCGCATAGCCGCGCCGCCAGAGCCTTCATGGAAATCGCGGTGAAGCAGAAGAATTTCTCCACCATTGCTCCCGGAAAACGATCGAAATGAAGCCGCTTGCCTGTTCCCTGCTTTTCTTGTCTTTGCTCCTGCCGTCAGCCAGCGCTCAAAAGCCATCCGCCGGCAATCGGACTGCCGCCGCCAACAAGCTGATCGCTCTAAAAACAACAGGCACGTCGCGCTATACCGACAAAGAGATTCTCGCCGCCAGCGGCCTCCACATCGGCCAACCCGCCGCCGATGGCGATTTCAAGGAGGCTATACAACTCCTAGGGAATTCCGGCCTGTTCCGCGATCTCTCCTACACGTATTCCGCATCCGCCGCCGGAGTAAAGCTCGAACTGCAACTTGCCGACACCGACCCGAGCAAACTCGTGCCCGCGCGATTTGAAAACTTCGTCTGGTTTACCGATGACCAACTTCTGACCGCCGTGCAACGCCGTGTTCCGCTCTTCAAGCGCTTGCTCCCGCTTACCGGCAACCTTCCCGACCATGTTGAGGAAGCTCTGCAAGCCATCCTCACCGAAAGTCGCTTTCCGGGTCGGGTCGATTACCTCCGCGAAGGACAAGACCAAAACGGCGGCCCGCTCGTCGCCATCGCGTATAGGGTCGAGGAAGTCACCATCCAGATTCACGGCTTCGAATTCCCCCGCGCAACGCCAGAACAATCGTCTCTGCTAACCACCGCGGCGCGTCTCGCCGTTGGAGGGAGCTACGTTCGCTCCGGTCTCGCCGCCGTCGCCAGGCTTGACCTGCTTCCGGTCTACCTCCAGCGTGGATACTTGAAGGCTGCATTCGGCCCCTCCGACGCCCGCGTATTGCCGCAACCGGCTTCAGCGCCCGATGCCCAATCCTCCGCCGAGCTTCAGGTGGACGCCATCATTCCCGTAAGCCCCGGCAAGATGTATTCCACCTCTGGCGTCGACTGGAAAGGCAACTCCGCCGTCCCCACCAGCGAACTGGCTCCGCTTCTCCACCTGACCGCCGGCCAGCCTACCGACGCAGTGCGTCTTGCCGACGATCTCGCAACCGCGACTAAGCTCTATCGCAGCCGCGGCTACATGACCGCTCAGATCAAGCCCGACGCTCAATTCGACGACAATCAAAGTGCCGTGCACTATGATCTAAACGTCGTCGAAGGCGATCTTTACAGAATGGGAGAGTTGGAGATCACCGGCCTCGACACAAAGGCAACAGCCCGTATGGTGGAAGCGTGGGCCCTGCACGCCGGCCAACCTTACAATGCCGGCTACCTCAAGAAGTATCTGGACGATACCCGCCAGCTTCTTCCCCGAGGCGTGTCCTGGGGCACGACCATCCACGAAACGCCGGACGCGAAAGACAAGACGGTCGACGTGGAGATCCGCTTCAAGCAGCAATGACACTCACCTACTGAATCAAGAGTGCGCGACATTTTGCAACCCAGCGCTTGCGTTTGAATCTGATAGTTGGCATGATCAAGTAGCGCTAGAAAACGATCGCCGTTCATGAAAGGGAAAGCAGAATGAAAATCAATCGAGTTGCGGCTGCGGTACTCGGAATGCAGATGGCAATTGGCTTGGCGGCGGTTCCGGCCATTGCTGCCGGTAAGAGCCAAACTCTGATCGGCGAAGTCAGCGACGCCATGTGCGGTGCGAAGCACGAAATGCACGGCAGCGCCGCCGATTGCACGCGCGGCTGCATCAAGCATGGATCGAAATATGCGCTCGTGGTCGGCGACAAAGTCTACACCCTCGAAACCTCCGATCAGACCGCACTCGGCAAGCTGAACGATTTAGCGGGAGCGAAAGCCAAGGTAACTGGCGACGTCGACGGAACCACGATCACCGTGAAATCGGTCGCCGCGGGCTCGTAACAAAACGCGACGCATCCAATATGCTGCAATAGAAAAACCGGCGGAAAACCCGCCGGTTTCTTGTCCCCAAACTCCACTCCCAGCTAATTCTGGTTCCCGCTGTCGTCCCGGCGCTTCAGCGTCGGACGATCGTCGTCCCCGCTTTTGTCTGTGTCGCTGGTCTTGTCGCTGCTCGAAGTCCGCCGCAGACTGGGTTTGCTGCTATCCTTCTGCTCCAGCACCTTATGCCGGTTTTGGATGGTGGCCAGCCGCGACTTTACATCGTCAAACTCCGACGTAGTAACGATGTACTGCGGCTTCGCCGGCAGAATGGTCGCGATCTCCTTTTGTGACGCCTCAATTCGATCGGGAGTCTGCGGATGCGAAGCGAAGGCCTTGGCGATCGTTCCCGGCTTCTTCTTCTCCTTCGCCTGAATCTTTTCAAAGAAACTGATAAACGCCTGCGGATCGTATCCCGTCTTATACATGTATTGCAGACCGAGATAGTCCGCTTCCGCCTCGAAATTCCGCTGGAACTTCATGAATGTGAGCGGCAATCCCAAGCCGGCCGCTTCATAGATCCCGTAGCCGATGCCGCCGCCCATGAAGATCAGAGGAATGGTCGCGATGTTCGCCAACTGCGCCCGCGTCATCTGCCGCGTCCCGTGGCGCGCCGCCACGTGCGAAATCTCATGCGCCATCACCCCCGCCAGTTCGGCCTCTTCGTCCGCCGCCAGAATCAGGCCCGAGTTCACGTAGAAAAATCCCCCCGGCAGCGCAAACGCGTTCACTTCATCGGAGTCGATCACCTTAATCGTAAACGGAACCTGCGCATCCGAATTGCGCACCAGATTCTGCCCAATGCGGTTCACATACTCGGTCACCACCGGATCCTGCACCAGCTTCACCGTGCTCTCCACCTGCATCGAGTACTGCTTACCCATTCGGATTTCGGTCTCCAGCGAATACCAGTTGCCCAACCCGCGCCCGCCGATCTTGCGATTGCCGATCGCGTCCACATCGTTTTCCCCGCCATCATGCTTGACCTTGCTGTCGTCCGGTTCCTGAATGGGAGGCGTCGTAGTGGAAGCAGCATCTCCATTGGCGGAGGAAGCGGCGTCCGGCGCCGGAGTTGTGGTCGGCGCGGGCCCTTGAGGAGCAGCCGGCGTTTGCCCGGCCGTGGTTTGTCCAGCCGTCGCTTGCCCGGTGCTAGTCGACGCCGACGTCGGCTCCGCAGTAGGAGCAGACGCGGTTCCGCCAGACGACTGCGTGCTCGAAGCCGGAGCCGTCTGATCCTTCGGAGTCTGAGACTGGGAAGCCGGTGCCTGCGAGCTTTGCGACGGCGAAGCCTGCTGCTGAGAAGTCGACGGCGCCGTGCCCGGAGCCTGCGAACCTTGCTCCTGCGCCAACACCGGCAGCGCCATCAACGCCAATAAACTCAGAGAGATCAGCGATTTACGCAAGAACATGTGGACACCCCACAGAAACCCGGTTTCGGGTACCGCTATTATACTCCCGCAAGCAAGTCGGCCCCGACGGACTTCTCCACCTAGTTGGACGCACGATCGCGCCAGAAAGTTACCCGTTGTTTTGAGGAATGTGGCGGCTGGATCCTTACGAGTCGCTATCTAGCCGTTGCGATGGATCTTGCCCACAAGGTGCCGTGTCTTCGCTTGGGCGGGGCCTCTGCCCTCAGCAAACCTTAGATGCTTGACAATACATACCGATATACGTATACGTGTATAGTGGCGGATTCCGAGCGCCAGATCGTTTGGGTCGGTTCGAGCCGGAGAGACCTGCGCGGGTTCCCACGCCAGGTCCGGCGCGACATTGGCCAGGCACTCTATGCTGCCCAACAGGGCGAAACCGATCCGTCCGCCAAGCCACTGAAAGGGTTTGGCGGAGGCGCTGTGCTCGAAATCGTGGCGGATCACAGCGGTAACACGTGGCGTGGAGTTTATACGGTCCGCTACTCCGAAGCGATCTACGTTCTACACGCTTTCCAGAAGAAATCGAAGCGCGGCATCGCCACGCCGAAGCGAGACCTCGACCTCATCCACCAGCGCCTGGCTGAGGCCGAACGACTCCATCGACAAGGAAGAATTGATATGGCTGCAAAAAAGAAGAGCCCCATGCGGGCAGAAAAAAGCAGCGGGAATGTCTTTGCGGACCTCGGGCTTCCGCATTCCGAACAGGAACTCTTAAAGGCCAAGCTCACGCTCCAGATCTACCGCCTCATCAAAGGACGCGACCTGACACAAGCCGAGGCCGGCAAAATCCTCGGCATCAAGCAGCCGCACGTCTCTTTGCTGATGCGCAACCGCTCGGGCAGCTTTTCCGTCGAGCGCCTCATGGATTTTCTTACCGCCATGGGCCAAGACATAGAAATTTCGGTGAGGCCAGCCCGCAAGGATAAGCACCACGGCGAGGTGTCCGTCGTCGCCTAATCGGCGACCCAACACCACTCCGAGCCCAGCAATCCTCACAAAGCATCTGTGAGCACAAACACAGACACCCAATCCGGGGGGGTACAAAAGCCTTCAGGCCTTTTCCACCCCGGGGGCTTCGGCGAGCAGCCGTGAGTCGTCTACGTCCACCGAAACCAGCGCAGCGCAAGAATAAACGACACTCCGCCCCAAATCGCGAGCACCAGCAACCGTCCCGACTGCGAGCCGAGCGAAGCGCCTTCGGTGATCGTTGCGCGCAGCGCGTCGTTGAGCGCCGTCAGTGGCAGCGCTTTGATAAACGGATGGGCAATGGCTGGAAATTTGTCGTACGAGAAAAATACGCCGGAGAAGATCCACATCGGCATCATGACCAGGTTGATCAGCCCGGAGACGCTTTCAATTTTCTGCGCGCGGCACGCGGTCAGCAGGCCGACTCCGCCGAACGCCACCGCTCCCAACGATCCGAGCAGGATGACCGAGAGAATCGATCCCCGCACTCGCATATGAAACACGAGCACGCCGAAGCTCAGGAGCAATCCGACTTCAATCACCATCAGCACCAACCGGCTGCTGGCGAGCGCCAGAAGAAAATCGCTGCGGCGCATCGGCGTGGCCACGAAGCGCTTCAGCAGTTTGCGCTGGCGCATTTCCACCAGCGCAAATCCGACTCCCCACATGCCGGAGTTCATCAGGTTCATGCCGAGCAGTCCGGGAATTAAAAAATCGATGTAGCGGGAACCCGGTTCGCTGGAAGACTGCGCGGAAGTTGAGATCGCATCCTTGCGCCCAGCGGCCGATTGCAGCGCCGCGTCGATTTCGGCGCGCGAAAGAACGCTCTCCGGCCGCGCGGGATCGTAATAGTACGTGCAGCTGCCGTCGGAATTCGACTCGATCGCCAGATCAAACTTGCCGAAGTGGAAACCCTTGAGCGCGGCCTCGCGGTCAAGCACAATAGCGCGAATGCTGGAACCCTTGTCGGGAGAGCTTTTTCCCGGCACAGCTTGCAGCATCATGAGCGTCTTTTGTGCGCCTGCGCCGTCGATGATGACAACCGAAGTAACATCCGCAGGCTTGTTACGAAAGGCGATGCCCAATCCCGCCGCTAGCAGCAGCGGAAAAATGAAGACCCAAAACACGACCTCAGGCTCACGCTTGAGTTCGAGTATTCGAGCCCACAGCAGATGACGGTATCCGGACCAGCGTCCATTGCGGAGAGCAACCGTCGACGTGCTTCGTTCTGTCGTTGCCATGTCAGTCTTCTCGCAGGTGACGGCCGGTGAGTTGCACAAATACATCTTCAAGACTCGCCTGCCGCGTGCTCAGGTGTTCGAGTTGATTTCCGTCTTTGGCCACCGCATCCAAGAGCGCAGGAATCGTGAGGTGCGGCTCGCGAACGCTTAGGCAAAGGGTTGAATCCTCGCGGCGAACGGACTCGACGCTCGGCAGCGACCGCCAGCGGTCGAGATGATCGGCGTCTCCGTCGCCGTCTCCGCTGACCTGGAACTCAACCACATGATGACCGCCAAGTCGGTCGATCAGATCGGAAGGAGCGCCTTCGGCGATAATCTGGCCGTGGTCGACTATGGCCAGCCCGTCGCAAAGCCGTTCCGCTTCGTCCATGTAGTGCGTGGTCAGCAAAACGGTTCCACCCTTTTTCTGGAAGGCGCGGATGATTTCCCAGAGCTGACGCCGGCTCTGCGGATCGAGTCCAGTGGTCGGCTCGTCGAGAAACAGAATGCGCGGATTACCGACCAGCGCCGTGGCCACTGCGAGTCTCTGCTTCTGACCGCCGGAGAGCTTGCCCACCCACGCGTCGGCCTTCTCTGTGAGTTTGAGTTCTTCAAGAACCTCGTCGGCGGCGCGCGGTTCACTGTAGAAGCTGGCAAACAGTTCGATGGTTTCGCGGACGTTCAATTTTTCCGACAGCCGCGTTTCCTGCAGCGAGATGCCGATCCACTCGCGCAACTGCCGCGGGTTATCGTTCCAGGTGTGGCCGAAGATGCGGACCTCGCCAGAAGTCGGCGCGAGCAGACCTTCAAGGATTTCAATCGTCGTAGTCTTACCTGCACCGTTCGGACCGAGCAGCCCAAAGCATTGTCCCGCTTCGATGCGCAGACTGAGGCCGCGGACGGCTTCGACTTTGCCGTCGTAGGTCTTGCGCAAGTTGGTGCATTCGATCGGAGAACCCACGAAGGCCATTTTAGCGCAGGTCCGGCCTTCAGAATGCGGGCTCGGAATGCGACTGGCTTGCAACCGGCATGGGCGCATCGCCTTTGGCATCGCGCCACAAAATCGCGTTTAACGTCTTGGCGTCCGCCGCATCGGGCTTGGAGAAATCCATCAGCGACGATTCCTTCGCGCCCGCCGCGTGCTTTTCGTTCACTTTGTAGATCAGCCCGCTGCGCAGATTCTGGTCGTCCACCTGATATGGCGGTTGCGTGCCCGGTCCCGAGAACAACGGCGCCATCAGCGGGGCGTGCGCGTCGAACAGATTCATGGGCGGAAGGCCGAGCAAAGATTCCATCGTGTGAATGACGCTAACCGTCGTATAGAAGTTGTGTTCGACAAGCGGTTGCGGAGTGCGCGGTGCATATTTACTGATGACGAATGCGATCGAGCGGTGCGCGTCGACGTGGTCAGCCCCATCCTGCGCGTCGTCTTCGAGTATGAAGATGGCTGCGTCGTCCCAATAGGCACTGTGGGAAACAGCATCGACCACGCGCCCGACCGCGAGATCGTTGTCGGCGACAGAGGCCCGCGGCGTGGGCTTGCTAGGCGTCGTGCCTCCAGTGTGGTCGTCGGGCAGATAGAGCAGCGTGAACTGCGGCAGTTCCTTGGCGCTTCCCTTCGCTTTCACAAACTCGTCGAACTCGCGGAGAAACTCGTCGGCGCGAAGCTGGTCGGGATAATCGGTTTCGAAATCCGGAAAGAGCGGATCGTAGTGATCGCGCAGCGCGGCCTTCGTGGGCCGCATGCGCTTGATCTGCGGAATCGCCCAAGGCCACGGACTCGGGCCTCCAGGCGGAGTGCCGACATTCGCGGGTAGAGGTTCGCCTTGCCGAATTGCGGAAACCGGACAGGTCCCTGATGACGGAGACGGCGTTCCCTGCTTCGGCGATTTCACTCGTTCGCTCTTGCACCATACGGCGGCAATGAACTCCCCGTAGATTCGATAGGTCAGGTTATGCTTTGCAAGGTTGTCCCAGAGGAAGCCTGTTCCCGGATCGTCCACGTCAGGGATTCCCTGCTCGAGCGGGAATTCATCGGCCACGCTGCCGCCAGAATCGTAAGTACGTTCCTTGCTGCGATAACCGATCGGCCAGGTTTTCTCGTTGTAGTCGGACGTGGTCGAGGCAGTGGACCAGAGGTGTCCGTCGCCGGAAACTTCTCCGCTGTCGTAGAAGTTGTCGAGCACTCCGAATTGCAGCGCCAGTTTGTGCTCGTTGGGAGTGATGTCTGCGCCGTACATGGTCAGCGATTTGTCGCCGTCGCCGACGGGAAGGTCGCCAAGAATCTGATCGTAGGTGCGATTCTCTTTCAGAATGTAGATCACGTGGCGGATCGGGTTGGTTCCTCCGGCAAATTCAAACTTGCCGCCGTCAGAGTGAACGAGGTTGTCTTCTTCGACCTGTCGTGTGTAAGCTGCGAGATTCTTGTCGATGTCAGCGAGACTGATGCGCTGAATGGAGCCACCGATCAATGTCGGAATGTACGGATGCTCCTTTCTTTTGCGCTCGCCTTTCAATTGGCTCAACATGTTGTCTGGCCCGCTGCTTTCTCCTTTGGCGGTGGCGATGAGCAGGTCGTTGCCAACGATAGCGAGCGCGCTGGGATACCATTCTGTGGGGATGAAGCCAAGGGGTGATACTTCGTGATCCGTGTCGTGAGCATCGAAGACGGCCACAGCATCGAGTGATGCGCACGCCACGAGCAGGCGCTTGCCGTCCGATGAGATTGCGACGGATTGCGGGACTGAACCCGAATCACTTTTGAGAGAGGAGTCGAGGTTCACATGGAAATCATGTGCCACCTTACCGTTCTTCAGATTGAGGGCGACGACGTAATCGAGCTCAGTGTTGCTCAACGTGACGTACAGCTGATCTTCGGCGGGACTCAACAGCATAGCCGTCGGGTGCGTACCAGGCGCGGTCGGATCCGTGTGACCGAGAACATCGAACTTAGCTCCGACCTCATTCTTTCTAAGGTCCAATTCGGCGACTGTAGACGCGTTCCACAAACTAACCCACGCCTTCGTTCCGGCTTTGTTGGCGATCACAGTGTACGGATATGCGCTAGGCACGTACCGGCTCCGGCTTAGATCGAACGACTTCTCAATCTCTCCGGAACTGACGTCAAGCAACACGACATTGTCCGAAAGATTATTGGCAATGAGCAACCGGTCGCCCTTCGCTCCCGGCAACACCGCGAACCCAGCTGGATACGGCAGCGCGGTTCCGGCGGGTGTCGTCCGCAGCCCAAACGCAACTTCCTTCCCCTCGGCAAGGACCTGCGGAGCAATCTTGATAAAGCGTTCGGGAGTAACTTGTCCCGCTTCGAATTTGTACACCGCGATGCCATTGCCGGTGCTCTTCGGCTTCTCGCCGTTGGGGTCGGTGATCGACCCCATCGAGGCATAGAGATGTTCACCGTCGCTCGAAAAAGCGAGGCCAATGAAATAGCTCTGGCGCGTGGAATAGTCGTCGCTGAGCCGGTTGTCGGGAAAATCGTGCAGCTGATTGTTGCTGAGATCGAGAATTGCGATCGATTGGCGCGCGCCCGTCTCCTGCGTTCCGTATCCCTGATTGAGCAGCGCGGCATAGCGTTTGTCGGGGCTGAGCGCAATCGTCGCGGGAAAGCTGTTGGTGCGGGCAAGGTAGCCAGGAACAGGCAGGGTCAGCGTCTTGCTCGTTGGCAGATTGATACGCCGCGAGCGGTCGGCGGCACGAGCGACTACAAACACGGTCAACAGCAACGAAAGAGCGCAGAGGAAAACAGCGGTGATCTTTTTCACGTGCGGAGGCCTCGGGAGGGTTTTACCATCCCAGGTATCCGGCAAGCAACCCAAGGTCGGAAATACCCGCCCAGAGCCCTTACTTTGTCCCCACCAGATGCACCTCAGCCACAGGTTCTCCGCTACGCGACTTCTTCACTCCGATCAGTTCCACCGCTTTGGCGGCGATATGTTCCGCGGAGACTTCAAACTCCTTGATCAGCTCCCAGGGAGCGCCCGAGTCTCCAAAGCGATCTTTTACGCCAATCGCTCCTGTAATGACCGGGATGCCATAAAGCTCCGGCGACTGGGTGATGGCGCTCGCCACCGGCCAGGCGAGCGCGCCGATCTGGTGCTCTTCGGCGGTTAGGACAATGCTGGTGTCGCGGGCAGCATGCACGATGGCCTCCGTGTCGAGCGGCTTGAGCGTGTGCATATTGAGGATGCGAGTTTCGTAGCCAAAGTCCTGCTTCAGAATCCAGGCAGCGCGCATCGCCTCGGGAACCATCGGGCCACAGGCGATGATGGTGAGGTCCTCGCACTCGTCGCGGTATTCGGATTCCAGTTTGGTTTCGAATGCATCGATGAAAGTCGCCGCCCCCTCATTGTTTCGCAGGCGAATCACATTCGCTTTGCCGAAGACAAACGGTGTTGTTTCGTCGGTGACAATCGGCGTAGCTTCGCGGGCGAAGCGAATGTATTTCGGACCAACGTGCTTCAGCAACAGGTAGTCGGTGGCTTTGCGGGTTTCGACGATGTCGCAGGGGACGACCACGTTCATGTTGGGCAGTCCGCACATTGCGAAACAGTCTTCGAGCGCCTGGTGGGTCGCGCCGTCGGGGCCGACGCTGACGCCACCGTGAGCTCCGGCGATTAGGACATTGAAGTTGCCGTAGCAGATCGAGGTACGAATCTGATCGAGATTGCGAGCGGCGGCGAACGTCGCATAGGTGCCGAAGACGGGAAGCTTCCCTTCTTTCGCAAGTCCGGCAGCAGCTGAGGTGGCGGATTGCTCGGCGATGCCCATGCTGATCCAGCGCGCCTTGCGCTCGGGCTTCCCGGCATAGAATTCGCTGATGGTGATGGAGCCGGAGATGTCGAGTCCGAAGCAAACGATGCGCGGATCGTCGCCATTGGCGGCGAGGGACTGGCCGAAACCCAGGCGCGTGGGCTTCATCTGGACCTTCATGTTTTCGGCGGCATTCCACCAGTAGTTGCGGTGGAACTTGGGCATCTTGGCGTCGAGTTTGCGCTCAACCTCGGCTTGATACTGCTTGGCGTGGGCAAAGAGCTGCTCGACGGGAACCTGGCCTTCAAGACCGAGTTCCTTCAATGCTTTATTTAGTTCTTCGAGATTCGGCGTCTTGCCGTGCCATCCCGCCACGTCTTCCATGAAGCTGACGCCTTTCCCCTTTACGGTGTCGGCGATGATAACGGTCGGCTTCCCGGTCCCAGTCTTTGCCTTTTCAAGCGCTTCGACAACCTGCTTCATGTCGTGGCCGTTGATGGTCACGACCTCCCATCCGAAGCTGCGATACTTTTCTTCCAGCGGCTCGACGTTCATCACGTCTTTCACCCAGCCGTCGATCTGGAGGCGGTTGCGGTCGACGATGCCGATGAGGTTGTCGAGTTTGAAGTGGCCCGCTTCCATCGCCGCTTCCCAGATCTGGCCTTCCTGCTGCTCGCCGTCTCCCATGATGCAGAAGACGTGGTGATTTTTCTGGTCGAGCCTGGCGGCGAGGGCAATGCCTACCGCGATGCTCAGGCCCTGGCCAAGCGACCCGGTCGAGACTTCGACGCCGGGCAGTTTGAGCCAGTGTGGATGCCCCTGAAACGGCGAATACAGCTTGCGCAGGAGAGCCACGTCTTCCTTCGAGCAGAAGCCGGCGAAGGCTAAACCCAGATAAAGGCTCGGCGCCTTGTGCCCCGTCGACCACACGATGCGGTCGCGGTCGGGCCAGTTGGGGTTCTTGGGATCATGATTGGCGACGCGAAGGTAGAGCGCGGCGGTGATGTCCATGATGGAGAGCGTGCCGCCGGCGTGTCCGGAGGTGGCTGCGCACAAGGCGGCCAGGTCGTAGCCGCGCATCAAATTGGCCTGCTCTTTCAGTTCGTCAATGCTGTAGGAACGCAGAACTTCGCCGGTGACTGAATTTTGAATAGACATGGGGTTTCTCCCTCGCGTACGCCGGTCGTTGGACAATCTGGGCAAGGCAGGAAACGGCGCATAGGCTTGCAGGATGAGCGTAGCTGGGGATGTTGCATGGAGCAGTGAGCGGCGTCACACGGAGATGTGACCCGAAGCGGCTTCGGTTGTCGATCATCCCAGAGAGTGGTTCCTCAACGCATCGTCAAACAGCAGGTCCTTCGCTTCGCCTCAGGATGAAAGTTCCAAACTGTTGTCAATTACGGTCGGGACTCCTGACTACCGCGCCGACTTGAAGATCGCGAACACCGCGCCTTGCGGGTCGGCGATCACCGCGAGGCGGCCGACTCCCTCCATCGTCATCGGCGCGAGACATAGTTTGGCGCCGAGCCCTTTCGCCTTGGACGCGCAAGAATCCACGTCATCCACCTGGAAGTAGGCCATCCAGTGCGCAGGCGCGCCTGGCGGGCGATACGCTGCGGGCGGAATGCCTCCGATGAAATGCTCTCCATTCTTTATGTGCTCGTAGCCGGAGGGATCTTTCGTGCCGTCGGTACGCTGGTTCTCAATCTGCCATCCGAACATCCCGGAGTAAAAGTCCGCAGCGCGTTTCGCGTCGGGTGTGCTGAGGTCAGCCCAGCAAAGCGTGCCGTGGACCCCGGCAATTCGGATTCCAACGCTTTTCTTGGCCTGCCAGGCGCAGAACGTAGCGCCCGTTGGATCTTGGATGATCGCCATGCGCCCCGCATCCATAACATCGAACGCTGGAGCAAGAACTTTGCCGCCCAATTGCTGCGCCTTGGTCGCGGCTGCATCGGCGCTCTCGACGGTGATGTAAATCATCCAGTGCGGAGGAACGCCGTGCGAGCGCTCCTCGGGGCGCAGGGTGCATCCAGCGGCAGCTTCTCGGCCTTGGAGTTTGAATTCTGTGTAGAAATCGTTGGGTCCCATCGGATTATCGTGCGCTTCCCAGCCAAACAGAGAGCTGTAAAAACTCTTAGCGGCGTTCTGGTCGGAAGTGTGGAGTTCAATCCAGCAAAAGGAACCGGCGGGGTGCTTGTCGATGTCTGTCATAGCGGCACAAAGTGTACACCAAATCGCGGTCGTGGGTTGTCAACGGGAGATGAAATTGGAGCGACGGACGTCTCGCCCGTCCAAAAGTCGCGTGGAAGGGAAGGGCCGCCCGGCGCTCCACTTGATCACCGCAGGTTCTTTCCCACCCAGTCTTCAATTCGAGCCAGAGCCTTATTCAGGTTCTCCTGCGAGTTGGCGACGCTGAAGCGCAAATAGCCTTCTCCGTATTCGCCGAAGGCAGTGCCGGAGAGGCACGCCACACCGGCTTGTTCGAGCAGCGCGTCGGCCAGCTTCTTCGACGGCCATCCGGTCTTCGTAATGTTAGGGAAGGCATAGAACGCACCTTTCGGGACGCGGCAGGAGAAGCCTTTGATCTTATTCAAGCCGGCCACAAAGGCGTCGCGGCGACGGCGGAACTCTGCGTTCATTTTGTCGACCGACGATTGATCGCCGCGCAGCGCTTCGATTCCGGCAACCTGCGTGAAGCTGGCGGTGCAGGAGTTCGAGTTGGTCATCAGGCGCGAGACGTGCGTGGCCAAATCGGAACGCATCACGCCGTAACCCATGCGCCATCCCGTCATGGCGTAGGTTTTCGAGAAGCCATCGAGGATGATGGTGCGCTCCTTGAAGCCCGGAACGCTCGCAATGGAGAAATCTTCGCCTTCATAGATGAGGCGGCTGTAGATTTCATCCGACAGAATCATGATGTTGCGGTCGCCGATGGCGTCGGCGATGGCGTGAATGTCTTTTTTGGTGAGCACGCCACCCGTCGGATTGTGCGGTGAATTCAGGATGATCAGCTTGGTGCGGTTGGTGATGAGCGACGCCAACTCTTTCACGTCGACGGAAAAATCGCGCTCTTCGCGGAGCGGAATTGGAATAGCGCGTCCACCGACGTAATTGATCATGGACTCATAAATCGGGAAACCCGGATTGGGGTAGATGACTTCATCTCCCTCATCAACTAATGCCAGGATTGTGAAGAAAATAATTGGCTTACCGCCCGGCACCACAACCACTTCCTCGCTCGCCACCCGGATGTTTCGGGTGCGGCTCACATACTCAGCAATCGCCTGGCGCAGGTCGGGCAAACCGGCGGCCGGGCCGTAGTGGGTCCATCCTTTATGAAGCGCGTCGACCGCAGCCTCGATGACATTCGCGGGCGTATCGAAGTCGGGTTCGCCGATCTCCAGGTGAATGATCTCTTTGCCCTGCTTTTCGAGCGCGCGGGCGCGGTTCAGGACTTCAAATGCCGTTTCGGTGCCAAGCCGCGACATCCGGCTGGCAAGACGCAATTCGTGCTGAGTTTGGGCTGGCATGGTAGCGGATGGCATTATAGCGCCTCGATCAGGTCAGAGCTTAGAGGTCAGATTGCAGTGGTGAAAATCTCCAGCTGACCTGTTGCAGGTCTTGATCTTTAACTTCTGCAATCTTACTTCTTACCTCTGACCTCTTTTTTCTCACTCCGAAATCGTGCTCTCTTCGTTCTGCGCCCGCAGAACGCGATCCAGTGAATACGGTGCACGCTGCGTAGGCTCGTGATAATGGCGCACCTGCATTTCCCCGAGTAGGCCGACTGCGAGCAGGTTCAGGCCCGCCAGCAACAGGACGGCCGAGAACATCATCAGCGGACCGTGCTGCGCCATGACATCGGTGTGGTATACCAGCTTGTCGAAAATCAGCCAGCCGGAAATCGAACTGCCCGCCATGATACTGAACATCCCAATCGTGCCGAAAAAGTGAAGTGGCCGCGAAAGGTACTTAAGCAGAAAGCGGATGGTGATCAGATCGAAGAAAACTCGAAAGGTGCGCGAGATTCCGTAATGCGAAGCGCCGCGCTCGCGATTGATATTCCGGATCGGTACTTCGACGATGGACGCTCCGTGCCACGATGCCAGAGCCGGGATGAAGCGGTGCAGTTCTCCGTAGAGCGGAACCTGCCCCAAAATCTCGCGTCGGTAGGCTTTAAACGTCGTGCCGAAGTCGTGGATATCCACGCCGCTCAACTTGGCCATCAGCCAGTTGGCGCAGCGCGAAGGAAAGCGGCGCAGCCAGAAATTATCGACGCGATTCTTCCGCCAGCCGCTGACAATGTCATAGCCCTCGGCGATCTTCTCGATGAACAGCGGGATGTCGGCCGGATCGTGCTGCAGATCGCCGTCCATGGCGATGATGTACTCGCCGCGGGCATGGTCGAAACCGGCCGCCAGGCCGGCGGTTTGGCCGAAGTTGCGGCGCAGCTTGACCACGGTTACGCGGCTGTCGATGGCGGCGATTTCGCGGAGCATTTGGAAAGTGCCGTCGAGGGAGCCGTCGTCGACCAGGACCATTTCGAAGGTCTCGCCGCTGGCTTCCATGACAGACTTCAGGCGGGCGTAGAGGTCGGTGACGTTCTCCTGCTCGTTGTGGAGCGGGACTACGATTGAGTATTTGAGCACGGTGTTTCTATTATACGGCAGCAAAGCATTGTCTTGTAGTGACTTACGTGGGGCGAGCGGTACTTGTTCCCGTCCAGCCGGCATGGCGGTTTTCGGAAAGTGTACGTACAAATGTTTCACGTGAAACGTTTTGTAGAGGTATTTCTGTACGTATATCTTTATACGTATGTCACTAAAAGCAACGGGCACGGTTTGCCTATTGTTCGCTTCGCGCGGGCGCACAATAGGCGAACAAAATATTTATTGGCCTACAACTGTGTACATACATGGCGTGCAAAGACAACACCCGAAATGGGTTCGGCGATTTTTGGAGGCTCAAAGGGGGCTTGACTCGGTGTGCTATGGGCGTGGTTTTCCAGCTCCTCAAGCCACGACTCAGGGCGGGCTGGGGGTGGGCTCCCCCATTTGGGATGATGTACGATATTTGAGCGCCAGGGTTCGTGAACTCGTGTCCCGCAGAAAAACGCCGCCCGCCAACGGTGGTCAGACGGACCGGAACGTCGCTAGGCCGGACTGTGTAAAGGGCGCACAAGCGCTGGCATATAAGAGCGGGTCAGGATTTCAAATGAGAAATGTAATCTTCGCAATCAACATTACGCTGGATGGCTGCTGCGACCACACCAAACAAGTTGCCGATGATGAAACCCATGAATACTTTACGCAGCTCCTGCGGGATGCTGACCTGCTCGTCTATGGGCGTAAGACTTATCAATTGATGGTACCGTTCTGGCCGGACGTGGCCAAAAATCAGTCGATGGATAAAGCCTCGAATGAATTTGCCCGAACGTTTGACTCCCTCAAGAAGATTGTTTTCTCGCGATCGCTGGGCAGCGCGCAAAATGAAGATAAGAAAACGACAATTGTTCGCACGGATCTTCGCGACGAAATACTTAAATTGAAACAAGAGCCGGGCAAAAATATTCTGGTCGGTGGTGTAGATATTCCTTCACAGCTTATAGAGCTTGGTCTGGTTGACGAATATCGTTTTGTGGTTGGGCCAATCGTTGCAGGAGAGGGGAGACGGTTGTTGGAAGGCGCCAGCCTGCGGGAGAGATTGCAACTAAAACTCGTTGAGTCAAAGATCTTTAAATCAGGATGTGTTGCTCTTCGCTACTTGAAACAGTGACAGAAAATCTGCAAGGCTGTGCTGCTGGCTCAAATTAAACAAAATCTGAAAGGACTCGAAAGAAACTCAGTCATGAGAAAAATCAATGTGGTTGAATTTGTCTCCCTTGATGGTGTCATAGAAGCCCCGGGCGAGCGAGAGAAAGATACCGGTGACGGCCCGCCATGGTGGATACGTCCATATCGCGACCCTGTTTCTGGAGCGGCCATAAAAAAGCAGATGAACCTGCCGTTTGACTTGTTGCTAGGGCGCAAAACATTTGAACTTTGGGCAGGATACTGGCCGCAACACGGCGACATGTGGCCAGCAGTCATGACAGCGACCAAGTACGTCGCCTCGAATACCATGACTTCTCACAATGGCAGCCGTCCGTGTTTTTAAGCGGAGACATTGCGGAGAAAATCACCAGAATTAAGCAACAGGAAGGTCCGGATTTGCACGTTTGTGGAAGCGCAAATCTGGTTCAGACGCTCCTCAAGCATGATTTGGTCGATGCGTTCTGGCTGACGATATTGCCGGTCACGTTGGGCGGTACAAAACGATTGTTTGCCGAGGCACGATCACGGCAGCATTCAAGGTGACGGAAAGCACCGTCACATCGAAAGGCGTCATTCTCGTGCATTACGAGCGTGCAGGCGCAGTCCCAACCGGAAGTCTATAAACTTGAGGCGCATTGCGAGCGTGAGCGAAGCGGGAGCCCGCAGCCGAAATCCTGAGCGTTCTTAGCGAAGGATCTCCGGCCCTCAATCGACCGCCAATACAGCGGTGCCAGAAAGGCCAGCCCACGCGGCCACTATTGTCGCGGTTCCCGCCGCAACCCCGGTGGCGAGGGCGCCGGGTGCGATGGTCGCGATTTTCCGATTCGATGAGCTCCAACTCACCGATGATGTGATGACTTTGTTGCTGCCATCGCTGTAGGTGCCATACGCCTGGAATTGCTCGGTCGAGGCGATTCCGATTGTAGAGCTCACAGGGGCAATGGCAATTGCCGTCAACGTTGCAGCTACCTTCACCACCTGCTTCAATGCCTTCGACGTGCTGCCCAGCAAGCTGGAGTCGTTACCGTACACGGCTGTGATCGAATCCGTCCCGACCGGCAGCGTCGAGGTCGTCAGGGTAGCCTCGCCGGCGCTCAACGTGCCCGTTCCGAGGACGGTTGTGCCATCCATGAACGTGACTGTCTCCCCGTTGGTTGGATCGCCGGCACTGGAAGTGACTTTTGCGGTGAACATCACTGACTGCCCAGCGTTGGATGGATTCAGCGAAGAGGTGAGCGTAGTTGTTGTGGGGGTGAGGATGAAACCGTGGGCTATAGAGCTAGAGTCCAGGTAGGCTCCGGTGACTTTGCCGGCGGTGTTGATGCCGATGCTGCCGGTTCCGCCAATCAGCGCGCCCGCGGATGCGCCGGGGATGGAGAAATCGGTGATTACGCCCTTCGACGAGCGCACGAAACCGTGCGTCAGACCGCTGGCATCGAAGTAGGCTCCCGTGATGTCGCCGGCGGTGTTAATGCCGAGGCCGCCGGTTCCCTGGGTCGGAAACGGAGCGCCCTTCGCGGCCAGCGTCAGCAACGACAGCCATGCGTCGGCGCTTGCGCCCGGGGCCTCAAAGCTGGTGATGGTGCCGCTAGCCGAACGCACATAGCCGTGACCGACGCTGCTCGAATCTGAGTAGAATCCCGTAACCGCTCCCGCAGTGTTGATGCTGAGGGCGACGGACCCCTGCTTCGCACCCGTTCCTGCTCCTGTCGGATTGATCGGCGTTATGGTGCCGTTGGCGGCACGCACGAAGCCGTGATGCACTCCGCTGGAATCGGTGTAGAGTCCCGCGATCACTCCGGAGGCGTTGATGCTGTAACATTCGGTGCCCTGATACATCGCCGTGCTTGCGCCCGGGGCGTCGATGGGATAGGTCAGGGTGCCATTGGCGGCGCGCAGAAATCCGTGATAGACGAAGTTCTTGTCGCGGTAGAATCCGGTGATTGCGCCCGAGGTGTTGATGCTCATGGGGACGGTTCCGGCGTGAAAGTTCGGCATTGCGGCAGGGACATCGAAAGTGGCGATCGGGCTGCCGCTGGCCGGGCGGACGAAGCCGTGATACCCAGTGCTCGCGTCCGTATACATACCCGCGATGGTCCCCTTCGTGTTGATGCTGGCCGGGTAGGTTCCCTGGTTCTTGCCCGTGCCTGCGCCGGTAACATCGAAGTCGGTGATGGTGCCATTGGCAGCGCGCACGAAACCGTGATAGACAGTGCCGGCGACCAGATAGAATCCGGTGACGGTGCCCGCCGTGTTGATGCTGACGGCGACGGTTCCCTGATAGACGCCGGTGCCAGCGCCGGGAGCCTCGAAGGTCTGGGCCGGCGCAGACGGGGCGGCCATTGCGACCAGAATTGCCAACAGCATCACTGGCGCTCGTTCCAGCATGGCCAAAGCACAGATTCGTGGTTGCGTTGCACGGTTCATAAGTCTCCTCAAGCAAACCTGTAGAGAACAAACACGGCTAAGCTGCCGACTAAGGGAAGGGTTTTCACAGCAAGCCGGACGGAGAATTGTCCTCCAACGCAGGTTGGGGGTCAAGATGAAAGGCTTTGCACAGGAGCGAGGAGGGGCGCGAAATGAGAAGTGCGCCACCCACCGGGCCGAGCACAATTGTGCTCCATTCCGCCGAACTGAAACGCCAGCGGCGGCGAAAAGATAAATGGTAACCTACGTCCTCGATTCGAGCGCGATTCTGCGGTACCTGGACGATGAAGCCGGCGCGGAGCGCGTGGCGGAGATCATCAAGTCTCATTTGGCGGGAGGGTGCGTGGCCGCCGTTTCAGCGCTGCATTGGGGCGATGTGGCCGGGATCACGTGCAAGTTGCATGGCAGGCCGGCGATGGAGCTGGTGCTCTCGCGCTTGAGCGCGTTTGGGCTGCCGGTCATTGCCGCCGATGCCGATCGGGCGGTTCGGTCGTCATTGATTAAACTCAAAAGGGGGATTCCTTACGTGGACGCCTTCGGAATCGAACTGGCGTCCGACTCGCGAGATCACGTTTTCGTGACCGCGGACTTCGATTTCAAACCGGCGAGCCGCGACGTGAAGATTGAGTTTCTGCCGGCGAAGTAGGGCGGTAGCCGGTCGTGGCCGCTGGCTTCACTGGGGGCAGGCCACCCGTCCTCAATCATGTTATTGTACAATTGTACATATATGATAGACTTAGAACATGGAGATCGTGATTGACACCTCCGCGATTCTCGCCGTGATCGGGAAACAGCCGGAAAGGTCGGAACTGGTTCGACTTACGCGTGGGGCAAGGCTGGTGGCCCCGTCCTCGGTGCACTGGGAGGTCGGCAATGCGCTATCCGCCATGTTCAAGCGCAGAGCGATTGGACTGGATGAAGGGCTGAAGTTGTTGGAATCCTACGCCGCGATTCCCATTCGCTTGACCGATCTGGCGTTGAAGCAAGCGGTTGAGTTGGCGGCTCGACTGAATATTTACGCGTACGATGCGTACGTGATCGCGTGTGCGGTGAACCAGAGAGCGCCGATCCTGACGTTGGACGGCGGATTGAGAGCGCGAGCCCGCGAATTGAAGCTGGACGTGCTGGAGGTGGATGTTCGATGAAATCCTATACCTACTCTGAGGCGCGCGGAAATTTTGCCACAGTGCTCGAAGAAGCCGAACGCGACGGCGCAGTTGAGATTCGCCGGCGAGACGGCGCAGTCTTTCGTATCTTGCCCGCGCCAATATCCAAAGGGAGATCCAAAGCGTCGCCGTTGGATGTGAAGGGCGTGAAGTTAGGAGTCTCCACTGCCGATCTGGTTGCGATGGTGCGCGAGGGACGGGAGCGGGGATAGGGGATCAGGAAGTTCGGCTCGGGCGAGGCCTTCGTGGAATCCCACGCATCGCAAAGTGCGCGATGAGTTGCACCCGGCTTCGACTTTTCAGGTTGCGGAGATTTCGGTTTAAAGGCGCCGCTCCCAATATCCGGGGCGGCGGTGACCGTGGGCGAAGGCTAGAATTTGGATCGTGGTCGGTTTCTCACGATAGATAACCGCGAAGGGGAATCGTGAGAGGACGAATTTTCTGGTGCCACGTTCTCCACGGGGCCAGCGCGCTGGGGCGGCGGTGATGAGTTCAATCGCGCGATCTATCTCCGCAACAAATCCATCGCCGGCGCTCGCACTGCGCTCGTCGTACCAGCTCACGCAGACTTCAGTTCTGCAAGAGCGGCCGGGTGGATCTCCAGCGGCTTAGCGGCCATTGCGGAGAGCTGAGATTTGGCGGCGCGCTTCCTCCCATGGAATCGGCTTCACTTTGCCGGAATCGAGTTCCTCGATGCGGCGGGCAATTTCGCGGCTCCATTCTTGTTCCGCCGTGGCGTCCACGGTCTCATCCAGACTTTCGAGCAGCGAACCGGCGAGCGCCGCGCGGGCTTCAGGCGGGAGAGCTAGCGCTTTCTTTAGAAGTTCGGTAACCTCTTGGGTCATTGTGCTATTTTACGCCTCGAACTCACCCACTCAAGCCAAAACCGGGCTTGAGTGGGCCACCTGCCAGAATTCGTCCCCGCCTACTGACATCCGTAGGTGTACTTACCAGAATCCTTATCCATCGTCGCGGAACAGGTCTTGGTCAATCACAATCATCAGATGCAAAACGACGACAGATATATTCACCATTATGGTGTAGCGAGGGGTCTGTAAATAAGACCGATGACGATTCCGACGATCGTCCACTGGAGGAAGTAAGCCACCGCCTGTTCCAGAGCAAGTTTCAGGCCGATGTTCAGGTTCACGTAGTTGTGCAGCACAAATGCGCAGACCA
>Ga0302269_1000517_pt1 | contig 22523 bp, 27 predicted proteins | sample III_Bog_E2_2_FD_194560 | JGI IMG/M metagenome (GOLD analysis project Ga0302269, IMG submission 194560) | Peat permafrost microbial communities from Stordalen Mire near Abisko, Sweden - III_Bog_E2_2 | ecosystem: Environmental > Terrestrial > Soil > Wetlands > Peat | place: Sweden: Abisko...
TCGTATAAGTCAACTGGTTGAATTTCTGCAATTCCCCAGTGGCTTAGATCAATAGCATCGATGCGACCCTTAATACCATGGATTGAAGAGATAATTCTATTTCCACCCATTGTTTTTGGCGCGTTTGCTTTTGCCATATCCAAAGATGCATCACCAGTTAATTGGTTCTGAATAACAGTGGTTACAGCAGTTTGTGCGTCTTCCCAAGCAGCTTCTTGATCAAGACCCATATGGAAAATGATTTTTCTTACATCAGCTCCATTGGTTCCTAATGCACGAATCATGCTCTGTTTTAAACTACGAACAATTTGTACAGAAATTGCAGCTCCACCAGCGTTCACATAAGGTGTTTCTAATTTATTTGGATATGTAGTTCTAGATAATCCAAGCCAAGAACCAGTGGTTAAATTGGTATTGTGATATTCTAATCCAAATAAACTAGTTGCAGCAACTCCTGAAGAGCCAGCAACTAAGATTAAATCATTTATTGTAGTTCCTGCTGGTGCTGGATTTGCCACTGTAGTTACAACATCTCCGCCGTTTGCGTCAACTGTTGCAACAACAAATGAACCACGATTTGTTCCGCCCAAACTTGACCAAACTTGATATGAAGAACCTTCAGCCAAGCCATTGGGATTATTTACTTGAAGTTGAGTCTGACCGCCACCTAAAGTTACTGGTGCAGCAGTTACTGTTGCTACAGTTCCTGAACCATCTGTATTTAACAGTGCTTCAAGACCAGTTCTTAATTGTGCTCGTGCAGAAGAAAAAGCATTTGTTAATACATTTTCAACTGATTTTTTCTTGCTATCAGTTGCTATGATTGCCAATTTACTTAATTGGACTGCTGTGCTAAACCAAACTGGAGTTAAGTTTACTGCCACGTCATAAAGATCGTTGGAACCAGCACCTAAATCTCCGTTATCAGGATTAACTTGTGAGAATGGAATTCCGCCTTGAATTTTAATTGGAATTCGCATTGTCCTAGAAGAGACCTCATCTTTCTCAACTGCCCCTTCAATTGCTTTCAATAATTCATCGTCTTGCTGGAACATCAATGCCACTTTATCTCTGACATGTTCCAACTGTAAACCTGTGTCTGTTGCGTTCAATGCTACGCCCATATTATTGTCCTCTTTATAAGAATTTTATTTACTTTACTTTATTTTATATTTCTATTAATATCGCTTGTTTAAGCAGTTGCGATCTGCCAATATTTTCATAGGAATAACATTAAATACATGAAGATTTAAACTACGTTTTTTAGTTGGAACGCCAACTGTTTTTGTCTTCAATAGATTATATCCTTTACCTCAATATTTTCTTTTCAAATATTTCACTGCTTCTATTAATATATCTAGATTGTCTTTAAACATACCCAGACCACTATTGCAAGTGTTGCAGAGCAAGCCACGAACTATTCCTGTCTCGTGATCGTGATCCACACTGAGGGGTTTGATCATATTCCTTTTACAAATCGCACAACAAAAAAATTGGTCTACTAACATTTTATTGTACATTTCTAATGTAATACCATACGTTCTTACTAACTCAGTGTTTTTTTGTTTTTCTAAGTTCTCTTCATACCATTTTTTCTTTCTTGCGTTTATTTTTTCTGAATTATTCAAATAATATTCTTTCGTTCTTGCTTTTATTTTTTCTGGGTTATTTAATTGATATTTTTTATTTATTGCTTTACATTTTTCTGGGTTATTTAATTGATATTCTCTCTGAGAAATTTTCTTACATTTCTTACATTTTTTACCAACTTCTACCTCATGTCCTCTTTTACAAATTCTTTGCATTTATCCTCACAATAATTATCTCTGAAATAATTCATCTGTTCCAGTAATTTATCAATAAACATAGGCATTTGATTATCTTCTAATAAGGATAGTACTATTGTTTGCTCTTTTTTACAAGTAGGGCAATTTATAGTTAGCATATACTTATCTGTATATAATTTTTTAATTATGGTACAAGATTCAGGATATATTTTAATTTTAATTGAATGAGCCATAATAGAATGTTTTTCTATTATGGCTCTTAGTTTATTATCGATTTCAACTATTTCTTTATTTACCATTTAACTATTTTTCCATTTTTTAATACTACTGTGTTGCTTGAAATCATACTATTATATGTTTTGTTTTGTGATGCAGCTAATTTTTCAGTTGCTTCTCTATCAATTTCACTTGGCTTTGGAATTCTATTAATTAAAATTGGAGCAGTTGTTTTTGCTGTTGTTTTAGCAATTTCTTTTACTGGTGTTGATTTTGAAGTTCCTTTAACTCCATTAAACATTTTCCAAATATCATGAGTTGCTGCTGGAACAAACTTCTCAATTTTACTATTCATATATTTTATGAACTTTGTTTTGTCATCCATAGATAAAAGAGTTTTCATTTGCTTCATAATTTCAGGATTTTTCATCATCATCTTTTTGGCTCTGGCATCAATATTACTAGATAATAATTTGATTTGCTCATCAGTGATATTCTTTCCTTTTATATAATCTTTTAATGAATCACTAATTTTTGCATTTTGATTTTTGGTAGCTTCTCCCAACCATTCATCATTTTTGGCTCGTACTTTTTGGTCGTTCCATTGTTCTTTTTCGGCATTTAATTTTAATCTTTCTGGATCAACTTTCTTTTCTGGAACTTTCTTACTCATTTCAAGAATAGGTTCTAAAAAGTTTGAATATATACTATTCAATAATTTTGCTTCTGAAGAATCCTTCGGTAATGTATTATAATATTGAGTCATCGACTGCACTAAGCCATTTTGTTGATTTAAATAAGAAGCTATCATTTTGCTTCCTACATGTTGATACATTTCTGGATCAACATTATAAAGTTTATTTAAAGCTTCAGGGACAATCTTTGCAAAACCAGAAGGTGACATTTCTGCCCACTTATCTATTAAAGCAGGATCGCCTGCTGCAAACATCGTATCAGTAGTTGAAAATTCTTCCATATCTGACTTAATAGCATCTATTCCGCCATATAAGTCCAATGTCTCAGATACTTGTTGTGCTATTTCAGGTGTGGCAAAGGATTTAGCGTATTCTTTTGCTTGGAAATAAGTTGCTTTTAATTCTGGATTTTCTTTTAATGCTGTTTTAATTTTAGCTGGAAGGGATTTGAAATCTGTCTTTAGAATATCAGTTGATTTTGTAGTTTTTTTATTTGTTTTATTATCCGATACTTGTTTATCGTCTGATACTTCATCTTCTTCTGATTCATCTGAATCTACTTGTGGCTCTACATCTGAATCTACTTGTTCTGAATCATTATCTTCTGTGTCTGTAGTTGTTTCTGGAATTTCAACTTCATTTAAAACAGTTGATATATCTACTGGCTCTGCTATTACTTCTTCTGGCATTTTGTTTCTCCTTAATGATTTAACGTTTAGCTATTATAGCAAGGAGTTCGTCTTCCTCTTTCATTAATAGATTATATCTTTTGATTTTCAGCATTACTATCTATAGGCAAATCATTTAATGTGATTTCTTGAGCCTGAGTGAGTGAATTAGTCTTTACAGATTTGGTGGGTATTTTTGGTGTTGGTGGTCTAGGTGCTGGTGGTTGAGGAGCATTCTTCTGTGCATCTAAATCAACTTGTTGTTTATGCATCAATCCGTGAAGTCTAACATTTAAAAATCCATCTGGATCATCAGCTTTTACTCTTTGACCTTCTTCACTATTAATCCATTCTTTAACAGTATTCCATTCTACAGGATGATTATCATATTCTATATCGATTTTAACAGATGGTTCATATAGTATATTATCTGCTGGTCTTGGAATTGGTGGATGGCCAGCTTTTTGGGCAATTTTAGATAGTTTTTCCCAAGTTTTATATTGTTCAGTTGGGATTGGCGGCTCACTGATAAGGTCACTAATTTCCATCAATTGCTTATTGCGCTCATCAGCACCTGGAACACAAAGATCATCCAAACCACTATATTGTTTCAATAATTGTAAATTATTAGGATCTTGCAATAATAATTGCAAAGCAGGCAAGTTAACTGATTGTGTCAATAACATTTCAATAGCAGAAGATTGCTCATCGAGAGTTTGAGGGAGTCCTTGAGCTTCAGCAGGGAAACAAACAACATTCCCTTGTAAATCTTGAGATTTAATTTCAACAGCTTCATCTTTATTTCCAATGGATAAAATGGTTGAAATATCCTCTGATCTATATGAAGAGCATCTTATTGCTTGTGTCATTATTTTTGCATAAGCATTTTTTAATGCATTCCAACAAGAAATTAATTGACCTTCACTACTTTCTTTTAATTGAGCAATTCCGCTTGCAGTTTCATTTGATTCATCTGCTCCACCAAAAATTGATGGTTGAAGTCCAGTCAAATTTTGCAATATTTGCCCCATCAGTTGAGTTAACCAAGTATCCATATCGGCTGAAACAGTTGGCAAAGGCTCACTATAAAATGCATTTGATATTGGTTCTCCGGGTTGCAAAGAACCTTCAATTATTGGATATCTATTGCCTTTTGCACTTGATACTTGAGAAGATAGTGCATCACCATCGATAACTGTTGGATTGTAAAAAACAGCAGGAATTTGATAACAATATGTTTGCATTTTGATATTGATTATATCATTAACCATATCTTGTATTTCAACAACTGATAATCCTCTTGATGGTCTGTTTTGACCATCACCAGGATCAGGATGCGTTACAACCCAATGATCATCCATTGATTCATTTCTGCTTTCTACATATTGTGTACCACAAAAACAAACATAACAACCATTTTTAAATAATTTTAATAATTGCTCTCGTTTTTCTATATCAGCCAATAATAAAAATGCTGATGGTCTTAGCCAAGTTTTTTGCTCAGTAATAACATCAACAAATGCTCCGCCGGTTTGAGTTAATAGTGCTGTTCCTTGATTTACTCCCATTCTGGCAATTCTAATATATTCTTCTTCTCCAGGTGCTGCACCAGTATTAATCTTAGAAGCGAATTGAGGATATCTCGCTCTTGCATCTGCTTTGCTTATTTCTGTTGAACATTGAAGAAATGTAAATTCATTTTGATTTTTTGCTTTAAATGGAACTTTTAATTCTAATACACCATAAGTATCAATTTGTTCTTGACCTTTTGGTTTAGTTTTATTATCATCTTCCCAACCATATCTACTTCCATCCACTACATAACGAGTATAAAATCCAATTCTACCATCAGTCCAGAATTTTAAAGCAGCATCAGTAAATATGTTTCCCATATTATTATTTCGTTCAATTAATAATTTTAATTTTTCTGCAATATTTGAAGTTGAAATATCCTCTGGATTTTTGGGATTGCTTGGTTGAAACTTTAAGCCAGGAATATCTTTACTGAGAGCAGCAACAAATGATTGCGCGCATTGTTTGTAAATATTAATAATATGTCTATATTCTTGATCAGATTCATCTTTTCCAAATTTTCCATTAACTGCAACTTTTAAAATAGATTCGGCAGCATCCAATATTAAATATTGCTGGTCACGATAATAGAAGCGTTGAAGTCTTGATTCCATAGCTTCCCAGCGTCTTGGATATAATTCTGGAATAGCCAATTCTTTTATTAGACCTTCCAATACTTTCTGCAATTCTACTGGAAGTATTTTTTTGTCATTAAAAGATTCAACTGGAGGTCCTTCTGATGGACCCAATTGACCAGGGATATAGTTATCAACTATGTTTTGAAAATCTGATTGCTTAACGGTAGTTTCTGATTTATCTCTCATTTTATATTATCTCGATTACTCGTTTTTGCCATTCTTTTATGGCCCATTCACCTAACATAATCATTTCATCCAAAGTACCATTATTCTTCATTGTATTTGCTTTGCTAGAAATAACTTGAATATTTCCTTTTATATATCCTAATGCTGAATCTATTCTATCCAGTGATGGACTATTGCTTGATTTACCATTACCAAAATTTTTAATTAAAGGTATATTTAATATTGGACAAACTTTAGGAATTATTATATCTGATATATCAATATTAAATTCCAAATTTTTCCTTTTTGCTCGTGCTTTTGCAGTAGACAACATGAGTCTATTTAAGTGTACATCAGCATAATATTCACTATAATATCTAACTTTGCCACTATGATCGCCGCGCCAAATTTTACTTTTTGTATTCCTTTTCAATTTGTTATTCATATGATAAATTTTGTGAGTATCTTTTTGGCACTCTTTACACTGCGAACCTTCAAATTGATGTAAACCTTTTTTGCAAATTTTCATTTCTTTCTAGATGACATAAATGCCAAAGCTAAACGCGCTCTTGCTCCTAATTTCCCTGAATCATTTTTATGTTCTTCTGCAAATTCTTCAGTTGATTTACCAGCTTTCTCAGCCGCAGCTTTAAATACGCCTTTAGTTCCATTTTTCTTAATGGATTTATCAGCAGCTTGCATCCAATGTTTAGACATATTTCTTCCTCCAATTACTTTTTCTTTTTGAATAGAAGAAGGATTCATTATTTCAACATATCAGCAAATGAATGAGAATCATCCTCATCGTCTTCGCCTAACGATCCTTTATGATATTCGTCTTCATCTTCAGGATTTTTCTTGAATTCTTTTTCTTCTTCACCAAAGAATTTATCAAGTTTGTCCTTTAGTTCAGATAATCCTTCAAATTCATGATCGGATTTAGTCCCATCTTTATGTTCGACTTTAATTTTTCCTTCAGGTTTATTGATATGAATCATAGTTGCTTCTGCAACTGGTTTTTCATCATCTTCTGAATTTAATGTTGGTTCGTTATCTTCTTCTGGTGTAGAAGTTAGTTTGGGAGCTTTATCTGCTTTACCGCTGCCGAATTTCTTCCAAGCTGGAGCATATGATGTATTGAAAGCCATTTTATTTTTCCTCTCTATTTTTTAATTTCTTGAAATAATCACTTAAAATTTTTCGTTGCTTGTGAGCTAAAGTTGGCTCTACTTCACTTCTTACTTCTCTCCAACTCTTAAAATGTGTTCTAGCTATTGGTGTATATTCTTTCTTTTCTTTTGTTGCAACCAATTCTTTAATAGGATGAACATAGGTAATATTAGTAATAATCAAATCATCGTTTTTAAACCATTTTAATATGTTCATATAAGATTATATCTTTTATCTCCTTTGATGTGGTAAAATAAAACCTTTCTTCTTTTTCTTCTTTGCATCGTGCATCAATCTAAAAATATTCTTTTGGGTTAAATCAGTAATGGCATTTAGTTGTTCTTGATATTCAATTTCTTCTGGTTTAACTTTGGGTCTGAGATGACTCATTAATCCATATCTAAAACAATCTAAAAAATCATCTTCTATCTGATCTACTTTTTTAATGTCCTCTGGCTTTTTTGGAGAATCTCTGATAGCTATTGGAATAGCCCCTATTAATTCACTACAGTTGCTGTCAATTAAATGTTTGCTTCTATGATCAGGTTCATGTGCTAATAATTCGTATATAAATCTCCATCCATCAACTCTATCATTTGTTGCAGGTATAGGTCTAGGAAGTCCTGGCAATACAATATCTTTTGATTTATCAATACTTTTAAAATTTCTTTCCAGTATCAATATATCTCCAATTTGTTTCGCTCTACTATTTTCATTATCTCCAAAACAATCAGGAGAAAGATAAACTCTATCTATTTTTTCTTTATGAGTTAATCTAACTATTTCTTGAGCCAAAGCTGCTTCGCCTACTTCTCTGAGTGCTAGTTCTCTATATGTTACTGAATGAGTTGAAGTAATTCCTGTTGCTTTATCTAGAATAGATAAATTTGTATGCCATAAAATTACTGAATGGTGAACAAATCCCCAGTCGATACTAATCCATTTTGGTTGCCAGGGTTGTTTATCCATTTCTATTAATACTGTATCATGATCAATTACTGTTGCATCAGGACTAAAATTATCATAATATTGCCCTGACATAATATCCCAGTCGCCTTCTAAGTATGCAGCTTTTTTGGCTGGACTTAATGAACCCAATGATTTAATATAATCTTCATCATTGGCAAATAAGGGATTATCCAATATATTTGCAAATATATATTTATAATCCTGTCTATCATAACTATCTGGGTCTTGTCCTTGAATTTGTTTATTATCCACAAATAATGATTTAATCCATGCATGTCCTGGTCCTCCTGGATTTGTTGCTAAAACAATTCTACAATGAACTGGATCGCCATTAATATCAACTTTAATAGGGCAACGACATGCTCCTTTTACTTCTTCCCATTCAGAAAATAAAAATTCACACGCTTCATCTAAACATATTAGAACATAACTTGGGCCACGAAATAAGTTACGGGCAACATCAGCATTTGCACAACTTCTAAAATTTAAAATACTTCCATTGTCAAATCTAACTGTTAAAGTTGATTTATTAAATGCATGTTCATTTCCAGATGGAGAATATACTTCCAACGGAACGTCAGAAATAAATTTATTAATGATTGAAGAATGTAGCTGATCATATGTTTTTCTAACAATAACACATTCGCATCCTGGAATCATTATACAAGTCAAAATAGATAACCATAACACACTATAACTTTTTCCTGGACTTCTTGCTCCGCCATATAAAATATATGGTGATTCGCATTCAAATAGTTCCACTTGTTTCTCGAATGGATTGTATATTTTGGTGCCATCTTCTCGCCATAAAGAATATGGTGGTGGGTCATTATATGTTTTATTTTGTATTGGATCAACATAAGAAACAGGCATTTTTATGTCTTCTTGGGAATATTAATTATTATAACTTGTTTACTTTCTTTAGTGGCTGCTAGTTCTTCATTGGACGGCTTTACTTTACCATCCAGTCTATCTTGAACCATTTCTACTGATTTTAGACCAGCTATAGTAGCAACATTAGCACTTAATGCTCCTGCAAATAATTTACGCATCAATGCTTCCCCTTTTGTCATTTTAGCATTAAAAGGTTCTTTTGATATATCTTTAAGGATGTTTGATAATGTTTGACAATTTATCATAGCAGGGGTTGGGTTTGCTGCTGAAAATAAACCAGAATTTTTACATCCTTTCTTATTTCCTGATCCTGCTCTTCGTCCACCTTGTTTGCTCTTTATTGGTGTAATATTAGTTTCCATATAAGATTATATCTTAATTAAAAAACCACTCAAAAAATGAGTGGTTTTTTTCAGACTTGGTTATGGTGCTGGGAAAGTACATGTATTGTTTACACATCCTACTGAGTATCCTGAACCACCTTGCCCACCATTGCCCACTCCAGTAAAAGTCGCTGCTGTATATCCAGAGCTTGTTCCTGGGGTGACAGTTGCAGATGCTAGTGCTCCACCACTGAATGTTGGATTGAAAACTGCTGTTCCAGGTGTTCCACCACCGCCTTCAAAACTCCAGATCATGCCTGTTCCTGTTCCGCATCCTGCTCCTGCTGCGACCACAGTGGCCACGCCTGAGAATGCTCCTGCTGCTACTGCAACAGTTGCTTGTGGCTCAGTGGTGCAAGAGCCACCTTCCCCAACTACGAGAGGCACAGTCAAACTACCAGCCGAAGTGGTGATTCCAGCTCCCGGTGCGATGTAGAGACTCGGCCAGTTGGTAACAGCAACTTGTGAATATATAGTGATAACTCCACCACCACCGCCTCCTCCTGCCCCTTCATTGCTGGCAGTGGGTGGCTGTCCCGGCGCTCCGCTTACATCAATCGCCCCTCCTGTGCCACTAAATGAAGCTGAGATGATCGTGAATCCAGATCCAGGTTGACCGCCCGCCCCGCCAGAACTGCCTCCCGCACCACCCGCTGTGCCTGAGATGAATGTCCCATCGTTACCTTCTCCAGAGTTTACCCAGGTTCTCTGGAAGCTCCCAGTGAGCGTGACTCCATTTCCAGCATTCCCTGATGACGCTGCTCCAGCTGTTCCTCCGACTGTACTGGTGACGAATTGTGAAAGTGATGGGTAAGTTACAGGAGCTGCTGCTCCAATCAAGGTTCCACCACCGCCACCGCCGCCTGTCGATCCACCTATTCCTTTGTTCACTCCAAAAACGTTCTGTAGACCGTTGGCATAGACAGTTCCATTCAGCGTGACCAATCCCGTCGCATGGATGGTCGCAAGACCTGCAAAGGCGGTAAAACTTACCTTTATCGCTGCCCCGCTGTCGATGGTGAAGTTGGTAGCGTAAAATTCACCAGATACCAGACAGGGTGCGGCTGGTGTGCAACTCGTAAAGCAGTGTGTTGGACTGCCTGTGCAACTCCCTGTCGAACTAAACTCGTAGCTACCATCGACTCCGCTACTTGTATTAAGCATCCACGTTGGAACTCCTGGAGCTGATGATCCGCCGCAACCAACTGTAGTTGCTCCACCATTAGTGTCAGTGCAAAGCGGAGATCCTGTGCCTGATACAGTTCCTGCTGTTAATAAGTTTGTATCTGTTCCTTGTTTCGATGCTGCCTGAATCTGGCTCGCCGCAATCTTTCCAGAAGTATCTCCTAGTGGTACGCCTGCCCAAGTTCCTGGAGTACCGGCTGCCACGTTGACCCACTCTGCAATGCCGTTTGCTACAGCGCCAGAGTTTTGCTCCATATCGCCTTGCGACCACGCCAGATTTGTGGGAGCTGCTGCGCTTTTGGTGGGGAACTGAATTTCCAGCCCCAAAACCGGAGCGACATAACTCAAAACTTGCGATGTGCAGGCAGTCCAATTTCCTGTACCAGTAACAATCACAGCAGTTGGATTGGTCGCATCTATTTGGTTAATCAATCGCTGGCCGCACACCGGAAGTATAAGAGATTGCCCATTTGAAAGATCGGTCGCACTGGTACAAGTGAGCAGGTTATTTCCACCCGGAGCGCTGCATGTGGTAGCTCCTCCGTTTGGGGTTCCTGTTGTCCCTCGCTGATACACAACATCGACAGCATATCGTTTTCCATTCGATCCTACCCACGACGCGGGCGGAGCAAGTATCTGACCAGCATAGAGATTCGTACCGTTTGCCAGAGCTGCAAAAGCTGTGTCGGAGTATAAATATGTAGAGGCTTGAATTCCATATTGATAAAGTTGATCTATGTTTGTGTCACCTGGAAGTTGATTTATCGACTGTCCACCACCGTAAGGCCCAGCAGCAGCAGAGGTTTCAGCACCATTCCATGCAAACAATGACATCCATCCCTGAGTCCCAGTCATGTCATGTCGAGCAAAGCCTGGTAAGCCGTACCAGCGATTTGCGGTGCCGCCCCCATTCATCTGGCTATTGACTATCGTGAGATTGAGAGCAGCATCGTTCGCTGGAATCATCGAGAACGCCGGATTTGAGTTGGAGCCTTCCTCCACACCCTCTTCGTTGATGAAGAATTGGGTTGCAGTATGGTTTGCGGGGCAGTCCAGCATGGTTACATCTCCCATACCTGCTGCTGCTGTGAAGTTGTTTTCCAGATCGCCGTTTCTGATACTTAGTCTAACAAAGGTTGAAGTGGCTAAGCACTGCTGTCCATCCAGCATGATGAATGCCCCTTCACCATTTCTAAATTGAGTAAGTGTGCCGCGAGAGATACTGAAGTTATCAGCTCCACCAACTCTCCAATAAATACCTGCCAACCCGAAACTGTCAACTCGGAAACTATCGTCAATAGAAGTGTTGATTCCGCCCCCAGCAAAATCTATGCCAAAGTAAACCATTTCCTGTATCCATGTTCTATACATTGCTGTACCAGAATCCACACGGTTCTGTCGAAGAATTCCGATCCCTGGCTGATTCGCAGTGAGATAAAGAGGTGGTCGGGGTTTCAAAAGCAAACCATCTGTTGTTACGTGATACCCAGCATTTGTAATAGTGGTGGACCCAAAAGCCAGCATGACACTGGTATAGGTCGCAGTGCCTGTATCTGAAGTAGTTCCAGCATTCGCAACAGCCGCAGGAAGCACAAGCTGAAAGCTGCTACCGCTGAGACCTGTTGCACTTACTTGAGCCACGAAATTGTTGAGTGTTCTGCCAGGGCCTGTTTGTAAGCCCTGCAAAATCACCCATTGTCCAGCCACAAGACTGTTTGTAGCAGTGATCGTAGCGACATTAGATGTTACGGCAACTGCTGTGATGTTATAAACTGTTCCTGTCGCAGGTCCATTCCATTGGATTTGCACTGGAGAAATGTTCTGGCTACCATACGCTGCAAAAGTGCATCCAAGATGCGCGTTGATGGTCGATGAGATGTAGTAAATAACATTTCCACCTGGAAATCCAACTGTTCCACCGCCAAGACCACCAGCCCAACAAGCATCGGACGCAGCCTGAATAGCCGCTGTATCGTCCTCGTAGACAGTCACTCCAGTAACTGCTGTAGATGCAGTAGCAGCCAGAGTAAGTACATTTCCAGAAATATTGGTGATAGATGTAACAAGATATGAGGCGCTTGGACCAGCTCCGGGAATTAGGATTCCCTCTCCGATAGCCCATGAAGCTCCACTCGGAACAGTGATGGTGCTGCCGCCAATAGATAGGGTGCCAGTGATCGCAACTGCTGTAAATTGTCCTAGAGCACCAAACTGACTAACATCGTAGTAAGGACCCATACTTCCAATGTTCTTGGCAAAGAAAGCTCCTGGGAGAGTATTGATCTGAGATGCTCCGCTGCCAGTTTGCGTACCGTTAGTGATGGAGTTCCATGTGCTGAGTCCAGTGCAAGAAATAACTCCAGTGAAACTCAACGTGCATGATCCTGTCAATGTTTGAGGCGAATAAGCAAGTCCACTTGCATTACCTACAAGTATCTGTCCAGCAGCAGGTGGAGTTTTAGTTCCAGTTCCACCTTGAGGAGTTTGAACGACTGTCTGAGAAAAACTAATTGTGGTTAGCAAAAACATTGCTAATAATATTCTTTTCATTGATCACCTTATATTGTAAAGAAGCTTTGTATTATTGTGTTTATAAACGGAGGAGTAATAAATGTAATGGTTGTTCCACTTAAAGTATAATCTAACCCTTGTTTCATTATAACTCCACCTAAAGATATAATTATTTCTAATGGTGATGCTGGAGTTGCTCCCAAAGTAAATATAGTGTTTACTCCATCTACAATGCCACTTAGATTAGTTGGACCATAATTAATAACTGGTGGGCCAATTATTATATCAGACTCTATTAATTGCTCGCTTAAACTTCCGCCATAATATTGAATATCATACGTTCCATTTGCAACGTAAAATGAAAAGTTTCCCAAGTTATCTAATCCAGTATTAAATGTTGGAGCAGTTGGTAGATTTTGAATTAATTCAGTAAATATAATTAAATTAGAAGATACATTTGCTGTATCACTTACAAGATATACATTGTTTTGATCAAAAGGTGTTGAATATTGCAGAGAAATATTGGCATTGGCTGTATTTTCTATAATAGCTGCTTGAGGAATTGCTCCTAAATTAATAGAAACACTAAAAGGGCCAACATTAGGAACTGTAAAAGGAACAGTTGTTACTACTTCTGTTCCAGTAATAATACTATTATTTCCATAAAATACTTGATAACTTGGTACTGGAGTTGCAGGAGAAATAGGATTGGACATAGGAAACAATCCTACGGCATCATAATATATATTAGAAAGTACTGTTCCAGGTTGAGTGGCTGTATTAGAAGGAGAATTTAGGACAGCAATGTTAACGTTAACAATTGGCTGTCCTAAAGAATTTACTATATAATTATTATAATAAGTTAACGCCATCATATCTCCTTAATCAATTCTAAATGAAATAATGGCTGAGTTGGCTGCACCTGGACTATTAATAATAAATGCCCTTACAAATCCAGCATTAACGGGACTAAGAGTAATAAAATCACCAGCAGGATTAGTTAAAAATGCTACATTAGTATAATTATTCATTCCGTCAATGTCAGCATATTGAACAGCTACATTTACTGAGTTGGCTGCTGGAACATATTTTGTATGAACTGTTATTGATTTTTGTCCCAAAAAATTACTTCCTGATACTGGAATTGCAAATTGTAAACCAGCTTCTCCATTTGTTACAAATTCTGGTGTTAATGTGTTTGTTTTACTCGATAAACCAATTATGGCCCCGCCAATACCTTGTAACTGAACATTGGAAGTAATATTAAAGTTAGTTCCAATTGGAATGATACTATTATTAACTAAGTTGGCAGTATTTGCACTATATCCTGCAAAAACATTGTAACCAACAGCAGACCCATTGATATCAAGACTTGCAGCGGGGCTTGTTACAATAACTCCATTCCCAGCAGTCACAGCAATATTAGCAATATTACTTGGAAATCCTTGAGGGGATGAATTAGGGCTAACTATTCCAGCCGCAGATGGAAAAGAATAAGTAGTTTGTACAAACAAAGTGCCAGCAATATTTGCTGAAGAATTTGAAGTTGTGCTCAAAGCTACATTACCAGGAGAAGGTGGCCCCAATGGATACTTCTGATTATTACTATAACCAAAAGAATATACAGGTCTTCCAATAGTCGCATATTGTATTGTACCTAGATTTGATGTGTTGGGTATTAAGTATTGTGGCATTTAATTTTTCTCCTTACTACATAAATTATTATAATTCCTTATCTTTTCAAAAATAATATTTAATTTAATACATCGTATTAATTGTTCATCTGATTCTTCTATGTTTTTATATCTTTTTTTCACTTCAGCAAAAACAGTTTGTTCTGTGTGTGACTTGTTACTCGTTAATAGTATTGTTATATACTGTTCCGCTGCTGGTGATATCATTATTATTTCCTTACCACTTAAAAAATTTTATAATAACTCCTGAAAAAAGTTTTGCTAATACACTCAATATTAACACAAAGAAGCTAACTAAAGTAGTTACAGCAGATTTAAAACTTCTAAAAGTTGAAATATCTTTTTTAATATCATCTATATCTTTTGTTATTTCTTTATTGATACAATTCATTTCTTCCCTGAATTGTTCTCTTAGTTCAGTAAGTTCATCTTTAAACTCTAATTTTATATTGATTATGTCTTCCCTGATTTGTTCTCGCAGGGCCCGTAGTTCAGTTAACACAAGAATCAGCTCATCGGAATTCATATTTTTATCCATAAATTAAATTTACTCTCAATAATAGATTATATCTTTTTACTATTCTTTTTAATCAACTCTCTAAATTTTATAAGAGCGTTATCTAGAATTTCTTTTGTTTCTTCTTCTGTTTTATATATTTGCTTTGCCATTACTCTATGAGCGTTTCTATGATTTTTATAACCTTTATCTATGAATAACATTAGGACAATGTTTTCATCCAATGAAAAACTATCTAATATATTTTTAATTGTTACATTAAATTCAATATTTTCTAATAAATCAAAGTTATTATCTATATTTTCTTTGTGCCACTCTTCAAGCGGGGCTGCACAATGATAATTTAAATTAGTAATCTTGTTAATTTCTTTTGATATGTTAGTAATAATTACTCTTTTAATATAAGGCCAATTGGTTCGTTTACTACCATGTGGTATTTTAAACAATCTTAGCATTACAGTTTGAATAATATCTTCTCTGATATCGATAAAATTCTTTGGTTTATTCCCCCACTTCCAAAGAATTTTATCTATTTTATTTTTATATGTTTCATATAATTGATTATCTGTCATTGTCAGGTCTCTTATCACAATAAAGTTTATGCCTATCTATATTATTTACAATAAAAGTCTTATTACAATATTCACATATTATTTTAATATAGCCATCTTTATTGATTGCAATCGTTCCAAATTGTTCTTTAGATATTTTCAATAATTTCTTACCTCTAGATGAATTGCTATCGAAAGACCTATCAGTATCTAAAAGTTCAGGATCATTCCCATTGGCATACCAAGAGGATAATTCTCGATAGTAGTCTCCTAAGCATTTAGAAATTTCTACCCGTTCGGCTCGAATTATTTCATATTGTGTCATTTTTTAAAAGAACAAGCTATTTCACATTTGTCGATAATTGAATAACCAATACCATCAATAATTATTTCTCGATTCGTAGTAACATACTTATCGATCCATACTTTAGTTCCTACTGGCAGTTTATAATTTACTTCTTCTCCCACACTCATAACAGTTGCTTTTTGCTGTTCTTTTAGTGTACTTTCAGAATAACTTAGTGAACCGATGTTAACTTCTGGTGGGTCTTTGATGATTACCACATGATTCCCAACTGCTTCGATTGGACACTCTGCTTTCTGAGCGGCATAAATTCTTTGTGCCAACTCACTTAATTCTGAATCTCTTCGTGCTAAAATATCGCTGTCACTTTTAATAGTTGCTTCAGCCACAACTTCTTCTAGAAGTACTTTTTTTCTGTTATCAATTACTTTCATATATTTCTCCTTAATTTGTTTGAACAACGTAGATATAATTATCGTTTAAAAAATCATTTAGTTCTTCTGGTTGTAACTGTTTTGCTGTGTTATTAATATTTACTAATAAATCTCTAAAATTAACTTTTTCGACTTTAAATTCCACTCCTTGTTTTATTGTAAATTCTAATTCTTTAGGAATACTATTATTTTTTATCTTTAACATTTAAACTCCTTTTGTTTACCTTTTAGTAAACATTTTTCATTTTTGGTTTCATATTCTAAATTTTAATTCATGATGTTTCCAAAATATTTTTTGATCTGCTTCAGGCCATAATGCTATATAAAGAGTACAATCTTTAATGGTTGCTGGGCAAGCATTTATACTTTCTACTACAGCGGCCATTTCTGGATTGTTTTGCAATGCAGCCATGTAAGTCCTAATATTTTCTAGTTTGCTCATGCTTAGCTCTTTCTTATTTCATCCCATTCTTGAGCATTTTTCTTTATCTCAGCGAAGGCTTTTTCAAGAACTGGATTTGATGCAGCGGCAGCCAGTTTAACAGCTTCACTTGGATTGTTGATGAAAAAAAGTGCCTCACTAGTTTCTTGAGCAGCAGCTAGTTTCACAGCTTCGCTTGGATTCCTGATGTGTTGAATTGCTTCACCATTTTGTTGAACAGCAGCCAGTTGCACAGCTTCACTTGGATTTTTTATTAATTGAAGTACCGAACTATTTTGTTTAACAGCAATCATTTGCACAGCTTCGCTTGGATTCTTGATGTGTTGAATTGCACTACCATTTTGTTTAACAGCAAGCATTTGCACAGCTTCGCTTGGATTTTCGATGCAATCAAGTACATCACCATTTATTTGAGCAAAAACAAGTTGCACAGCTTCAATTGCCCAAGGTGATCTTCCAATAATAGCATCCATTTGTGTACCTTCGTTTATAAGAAATATCATATTAATCTCCTTTTATAATTTATATTATTTTTATTAGATTTGCAGACAGTTTTACAGGTTTGCTTGACTTTACTTGTCGATGAATCCAAGTATCCAACCACCGCGTCGAACAGCAGCCATTTGCACAGCTTTGCTTGGATTGTCGATGCATCCAACTGCAAAACTATTTTCTTCAACAGCAGCTATTTGCACAGCTTCGCTTGGATTGTCGATTAATTGAATTGCAAAACCATTTTCTTGAACAGCAGCTATTTGCACAGATTCGCTTGGATTCTTGATGCATCGAATTACACAACCATTTTCTTGAACAGCAGCCATTTGCACAGATTCGCTTGGATTGTTTATAACTGCAATTGCACAACCATTTTCTTGAACAGCAGCCATTTGCACAGATTCGCTTGGATTCTTGATGTATTTAATTGAATAATCATCTTGTTGAAAAGCAGCTATTAATACAGCTTCGCTTGGATTCTCTATAAATGCAATTGAAAACGGAAAATCCTTAGCCAGTTTCAAATTCCTGATGCAGTAAATTGTAGAATCATCTTGTTGAGCAGCTTCGTTTGGATTATAGATGCATCGAATTACACAACCATTTTCTTCAAGGGCAGCCATTTGCACAGCTTTGCTTGGATTCTCTATAAATGCAATTGAAAACGGATTTCCTTGAAAATCCTTAGCCAGTTTCACAGCTTTACTTGAATTCCTGATGCAGTAAATTGCAGAATCATCTTGTTGTATAATTTTGCTTAGATTTTTCATATTAATTTCCTTTTCTAGTTGATAGAACTTTTTGATAAGCTTTAGCGCTCTCATATAAAATTTTTTGAAGAGCTGGACATGATTCAAGAGCAGCTATTAATACAGCTTCGCTTGGCTTGTCGATGTGGCAAATTGCCCAACTATCTTCTTGAACAGCAGCCATTTGCACAGCTTCGCTTGGATTGCTGATGCCTAGAATTACCCAACCATCTTGTTGAACAGCAGCCAATTGCACAGCTTCGCTTGGATTCTTGATGTATTGAATTGCCCAACCATCTTGTTGAACAGCAGCCAATTGCACAGCTTCGCTTGGATTCTTGATGTATTGAATTGCCCAACCATCTTGTTGAACAGCAAGCATTTGCACAGCTTCGCTTGGATTCTTGATGTATTGAATTGCACGACCATTTTGTTGAACAGCAGCCAATTGCACAGCTTCTCTTGGATACATGATGCCTCGAATTGCCCAACCATCTTGTTGAACAACAGCTAGTTTCACAGATTCGCTTGGATTGTTGATGAATTGAATTGCACGACCATATTGTTGAACAGCAGCCAGTTGCACAGCTTCGCTTGGCTTGTTGATGTATCGAATTGCACGACCATATTGTTGAACAGCAGCCAATTGCACAGCTTCGCTTGGATTGCTGATGCCTAGAATTGCACGACCATATTGTTGAACAGCAGCCAATTGCACAGCTTCGCTTGGCTTGTCGATGTATTGAATTGTATAACCATCTTCTTGAACAGCAGCCATTTGTTCTTTTTTATTCATATAAATAATCTCCTTCTCTAATATATTTAGCTTGCATATAAAAAAATGCCATTTAAGCTCAAAAAAGTAAAGATAAATAAGAATGTAATTATATTCTCCTCATTAAAATACCACCCAAGTTTCAATAGGGTGGTATATTTTTTGGTCATTTGAAAATAATGCTGTTTTTAGTCGTTAAAATGACATTTTTTGTGCAAAACTAAGTTGTTGATTCTAAAAGAATCTTTATATATTTGACAATTTAAAGGTAGTACTGGTTTATAAAAGTTAAATTTAAATTTTTAAATATATCGTAAAGGTTAAAATAACAAAGTTAAAGTATTTAAAATCAATAAGTTAATGTTTTAAGTCTCTTTATATTTATGTCATTTACAAGTTATTTAAAATCAATAACTTACAAAAGTATAACAAAGTACATTTTTCATTAAATATTATATTCTTTTTCCATCTCAGTTTCAGGACATATTTTATACTTAATGGGTGAAGTGTTGCCATTATAATAGTCTTCTCTTAAAAGTGCATCTGTAAGAATTATAGCTTTTACTTCTTCATATGCAAGTCTAGATTTAGATTGATAAAGAGCAGCGACATCAAGTTGCGACAATTAAAAATAGATGTTTTTTGCTCTTATTGCCACTTTTTTATTGACAACGATAAATACTTATGTAATAATTAAATTATGGACTGGAATCCATATTGGAGAAACAAAAATGATTGATATAACAAGATTTGGTTATTCGATGCCACGCGAATTAAAATATAGTGGTGTTCATTTTTGTCTCTCCGACAAAACACTAGGGCATAGTCTTCCAGGACTATGCCCATATTTTTTTAATGGAGAATATAAAATGAACATAACATATACTGTTAGACAAATTATAGAGAATAATAAATCAAAAAGAGATTATATTTGGGATTTAGAGAAATATCCAGAAATGTTTATATTTATTGAATCACCAACACAAGACCAAATCAACACTGCGTTAATAGCAAAACTGAGTAACTAAATGAAAATTTCAATCAATCCAAACGTAAAAGGCAAACTAAAAGATAACTTCAATCTTTTAGGTTGTCCATGGGAAAATATTGAATGCTCATGGGAAGAAGCATTTGAACTAATAACAGTTGATGGATTTGCGTCAAGCGCAGAACTTAATAACAGTATCAGATGTGATGCCAATTTTCAATCAAGAGAATTAATTATGATTGATATAGATGATGGTATGTCTATACTGGATTTATTAGAAGATGAATTCTACAATGAATATGGCGCGGGATTCTATGCTACACCATCTTATACTGATGATAAACCAAAATTTCGCATATGCTTTAGAAGCGAGTATCCAATCACAAATAGTGAAGATTACAAAAGAATAGTTAGAAGTCTAATGACCATTTATAAATATTCAGATGTTTCTTGCAAAGATGCGGCGCGTCTATATTATGGTACGCCAAACTGTATCATTAAAGATATAACCAATAAAGTTATCCCCATGGATGTTATTGATATATTAATTAAATACGATAAAGATCGAGAAAGTCAAGAATTGTTAATTGAAAAACCATTTTATGAAAAAAGATGTGATTCTAAAATAATAGAATTACTTTGTAGAATACCAGTAATTGATTATTATGAATGGAGAACTATTGCATGGGGGTTGAAGTGGGAAGGATACAACATTGAAGACTTTTACAAAGTAACATTGAATAGTTGCGGAGTTCATGGAACAAGAACAACTAAAGAAGCAACAACAATATGGAACAAAGCAAAGAACGATGGTAAAGTAACATTAGGAAGTGTAATATTTATACTTAAAAAGCATCTTGGAAAAGAATGCTTTAGTACAATTCACGGAGAATATTAAAATGAACACATTGAATCTACCAGTATTAATGCAAGATGCAATAACAGCATTGGAACAGTTACATAACGCGCCAATTGAAATGTCTTTACAAGTTGTTCTTGGAGTTATCAATCTAGCTTGTCAAGCAAAATATAATGTTGATAGTGAAGTTTATGGAATTAGACCAATATCACTAAATCTTATTAGTATTGCACCAACAGGAGCAAGTAAAACAACTTTATACAATGAACTTATGGTTGGAATTAATAAGCATGTTGAAAATGAACGTATTAATTTTAGACAGAAAAAAGAAATGAAAGAGTGTGAGATTGCAATATACGAAAAAGAAAAGAAAGCATATATCAACAGAACAAATAATGATGAAGTAACTACTTCTTTAAACAAGAAAGCACAAACAAATACATTCTTAAAGAATTTAAAACTGAATATTATGCAACCAAATGTTCCACCACTTGAACCATTTCCATTGGAAACATATGATTATGTTACTTCAAAAGGAACTGTAAACGGACTAATTGACATTTTGAAAACTCAACCAATGGTAGGTCTATTCAGTAGTGAAGCTGGAGAGTTTTTTAATGGACACGCATTTCAATCAAAATCAAATGATATATCAAGAGCAATCGAAATGAGTTCCATTCTAACAAGTATGTGGGATGGTAACACAATTGACAAATGTACTGGAATGGAAAAGCTAAAACTCTACAACAGAAGAGTGTGTATGTTGTTTCTCATTCAAGAATCAGCAATTAAAGATTTCTTAAATACTACTGCATTTTCAGATCAAGGTTTCATTCACAGATTATTGATAACTCATACTGATACATTTACAAAACCAGAAATTATTATCAGTGATGAACTTAAATCTACAACAAACAAGATAAGAAATAAGCTACAGAATTTTCATGATAGAATTTATGACCTGATAAATAATCCATTCAATATTAAACCAGAAACTGGTTTTGAATTGGAACTTCCAATTATTAAAATGAGCAATGATGCAAATATATTATTGGCTGAATATTACAATGCATATAGAAATGTTAAAATGTTTGAACTTGAAAAGTGGGATGGTTTTGCACAGAGAATACATGAAATGACTTTACGAATTGCTGCCAATTTAGCAATTTTTGAAAACAATTCAGAGATAACAGAAAAGAATATGATTGCAGCTATAGAACTATTTGATTTCTATATTGAGCAAAGAAAGACATTAACTCTATCTATTACTCCAAAGAATTCATCCAATGTTGAAGATGCTGAGAAAGTTACAGATTGGATAATAAAAAAGAAGTTTAATGGGACTCTTAGAGATTTACAAAGACTTGGCCCACATGGTTATCGAAAATGTGATAAGAAACAAAGAAAGGAAATCATTGAAGAAATGCAATCATCTGATAAATTAGAATTTTATGATTTAAAAGGCATAACATACGTTAAGGAAAAAGTATAACAATGAAAAGAAGAAATTTCGGTCGTAATATACTTTATTCGGTCGTAGGTCGTAGCCCCGGTCGCAAATCAGTCGTAACTCGGTCGCAACGCAAATACTTTAGAATCAACCCGGTCGCAACTCGGTCGCAACTCAAATACTTTAGAATCAACAGGTCGCAAAAAAATACGGTCGCATTGAGAGAACACACAATAATTATTTATATAAGACTGATCCAGTCCAAATAATTATCTATTAGAATCATATATATAGAAGCATATTAAAAAAGTGCGCTCATATATCTACGACCTACGACCGAATAAAGTAAATTAGCGACGACAAAAATCTTTAAAAATCGTCCCTTTAACGATTGGGAAGATTTCTTGTAAGT
>Ga0302269_1000523_pt1 | contig 22430 bp, 22 predicted proteins | sample III_Bog_E2_2_FD_194560 | JGI IMG/M metagenome (GOLD analysis project Ga0302269, IMG submission 194560) | Peat permafrost microbial communities from Stordalen Mire near Abisko, Sweden - III_Bog_E2_2 | ecosystem: Environmental > Terrestrial > Soil > Wetlands > Peat | place: Sweden: Abisko...
ATCCCGGACCTGAATGCCCCTTTTCTTCGAAACCCACGATGCGATTGTCGTTAACCTGCACGCGACCATAGCGTGCGGCATTTGCAACGTGCGCGATCGCGATGGTCAAGCTTGACTGCTCAATCGCGTGGAAACGGAGCAAGGCTTTATAGTCGGCATCAAGAAAGGTGTCACCGTTCAGTACGAGCACGGATTCTTCCTGCGCCTGCTGCAGCGCCAACCGAATTGCGCCTCCGGTGCCAAGCGGAACGGATTCGATAGCGTATTCCAGATGCATGCCGTTGAACGACGCACCGAAGAAATCCTGAATCACATTATGAAGATGGCCAACGGAAAGTACGACGCGCTCGCAACCTGCTCGCTTGAGTTGTTTGAGCAGGACTTCGAGAAAGGGCCGGCCGGCTATGGAAACCATTGGTTTGGGCACGCCATTCAATCTACCGGCGAGACGGGTCCCCAAGCCGCCGGCGAGAACAATCGCTTCCATTATTGGTTACTCCGCAGCGCAACTTGTTTTGACGGCCGATGTATCTAGCGAACTGAAGTAGTAGCGTTCCACCATCATGCAGTAAATATGCTCGAGAGCCAGGTGCGCCTGCTGAATATACATAGTCACCGGCGATGGAATCGCAATCATGTAGTCACAAAGCGTTGTCATTTTACCGCCGGTGGCGCCGCTCAATCCGATGGTCGCGATGCCGGTTTCGCGACAGAACTCGAGGGCGCGAAGCACATTGGGGGAATTGCCCGAGGTGGAGATCCCCATGAAGACATCGCCAGGCTGGCCGATAGCTTCTATCTGCCGCACGAAGACTCGCTCGTAACCATAATCGTTGCCGATCGCAGTAAGTATCGAGCTGTCCGTGGTGAGCGCGACAGCCCGCATGGCAGGCCGGTCATGCACGAGGCGACTGACAAACTCCGCCACCAGGTGCTGCGCATCGGCCGCGCTACCGCCGTTTCCAGCCACCATCAGCTTGCGCCCGCTGCGCAACGCCGATGCGGTCAACTGCGCGGCCTCGTCCAAAGTCGAGTGCAGTTGAGAGTTCTCGCTCACCGCCTCGATGACGCGCATGCCCTCAATGAGCTTGCTCTTTACCAAGTCCTTCACGGTACTCTCCATGCTTGTGCTCCGTCTGCCGTAAAGTTGCATCCGTATGCCAAACCGCCCTCATGACTGGACTGCAATGCCGCCGCAACATTGTCCTTTTGAATGGGGTCGGTAAGGAACATCATGAATCCACCGCCGCCCGCCCCCGAGATCCTGCCGCAATACGCGCCCGCGTGGAGCGCACACGCATATAAACGATCGATACGCTCGTTAGTAATCCGGCTGGCCATGCGTTTCTTTGACTCCCAACTGCTGCGCAGCACATCGTGCAACTGCCGAAAATCTCCGCGTAGCAGGCTTTCCTTCATGCGGAACGCTTCTTCCTTGATGGCGTGCATTGCATCCAAAGCTTTCTCGTTCCGTTCGCGCACATTCTGCTTCTGCTCCTGAATGATTTCCTCTGATGTGCGCGAATTGCCGGTGAAATACAAGAGCAGCGACGCTTCGAGTTCCGAGACTACCCAGTCCTTCACTCGCAGCGGGTTCACCAGCACGTGGCCGTTCGTACCAAACTCCATGAAGTTGAAGCCGCCGAATGCGGCAGCGTATTGATCCTGCTTGCCACCCTGCAAACCCGCTTCTTCACGCTCTATCACAAAAGCAGTATGAGCCAGTTCGTAGTCGCCTAGTGGCAGATTGAGCCACTCAACGTAGGCGGCCAGCATGGCAACGACAAGGGTGGAAGAAGAACCGAGTCCCGAGCCGGCCGGCACATCGACACGCGTGCTCATGCGCAGGCTTAATGGCTTTCCGTGGTTGAAGTTCTTCACAACGTGGTTATAAACGGCCTTCAGCAGATCGAGGCGACCGTCGGGTTCAAGGAAGTCAGATGCCGGATAGGACTCGTGCGCGCGCAGATCGGCGGAGACGAACTCGACCTGACCCGTGTTGAGGGGCTCTAATGCAGCGTACGCATAGTAACCGATGGTGGCATTCAGAATCGCACCACCAAACTCATCGCAGTACGGAGAGACGTCGGTTCCGCCCCCTGCCAGACCAAGCCGCAATGGCGCTCTTGAGCGTATCATCGTACCTTCCAGCCGGATTGAGAGGTCACCGCGGCCGGCATTGCTGGCCACGCTGTGCTACTTGAGAACACTGACCGCAGCCGAGCCCAATGCTAGTTGTGAGAACACCTGCGACCAATCGATCAAGCTGCGCAGAGCCGTGGGGCGGAGCGTCTTTTCGGGCACCACGATTGTGTCGCCGGGATTAAGTCTCAAGTCGGTAAAGGACTGCTTAAAGAACCCAGACCCTCCCGGATTTGTGCGGCTGACGACCGAGCCATCGGCTCTGACCAGGAAAGCATGACCGCGATCAGCATTTCGATTTTCGCCGCCCGCGAGGCGGAGGTAGTACCCGAGTGTCCGTCCCTGCTGGAACAGAAATGTGTTCTGGTCGTAAACTGACCCAACCACATTCACATTTCCAGGCGCGAAGGGCACCACGAATTTGTCTCCGTTCTCAAGGTTGATATCCGGGATATCTTCGATTTTCGAACTCTCGGCGTTAAATCGAAAAACGATTCGACCGGTGGCTGTCATCTGGCTCAGGCGCGCAATCATCTGCTGGGTAACAGTCTGCGACGCCGTCACATCTGATAGTCCCCCCGAGGCGCTTGGCGCAAGAGCGAGCGCTTGTGTGCCCCGCTCTGCATCCAGAGTTAAGGTGCGCACATAGTCGTCGAGCCGCTGCTGTTGTAGTACGCGAGCCGATTGACGCGTGAACTCAGAACCATAGAGATACGCCTGGGGCGTCAATCCCCCTGCCAGCTGTACAATGTCACGCAATGTTTCGCCAGGCTTCACGCTGTAGTAGCCAGGGTGGACGAATTCGCCCTCCAAGTCCACGTACTTAGTCTGCAGTCCGAGCGGTTCGCGGATGTCGGACTGCGAGAAAATGGTCACCGTATCGCCGGGTTGCAATTCCAAATTCACTGAGGCATCGTGGTCGAGCACCAGCTTCCCCAAATCGAAGGGGATAAGTGAGGGCTTCAGAGAATTGGGATCGACCCGCTCAATAACCGCGTAACTCCAGTCAATCTGGTTATTCGACAAAGTGACGCGATTCTTTGGCGGCGATTGCTTCGAGTCATTGGGCGAGGACCGGCCTACTTCGGCGGCAAGCGTTGCATTCGAACCCCGCTGCGCTGATGACTGTTTCCCATTTCCTGAAAAATCTCCGCTATCTCCTGAAAGATCTGACGAAGCCTGGTCCTGCGGCGTCAAAGTATTTGTAATCGCCGTTTGTGAAGCTGTGTGGGCTGCCTCGGCCGTACCGGCTTGCGATGGCGTAGTCTGCGGATTCTCTCCCAGGGTGGATATCCCGGTCTCGAATTCCGGCGCGGGCAAACCCAGGTGGCTTCGCTTCCACCAATAGTCCCGGCTTACCAGTGAGTCAACATCCGGAATAAGGTCGCTCAACCGCATGCCAGCATGCCAGCTGAACCGCCCCGGGTTGGCTACGTTTCCGCGCAGCGTCACCACATTGTTAAAGGCGGGAATGATCGCATCGATACGAAGGATATCGCCATCTTCGAGCGCTGTTGCCAACCCGGTTGCGTTGAAGTCCACCTGAATCACGTCTCTTAACTGGTGCTGTGCCACTCGCTCAAGCGTGATGCGGGAATTTGAAGCGACTGCCGTGGTTTTTCCTGCCATCTCCACCAGGTCGCCAGCCGTTTCTCCGCTCCGTAATTCATAGATAGCGGGGCTTCTCACGCTTCCAGTAATTGCCACTTCAGGCCCGGCCGGCGGGATGAAGATTACATCTTCAGGAAGTAGCCGCACATCATTCGATTTGTCTCCGCGAATCAGTAATGCATACAAATCGAAATCGGTAATTGTTTTACCTTCGCGCTTGAGCAGGATGTGACGCATCGAACCTTGCGGGGAAGGGCCGCCCGAGGCGAACAGCGCATCGACCAGCGAGCTAAGAGAACTGATGGTATAAGCTCCCGAGCGCCGCGCCTGCCCGGAAACATAAATCTGCATCGATCGAATCTGGCCGATATCGACCGAAAGATCAAAATTGCGGTATATCTTGGCAACTGCCGACCGCAGATGTTGGTCCATTTGTGAGAACGGCAGCCCTGCCACTTGCACCGTTCCAACCTGGGGTAGATAAATGTTGCCAGAGCGGTCCACACGCAGGTTCCCGCTGAAACTGATCGGGCCCCAGATGCGGACCCGCAACTCGTCGTCAGGACCAATCACATAGTTCGGCGGAACCGGAACCTGGTCGCTGGGGGCGAATGTGGATGGAACCCGGCGAAACAGGTCTGCGCCATAAATCTTCAAGAACTGGCCAGTAGTCTCCCCGACAAACTTCTGGAACTCGGTAGGCAAATCGGGAGGGAGCTGCTGCTGCGACTGCAAACGTTCTCTCAGCCTTGCTTGATCGCCAGCCGCCGCGCCTTCCGGCCGAACCGTTGTTCCGCTTCTGCCATTGTCAGGAACACCTGTCTGGCCCAAAGGATTCATCTGAGGAGTCTGTTGTTGATTCGCAGAGCAATCCGCGCCTGCGGCCAGCATCTCATCGGTGCACCCGGAGGTAGTGTTTTGCTGCGACTGCCCGTATCCAGAGGTGTCCGAAGTCGTGTTTTGGGAATAAGCGAGCGGAACCCCGATTATGGCGAGCATCGCACAGCAGGACAAAAAGCGATTGAACATTATTCCTCTATTTTCAGGGATCGAACCGGGGAATCGCAACTAACATTGCCGCGATTTGCCGGCCAAATGACCCAGCAGTAGATCGCCCGAGACTATCTGCGACATTTCCCGTTTTCCCAACCAACTGAATCGGGGTTTCCCGCGTTTTGACCCGCTCTGGAAAACCAGGCCGCTGGGCATTCTGAGGCTCGACCTGTCCGCTTGGATTTGTTTCCAATCGAAGGCTACCGAGCGCCGGCGCCGGCTGCACGGCAAGCGGAAAACAAAACGGGGCGTGGAAAAGTGGGAAGCGAAGAACGCTTGCCACTTTCCCACGCCCCCTGCTACTACGGCGGGCAGTTATCTAACTCTCACCGCCGCGCTACACAAACACTCAAGCTGGTACAAATTACTGGGCAGGCAACTCTTTGGTCGCAGTAAGCGGCGATTTCTCGACAGGTGCCCTGGGCGCGAGCATATCGAGCCAGAATTTGGCCTGCGCGCGATTACTTTCCTGGTGCTTTAATAACGGCCTGTCCTTATCGATCAGCCGGGAGACCTCTGCGTGCGTCAACGAAGTCATCATCAATGCCACCGTCACCGTAGTCGGATCCAGATCACGGATAGTTCCGCCCTTGATGTTCATCTTCAGATATTGGTGAATTGCCAACAGAGCAGACGATAAACGCTCCTGAATGAATGCCTCACCCTTTGGGTGCATCTCAAGAAGTGCGACTGCGGTCAGCCTGAGCAGTTCCGACCTGTAGCTCACTGTATCGGAGAACAGTTCCAGTATCTCTGGCAGCACCACCTCCGGCAGTTCGCAATTCGCAATCTTCTCCAGCAAATCCCGCCGAATCTCCAGCGCCGAGAACCGTGCTTCCAGGGTAGACCAGAAGAGGTTCTCTTTATCATCGAAGTGCCGGAAGAGCGTGTTTTCACTCATGTTCGCAAGATGAGCTATCTGCCGAGTGCTCGTTCCGTGATAGCCCTGATGCGCAAACAGCCGGCCCGCCGCCTGCAGAATGCGGTCTCTCCGCAGCGACTTATTGGATACAAGTGGCATATATCCTTCAGACATGACAAATGCGAAGCCAGACGGGCGCTCAACATTGTCTTTCTACGTCCAGATGAATGGCATGGGATTCAAATTGTGTCCGTCGATGTATTCTCAGATGGCCGTGATTAACTATTCGATATCCTGGAAGACACCACGCCGGATGCGGTTCTGAGTGATGTCGCAGAAGAAGCGTTCGACTATGTTGAGCCATGAAGCCGAGGTGAGTGTGAAGCGAACGTGGAATCGCTGGTGTTTTTCCAGCCAGAGTTCGGCTCGTTCATGTTTGTGCGTCCATGAGTTATCGCAGATCAGATAGATTTCAAGGCTGGCCGGAATGGTCTGCTCGATCATGCGCAGAAATCTCAGCCACTCACGCAGGAATTGCACCACCGACTACTAACACCGCTGATTATGATGCAATCCCCACCGGGTCGCGGTCGACCGCGCGCGACAAGACAACCTGTCCTTGTATCCATTGATAGGTCTTCTCCAAACCTTCGCGGAGGGAGCACGATGGCTTCCAGCCGAGCTTCTCAGAAAGAAGACGATTGTCCGAGTTCCTGCCTCGCACGCCAAGCGGCCCCGATATGTGTTTGATTTTTAGTTTCTTTCCACCAATCTCCATAGCCAGGCTAGCAAGTTGGTTGATGGTGACCATCTCCTCGGATCCTATGTTTACTGGACCGGTGAAATCGGAATCAACGAGTCGGCGAACACCTTCAACGCATTCATCGATGTAAAGGAAGGATCTGCTTTGCTCGCCATCGCCCCAAATCTCGATCTCGCCGCCGTCTTGCGCTTCAATCACTTTGCGGCAGATTGCTGCCGGCGCCTTTTCTCTGCCCCCGGTCCAAGTTCCTTCAGGACCAAAGATATTGTGGAAACGAGCGATGCGAACCACAGACCGGTAATTCCGCATGTACGCCAAGTAGAGCCGCTCGCTGAACAACTTTTCCCAGCCATACTCGCTATCCGGGGCTGCTGGATAGGCGGATTCCTCAGAACACTTGGGGTTGAGAGGATCCATCTGGTTATATTCCGGGTACATGCAGGCGGAAGACGAATAGAAGAACTTCTTGACTCCGGCTTTAACACCAAAATGCAGGGTATTTAGATTGATCGTGGCAGAATTGTGCAAGATATCGGCGTCGTGTTCTCCTGTAAATACAAAGCCGGCGCCCCCCATGTCCGCAGCCAACTGGTATATCTCATCGATACCTTCCACGACCTTCGACGCAAACTCCTGGTCACGTAGGTCACCGATTACGAATTCATCGGATGGGAGAACGGTAAACTCGTGCTGTTTAAGATCAACGGCACGAACCCAGTATCCTTCGGCCTTAAGTCGGCTCACAAGGTGGCCGCCGATGAAGCCACCGGCGCCATTAACAAGTATTCTTTTCATGAAATCCTCCGGATTGTTCGTTACTACTCTCGTGCCAACTAACGTTCGATCGGCAGCGGAAGGGCTCTGTTACGGTTTGCGTTGAAAAGACTTGAACCACAAGAGGGTGACTGTCCCCGTGATTCAAGGATCGAGCATTTTCAGCCAGATGTTGCAATCGTCGGTGCCGATCAATTGGAAACGGCGCCCACTGCCGCCCTGACTCTGCGTGGCTGGTGCGGCCGCTGAATCGCGTCCGTAAGTACACGCTCAAACCGCTCGGCAATTTTTTGAATGTCAAAGTTCTGCTCTGCGTAACGGCGCGCGTTCATACCAAGCGTTTCTCTCCGGCGGGGATCACATGCCAGCTTCAGGGCTTCGTCGGTCCAGGTGCGTACATCGGCCGGGTCGACGACCACGCCAGCGCCGCTGCGCCGAATCACGTCAGCGGCTAGATTGCTATGAGGAGATGCAAAGAGTACGGGGCGTCCAGCACAGAGGTAGCTAAGAATCTTTGAGGGCACCGCAAACTCTCCTGCGTCCGATTCCAAAGCCGCCACCAACACGTCGGCAGCGGCCAGAACGTCGGAGATGTGTTCCCACGGCTGGAAATCGAGTAACTTCAGGTTGTCCAGTTTCGGCATCTTGTCAAGATAAGCGCGCCCCACGCCTTCGCTGACTACTACCACCTGTCCCTTATCCCCGAGCGCCTCCGCCAGACGAAACAGAAGGTCGGGCCGATGCTTGATGCCCAGCGTGCCCGAATAGAGGAAAACCGGACGCCCGTCGAGCGCGAGCCCCGATCGCCACGGATTATCGTGCATTGCCGGGCGCACATCTTCGAGGGGGGCCCAGTTCTCAATGACATCGATACGGGAAGAAGCCACCTTCATTGCCTGGAGAGAACGTAAAAAAGCCGGGGCGATCGCGACAATGGCGTCACTGTTCCGCGATACGCGGGTTTCGAGAAGCCGCCAGGGCACAATCGCCCAGGATGCAAGCGTGCCAAGCCGTTTTCTCAGGAAAAACCGCAGGGCCTCATAATAGACGTCCTGGACCCAATGGACGAAGGCGATGCCACGGCGGTGGGAATGCTTCAATAGGGCCGCCTGTACATCGATGGGAGTGTTCGCGGACAGAACGACATCGAAGACTTCCCGATCGAGTAATTTCCGGAGTTCGGCCGCGTAGCGCGACTGGGCCAGCATGCGTCGAACGGGCGAGTACTTTCGAAAGACCGAGCTGAGCGGAACCGGATGGACGCGAAATCCTGGAGGATCATCTGGACGGAGTTGAAGCGCGCCCTTGGGGCCGGGGAGGCCCTCCGGCCAGACGTGCAGAACGCTGTGGCCACGGGCAGCGAGCGCCCGGCTCAACTGCACCTGGAAGGGATGGCCCGCGAAATCGTGGATGAGAATGCGCATAGCTTCATTCACTCTCGGAGTCTTCTGGATGGACTCACGGAAATCTCAAACTGGAGCCGTCGGACGGCAGAGCCGGGAGGCCGCCTCACTTAGTCAATAGAGAGCGGGGCCCCGCAGGCTAACAATGCGTCGAACGGTCTGACGACTCACCGGCTTGCGCTCTCTCAGTAGTGCAGCGAACCTCCGCGCGACCCTCCAATGGGCGATGAATACCGGGAGCGGGTTCCCATGCGTGTAACGAACCGGGACTTCGGCGGATCGCACAGCGATATGCGATATCGCGTACGGCCAGGGTAGATTACGAATCGCGCACTTGATGCGATTCTCAAGTTGCATGGCCTGAAACGCGGTATTTGCCTGGGTATGCCTGGTTGTGACCTTCTTGTGATAGACCGTAACTTGCGGGAAGTAGACGATACGGTACCCCTTGTCCATGATGCGCAAGGAGAGGTCGATTTCCTCGTGTCCCCACGGGAAATACTCGCCGTAAAGTCCCACTTCAAGGTAGATCCGTCGCGGAATAGCGTGCCCGGCGCCAATAAACCGTGTACCTTCTCGCTCCAGGTCAGGGTCCAGCGACTTGTCGTTGAACGGAAAAGCTCCGCGCTCTAGTTTTCCGCCCCAGTAATCGACAATCTTGAATGCCAGCACGCCCACGGATTGATCGCTCAGAAGCTTGTCGACCGCGAGACGGGTCGCATTGGGATCCCGCAGCACGGCGTCGTCATCGATGGTGATGACGATGTCTCCGCTCACTTGCTGCAATCCCAGGTTGCGCCCGCCGGAGACGCCGAGATTGGTTTCAGAGCGAAGGTACTTGATGCCATCGCCGCCAAACTCCCCGCGGAACATGTCCGCGGTGTCGTCGGTTGAGCCGTTGTCCACAACTACAATTTCGAGTTTCGGATAGTCCTGGCTGAGTATGGAGCGAAGAGCCTCTGCAAGATCGTCATGGCGGTTGCGCGTGAGAAACAGGTATGAGACAAGTGGCAACTTATCCGAGTTACCAGGACTCTGAGTTACCGCTGTTGCTGGCATTGCCTGCTCTTTCTTCTGGGCGACTAAGACCGGAGCCAGTCGCCGCACTGAAATTCGGTCAGAGTCACTGACTCCGAGTTTGGAGACAATTCGTTGTATCGGATTCAGAACAACTCTGCTTCTTTATTCGAGTGCCTTGACAGGATGTGTCCATGTTAACCCGCCATCCGTAGACTTTGAACGCCACCAGGTGCCGTGCGGCTCGATCGTCGTCTGCCGCAGGATCATGATCACGTCTCCATTGGGGTAAACTGCCAGGGCGGACTCATCATAGTTTCTTCCGTCCCTGGGACCGTTGCCCACGATGACTTGAGTGGGCCACGTAGCGCCGCCATCGGTAGAGATCAGCACGGTGGAGGAATAGTATCCAGTGGAATGCTGGCACCAAACAGGCCACAGAATAGTCCCGTTGGACAGCTGCACAACTGGACTGGGAGCCCAACAGCTGGCCCATTGGGAAGGTGTCGGAACCGCGACCGGAGCGCTCCACGTTACTGCGTCGCCGGGTCCGATCGTACCGATCATATAGACGGGGTTGCCGAGCCCGGTAGCTTGCTGGAATTCACCAAAAACCAACATGAGCTTGCCATTCGAGAGCAGTGCCATGCCAAGTGTGTCAAGCGTGCGGCCCGACGCTGTGTAGGCGATCGTGTTCGGTTGCCACGTGGCCCCCAGGTCGGTGCTTAACTGGGTCCGGATCGTTATTTGGTTGCAGGCAAATACGGTGAGAAGGTTCCCGTCCGGCAGCGTCACCAACCCCGGGTAGGCGCAAAAGCCAAGTCCGTGATTGACAATTCCCTTTGTAGGTCCAAGCTGGACTGTGCCGGCAGAAACGACGAGGTTCCTGTAGTCCACGTTGGAAATCACATTGCCGTGCGCAGTCACCACCCCGATTGAACCGTCCGGCAATATCGACATGGCGTCGTAATCATCCACCCCGTTACCAGGGCCGCCAACACCCAGATCGCTGAGCGGAGTAAACACTGCGCCTTCGTTCCAGGACGCGGCATACCCCGTCGTGGAGACCTTATTAATGAGGGATCTCCCCACCAACACCAAAGCCCCGGAAGGCGACAATGCGATTGCTGGGCGGCCCACAAAGCTATCGTCCACCGAAGCAGTGCAGCCGATTATCCCTGAGGCCAGCAACAAGGCAACCGAAGCGGCCAAGCACTGCAGGCTATCGAAAGAATGCTTTGCCATGGATTGAGTTCACTACCGTGCTTGAGCGTCGACATTCGCGCCGCCGCACAATTGACCAAATGCTCTGCGTTCAATTGACGGGGTATGGCTTTCTGCCCAGGAGCCAGATGTCGTTCGTACAGATTTCCTCGGCGGTATATCCACGGAACTTCGGGGCAAGGCGTTTCTGCGGAAGAAGAGACATCGCCTTCTCGTCGATGGTGTGCCACTCATGCACCAGTTCGAAGCCGGCGTCTTTGAGTAACGCGATATGATCGACCCCGCGCAAACGGCATTCGTGTGCAATGTCGTTGTCGTACAGGTAGCGCCATTGCCAATCGCTGCAGGTAAGGTAGTCAATTCCGGTCGCGTTCTTGTCCATCCAGGCTGCGTGCATTGTGGGCTGAACGTAATGGAAACAATACCCTCCGGGTTTTAGCACCCTGAAGGACTCGCGCAGAAGGTTCGCAATTACCGCTTTTGGGACGTGCTCGAGCACTGCCAGAGAGTAATAACAATCGGCCATATTGTCAGGGAGACGCGTATCGGTCGCGTCGTGAGGCGCAAAGTAATGGAATCGATCGCGTTGTATTCTCGACATCTGAAAGCGACTGGCTTCCGCAGTCAAGTCGGGCTCGAATGGGTAGGTCCGGTCGATGTGCTTGTGAATCTCCCCCAGCCATTCCATTGCCCGATCCTGATACTTCTGGATGAGATGGCGATACAGGTCGAAGGAGTTGACCTCAGCGGCCCCGCATCCAAGCAGCGTCATTGCTGCCGAGGCAGTCCACCCGGTTCCCAGTTCGACAAAGATCTTTCCCTCAGGGTCGAATCCCTGAGAACGAAGCACCGAAACCATTGCCAGTGCATTGCCGACTTCCCATGGCTTTAAATTTTTCAGGCCTGCGAATCGCTCTGCAAGCACATGGTTAATCTGCCTGCCGAAAATCGGTGTCAGCGACAAAGCCCGTTGAATTCCGTATTTGATTCGCCAGTCCATGTTCCCTACTTAAGCTCCAAGATGAAGAGATAAACCTCTACGCGCTTTTATGCCAGTCTGCTGCGACGGGGTTGATGCACCAGCCGCAATGGACCGGCTTCAATCGTGCCGCCGGATCCCCGATTTATCCTTGGTTGGCTGTTCGCATTCCATAGTGCATGGGTGCGGCATTGGCGATGCCCAGGAGCGTTGTCAACGTCAAAGCGTCGTAACTTGCCCCTCCAATCCCATAACTGAGGAACATGGTGGCAATCACGCATACCAGCAGCCCGCAGAAGATCGATCTCTTCACATGCATCGGGGCAGCCGAGGAGAGTAGGCGCCAGAAGGAAAGCACCAGGATAGATACATAGAATACGGAGGACAGGAATCCGGTCTGAATACCGATATCGATAATCCCGTTGTGGCTTCCCACTTCCTTTTCCACCCACTGATACCCGCCGTGTCCCCAAACCGCCTCCAACAGCGCGGTCGAGTTCAGGCCGTATCCGAAAACGGGCCTTTCCGCAATGGCCCGCAATCCCGCCGGCCACAGGAACTGGCGGCCGCTGATGCCAAGGTCGGTACGCGCCAAGTAGTCGAATGCGGTAAGTCTGGGCAATATAGCGCCAATCAAGACCGCGCAAGTGATGCTTCCGATAAGCAGAAGCTTTGTCGACGTCTTCCGGTTCCAAATGAACCATGCAAACAATGCAACCGGCATTGCGATATACATCGCCCGGCTCCAGGAGAAGAACAAGCCACCCAGGCAAACGGCCATCCTGATCCGTATCCAGAACCGGGACCGCCATTTCAAAGAGGGCCTGCCGAGTTGGTAGAGCCCGCCAAGTATTCCGAGCACTGTCGCGAAGCCAAACATGTTCTTCTCGCTGAAGAAGCCCGCCGTCGCATAGAGCCCACCCAATTCTGTCATCTGGCGCGGAAGGGAGAGCCCGATACCGAGCACGCTTGTCGCGCCGGTGAGGGCGCCAATCAGCCCGAACGCGCTCGCCGCGAAGGCGATCCAGAAAACGATGTTCCACCACGGCGCCAGCATGGCTTCATCGAGGCGCACGGCGATAAACGAAAAAGCCGCCAGCGCGCAGACGGCATACCCGATCCCGCTGACGAGGTCAGAAGCTGGGACGCCCTGCTGAACGATCAACGCGCTCTGGCTGAATGGCAACCAAAGACAATAAGCGATGATGAGCGGAGACCGTTCCAGGTTTCGGAATGCGAACGCCTGCCAGGTATCTTTCCGCACCAGCATGACCGCACAGAAGATCAGCGTTGGAACGGAAAAGTAAAACGCCTGGCGCGCCACGCCAAGGTCGCCGAAGTAGTCCTGTTGGCGCATGTATAGAGGAATGATCGATGTCACCATCGCAATGGCGATCCACCAATGTGCGTATGAGCGCGCAGATCGGCTAGGTTCAGCGGCCTGGATCGACGAAATTGTCATGGTGTTCAAATAAGACATTTCTGCGGGGACACTGTGAATCTTATCGAAAGGCGGGACTCAGCTCGCCCGATTGGCGAGAGTGCTGAGTTTCGAATGTGTCCAGGAACTCTTTGAGTTCGACCGGTTGTCCGGTTTGAATGCTATGCCAGCAGGCTTCCAACACGACGTTGACCCATAACCCCTCTTCGGCCGTAACAGGAGGTGGCGTACCCGCGCGGAGAGCGGCGACGAAATCCGTGAAGAACCCGAGATAGGCGTTAAGAGGCTTGGCGTAGTGCCGGCCGGAAAGCGTCCCAAAGACGGTCCCCCATGTGTCGCGCGCAAAATCCAGGGTCGCATCAAGGGGAGTGGTGTTGGCCACGGATTCATGGAAAATGCCTTGCATGGGTTCAAGATGGATGGAACAACCTGAGCCGTGCATGTCGAGCGCGAACTTGAAGACGCTGGTGACCCAGGCGCAATCCAGCAGTGCCGTCGAACCATCTTCGAACTCTATCAAAGCCTGAGCCGCGACCAGGAAGTCCGCGTCAGGCAAGGTCCGTCCGGTGGCGATTACCCGCCGGGGGCGCGACTTGTGGAGATACAAGAGAAGATCGATGACGTGCGGCGTGAAGTCGTACAACACCGCGCGGGGGTGATACAGCCACGTTCCGACCGTCCAGGTAGAAGGGAAGCGCGTCAGGGCGTTAGCATGAATGGAGTTGACGGCGCCGAGGTTCCCCATGGCTACCCGCTCGGAGGCTCGTTTCGTCGCGTCCATGTAGCGATAGTTTTGGACCACCGACAGCACTCGTCCCGAATCTTGTGCCGCCCGGTAAAGATCCAGGGCTTCGGCAAGTGAAAGCACCATCGGCTTTTCCATAAGCACGTGCTTGCCGGCCCGCAATGCCTTCATTCCTATTTCATGGTGGGCGGGTGTAGGCGCGCAAATGTCCACCACGTCGATGGCGGGATCAGCCAGCAGTTCCTCGTAGCTGGTATAGGAGGCGGGGATGCCAAATTCCTCGGCCGCCTCGGCGACGGCCACAGCGCTGGTATCCGCGATGGCAGTTACGCGCAAGGCAAGCGAATCCCTCAGGCTTCGCCATGCCGGCAGGTGCGCGCGGCGGGCGATGGCACCGGCGCCAATGACTCCAATTTGAATCTCTTTCTGGCTCATAATCGGTTTTCGTCAGTCTCCGGAGGAAGCGGTGGGGTGGACGGACGGGTGGGAAGACGCCTTCTCTACAGATGCTTGCACGATCCCCTTCCGGCGCGGTCTGAGCTTGACCTGGTAGAACTTGCGCAGCGCGCGCGCCACACGAAACTGGAAGTCGTCAAGACCGCTAACCTGGAAATCCACCTTTCTCATCGGATCGCCAGCCAGAGTGTATTCCATAGCGCCGACTCCGGCCTTTTCAGATAAGCGGATGTGCTTGATGCCGGCAGGATTGAACCCCATTTGCCGCGCTGCCGCGCAATCGACCGATACAGGATCGCGACCTGCCAGGATCACGTTGGCTCGCACTGGTATTCCAAATGCCGGCCCGCGAGCGGTGCCCTGGCCAAGAATGCCATCGACGATGCTGAAGGCGGGGGGCATGGCGCAATTCACGTCCGCAATGACCTCTGCAAGGTGGTCGTGGTAGACGCTCTTCTGCACCATAGGCAGGCAGCCAAATTGGTTCTTTAGCGCGCAGGTGATGGTGCTGAGCGAGTTCGTTTTGAGCTTGGACAGGCTGAGCAAACGCGCCGTAGTCAGCAGGGTCGGAACTGGAACTTGCTGAAGGTAATACCCCTTGACGGGAACTTCGACCACGCCGTTGCGGCTGAGATTGTGCCATTCCGCTCCCCAGCGATTCAGTACAGGCATGTACCCGAACCACTGGATAAAGCGATCCGCCAGCACCACCGTAGCATCGCTCTCGACGACGAAAATGCGTAAGCTTTCGTAGCTCTCCCGCAGGTGCGCCAACAACGCGTCGAGAAACAGCGGATGCGTAATTGTTCCGGTATCCGGCGTGCGAGCGTCGCACATATTGATCTTGATCGCTACCGCGTCCCCGCTCTGGAACGGAAAGCCGCCCGCCTCTTTCACGACTCTGCGCACGTTCTCCAGCGCGTTGTCATACGTCGAGTCCACAAGTCCAACAGTTCCCATCGGCTTCTCCATGTCACGTGCAGCGTTTGAATCTCAATAGATCGGTACGGCCTGCACCCTCCGTTAACAACCTGACTTCAGGAGGGTTATTAACAAGGAACATGCATTTCTATAGTTACGCCTGAAGGAAATGTTTCCTTGCCAAGTACAGATTCAACGATTTCCTCCGCGATCAGGTTTACCGCGTTTGGCGTGCTATCTGCCACGTTGTATTGCAGGACCGGCACTTCGCTTCTGACGAGATCAATATACTTTCGCTCATCCAGGCTTATCTCCCGAATGAAATCAAGTACTGCGGAAGCGCTGTCGAGTTCCACAATCGTTCCGCCCGGGCACGAGAGCTTGTAGGTACTCCAGGTGCCTTCGTCCTCAGGAAACGTCAGAGATGCAGAAGGCACGCCGAACGCAAGCGACTCCAATAGGACGTTAGATATCATCCCCAGTGTGAGACTGGCTGAACGAAGGTCATCATGGAGCGGCCTGCCCAGATCACTAATGTCTATTCTATCGCAACCCACGAGCCAGTCATACGCCTTCCGGTCTTCCCGCGGATGCGGACGGAGCAACAACCGAAAACGCTGCGGCAACTGCGAGAATGCCTGCACGAATTCTTGCAGTTGCGCAGATTGGCGACGCTGAGCACTATGCATTCCGTGCCATGCAAAAGCACCGCCTATATAAAGAATCGTGAAAGTCTCCGAAGCTGCCGGAAATCGGGGCGGAGCAATTGGAAAAAGCGATGCAAAGCAAGGAAGCCCGGTGGCCTTGACAGTGGACCGAGAGACTCCTCTGGCGATTAAGGCCTCGGCGGTACCTTCGCCGGCGACGAAGACATGGTCACAGCCCGAGGTATGCTCGTTGAACAGACCCACCGAACGCATGTATTCGGCGTGGGGCAGGATCCTGGATGCCGCATTCCTCAAAATGTTCTTGACGCGCTGATTCCACGGGATTTTCCCCTTTGGATGGGGGTAGTCAATACCACCAACGACCAAACATGTCGGTTTGCCCTTCCGCTTCATCTCATCGATCAGAATGCAAATCAGAGACGAATCGACACCGCAGATTAGTCCGTCATAGTTCCTGGCGAGGTCAGCGACCATGAAGCGGCTGCGATACTGGACCCACCATCGAACGGCCAAAAAATGGAAAGGCAGGGGCCGTCGCAGGGAACGGCAAATCGGTAACTGCGAAGAGTTCTGGACACCCCGTTGCCGAAGAGCCTCTTCGACACCCTGGAACAAGTACGCGTCCTGAGCGACATAATGAAACGACAACTGCCCATGCGATTTCTGTTCCGCGAGTTCGCAAATGGGAACGAGCGATTTGACCTCATGCGGGTTTTCAATAATACAAAGGAGTCTTTTCGTCATCGTTCCATCGCCTTGATTACCGCCACCCCACTCACTGTCACACTTGTTCCTCGACCGCTGGGCCAGCGGAATGCATCAGCCCGCGAATGTGGGGCTGGCACAACTGCCAAAGTTCCAACACCCTGGCCTTGTTGGTCACAAGATACGTGGCCGCTCCCAAAAGCGCACCGACAACTGGATGCAAAAGGAGAACCCCGCCAAGACACAATCCGACGGAGGTCATGCTGCCCCACGGAACGATGGGCCTTAGCTTGGAGCCACGAATCAGTCTTAAACCAATGCGAGCCTGGAGAACCGTAAACAGGACGGAACCCGCCAGAACTGCGATTGCGACCCAGACAAATGGTGCGTGGGCCTTGCCCGCCAATACGGCCAGCCCCGCAACTACGATCGCAGACGCGATACTCGCATTAGCTATGGCCAACTGTTTGTGCCTTGCGATCGCGAGGCAATCATATCCGTAAGAACTCATCAGCAGAGCCTGGGCGAGAAGCAACACGGTCACGGCGCCGCGTGAGGGTTCGTATTTTGGCAGCAACAGAAAAACAAGTGGGAGGGCCAGGATGGCTGCGAACACAATCAGGAAAACGCTGGTGCCGAACACCACGTTGACACGGTCAGTGGCTCGTGCTGCGTCTTCATCGGATACATCCATCCGAGTCTTGCCCAGCACCAACGGAAAGGCCACCCAGGCGATGGAATTGAAGCCCAGTAACGCGGCATTAGAAATCTGAGACGCCAAAGTGTAGTATCCGATGGTTTCGAGAGGGTAAAAGATGCTGACGACGCTTTGCGCCGCAATGGTGATCAGAAGGAAACTGGCGTTATAAATCAAAAGTGGAAGGCCAAGCGCCAGCAAAGCGCGCACGCTTTTGCTCGTCAATCCAATTGTGAAGGTAAACGGAGCACGGACGAGATAAAGTACGTTCGCAAACATCGCTGAGGCGAACAGGCCGGCCAGCAAAGCGAAAACGAGGGTTTCTCCACGGTAGATCAGGGTGATGAGGAGCAGCACTGCAGCGCCGAACAACTCAACTGTTGCAATCCTGGCGAGGCGTCCATGAATCCTGTAGATATTGGTGAACACATACTGCAGTGAAGTTGCGCCGGTAATGAGGCACGTCAACAATGCATACTGCTGAAACGAGAATTTCTCAAAAATGGGGAGATGGAAAACCTGGACCACCAATCCAAGTAAACATAGAATCAATCCGACCAGTACCGTAAGCGTGATGGCCGTTGAAATGATTTCGCGATGATCGGAATCCTTTCGGGTTGCGAGTTCGACATTGATCGCATATTGCGTGCCGAAGCCGGTGTATGACAAGTAATTCTGCATCAGGATCAGAAACCCATACACGCCCAGGAGATATGGCCCAAGATGCCTCGCTGCCGTCAACCCGCGCGCAAATGTCATCGTGTAAACCACGTAGCGACAAATCGTGAAAAGGATTACCGACCTGGCGAGCGGCTGACTATTTGTCTGTGCGACAGTTTCCTTTTCAGGACTCTCTGGCATTACCGGGAATCTCCCTGACGCTCCAGCAACCTGAGGTCTTCCTCAGTATCGATGTCCAACGACCGTTCCCCTGGCATTTCATAACCGATTGTCTCGGGCGTCACAAATTCCCCATTCGCTTTTAACCACTCTGACCGGGCAACATAGACCGCGCCATTGAGGCGAAAGACATCTGGATAATCCTGACGGCGCTTAGCGCGTCCCCGCTCAGGAATGACTGGCCTCAAACGCAGATCCTGTTCTCGCTCATACATGAGATATGGGTGCTCCGTGCACGGGGCCACCGACACGCAAGCCGGCGAACCGCTTTCCATGCACAACGAGAGGCAGCCGTCTATGTCTTCTGTGGACCTCAGTGGCGAGGTGGGTTGAAGCACAATCACAAAGTCGTAGTGTGGCAAATGCGCTAAAGCGTGCATAACGGGCGCCATTCCGGGCGTATCGTCGGCGGCCAACTCAGCGGGGCGACGGAAAGGCACATCGCAACCGCATTCGGCGGCAATCTGCATGATCTCGCTATCCTCAGAAGACAGCACAAGCCGATCAAGGAACCTGGACTTCTTCGCCGCATCGATGGTCCATGCAATCAGTGGCTTGCCCTTGACGAGACGGATATTCTTGCGCGGAATGCCCTTGGAGCCACCGCGGGCCGGGATAATGCCCAACACTGTTTGTGTCCCGATCACTTAAATCTCAATTCGAAGTCGCCATTCGCCTTATCCAGGTCGGCATGGCGTCCGATGTCGAGCCAGTATTCACGCAGTGGAAACACAGCGGTTGGCAACTGTTCGCTTACAACTTTTTCAAACAGGCTGGTCATATCGACATACTCATTCTGCGGCAAAAGATCCAGTACACCGGGATCCAAAACATAGATGCCGGCATTGACTAGAAACCTCTGCATGGGCTTTTCCTGTATCTCGAGAATCTGGTGCCCATTCAAACGGATTACACCGTAGGGCACCTGGAACTCATATTCCCGAGCGCACATGGTTGCCTTTGCTTTTTGCGCGTCATGGAACTCCAGAAGATGGATAAAATTCACTTTTGTAAGTATGTCGCCGTTCATCACGAGCAGAGGCAGATTCGGCTTTTCTGGTAAGCGGGAAAGCGCGCCCGCGGTGCCGAGACGCCGATTCTCGTGGATGTATTCAATTTGCGCGCCCCAGCGTGAACCGTCGCCGAAATGCTGAGTAATTACATCCGCCTGGTGATTGACAGATATGCGGAAGTGCCTGAAACCCTGGTCGATGAAGTTCAGCAGTATGGTTTCAAGAATGGGTCTGCTTCCGACCAGCAGCATTGGCTTCGGACACTGCTCGGTGAGAGGCGTCAGGCGCTTTCCCAATCCACCGGCCATCAGCACCACGATATTCTCCCGAGCCTCCGGCGCCATCAAATCATCGAGACTCTGCATACCCACGAGGAACCCGGCATCGTCCAATATTGGGATGTGCCGGATCAGTAAGCGGCGCATGCGCGAAACCAGAGAATCGTGGTCATCGCTAAGAGACGCAACTGTCGGTTTGGGATTCATCGCGCGCGCAACCGGCTCTTGAAGAGTGACACCCGCGAGCAGCGCGCGCCGAACATCTCCGTCAGTCAACGTTCCCTTGAGACGATTTCCGTCGACAACGAGAGCGATTTGCAAAGTACTGTCGTCGATGGTGCGAATCGCTTCTTGGATCGTCACATCTGCGCTTACGCAGCATGTCTTCCATTTATTCATGGTTTGCTTTCCCTGTTCCCATGGCTCAACCAGGATTCATGCTTAACGGTATCGAGTCGGCTCGTTGGACAAGCTGCTCAATGCCTCTCACAAAAACGCCGCTCATGAGAGGCACCTGGCGGCGCACATCATAGCTTGTACTGACACTTCCTGCTCACTTCAGCATCCGGATGATCCTGGCAGGCACGCCGGCGACGACGGCATAAGCAGGCACATCTTTTACGACCACAGCACCCGCACCGATCACAGCACTCTCGCCAACATCAATGGACTGTCTGACGACGGCCCCCGCGCCCACATGCGAACCGGCGCCGATGCGCACAGCCCCAGCCAGCGTGGCGCGTGTGGCAAGATGAACATGGCTTTCAATCATGCAATCGTGGTCCACAATTGCGCCGGTGTTGACGATGACATTTTCACCCAGCGTGACACAGGCGCTGACAACAGCCCCCGCCAGAATCATGCACCCTCTGCCGATTTCGGCTGACGGCGAGAGAACGGCGGATGGATGAATTGAGGCGATCGGCTCCATGTCCAATGCGTTACACATTTCGAACAATTGCCTGCGATGAGATGATTCGTCCACGCTTCCAACACCAATGAAAAAGCGGCGAATGCCCAATTCCCTGAGTTCCGCAAGCATGCTGTCGTCCCCCAGGACGGGCACCCCGAGAATCAGCTTTCCTCTTATCTCGGGATCCGGGTCGAGCAGACCTACCAGCTCGAACCGGTTCTGCATACGCAATATTTCGATCAGAACCTTGGTGTGGCCGCCAGCACCTACGCCTATTGCACGTTCGAGCATCGTCACGATCCCTTGCACACGGAGAGAGGAAGGCGAACGGACCGTCCGCCAACCTCAAAAGCTCTCTCAGACTTGCTGCTCTGTCCAAATCTGGCGGCCGTTATGCGGGCTGCAAATATCCCCAGGGACTCGGCGATGAAACCTGGATGAATCATGTGCGTCATGGGTGCAGGTCCAGCAACAGGTCTCTCCGGACGTCGATTAGCGGTTGCCGGTACAGCGTTACGCTGAAATCGTTGGGCAGATAATCGTGCCGAAGCGCAACGTAGGGAGTGATGGACAACGCCAGCGAGAATACTCGTTCGGGAGGCCATGGTTGAACTTCCGGGGCAAATTTATGATACCGGGTGGTCAGCAGGCTCACATAGGCGGCTATGCTACTAAGTTCAAACTGCCGGCGTGTTACTGACTCCAACAGCTTCCACCCGTCGGCGAGCCGGACATTATTGTGAATGCCGAAAGACACAACATAGTCAAATGACTGAGAAGGCTCCCACTTCAGAAAATCGCCAGACTCGAATTGCAGCTGCGGGAACCGTTCGCGGCAGCGGCGGACCATCTCCGATGAGATATCGAAGCCCACATATGTGCATTGAATATTACGAGCCTCGAGGCGCTCGTAAAGCCCTCCGAGTCCGCACCCAACGTCTAAAATGGATTTCCCCTGCAGGTCATTTTGCAAGATGAAGGCTTCGAAGCGCATGCGCTGGGACCGCGCGCTTTGGTCGACACGCTCGAAGTCGGAGTGGGACGTGACGGCGCGCCTGTCCCAGTATTCTTGAACCTGGCTGACGGCAGCGGTCATGTCGCCGGAATCGCGACTTACTGACTGTTCTTGTTTCTCCAAGTGACCCTCCCAGCCTCTATAACGATTCGCGCACAAGCATGAAAGCCTCAGCGTATTCAACGTTCACCGTCGCGCCACGGTACCGCGCCAACGCCCGAATCGCCGACGGACCGCGCGGCATCGGATCCGCCTGCGCCTCCGATTCAAAAACACTCATGATTTCCACCTTGCGCTCGCAATACGGTGTTATGTCTATATAGACATTCGGAACAAATGCGCTCGATTGCGCAGGCGCCGCGGCTTCGGTTGAGGAAAGAGTCTCGAAACTTAGAATGCGGCTCACCCCAAACCTGCGCATATAGAAAGCTTTCAAAACTGAGAGAGCCGCCCTGAATACCACTTCGTGATCTGTATTCACGTCTCCTCGATGGGGTAGATACACGATATCGGGATGAACCTGTTCGATAGCCGTGCGCAGCCCATCGATCACCCGAGCAAACGGAATGGCATCCAATTCAGTAGTCGGAAGCCGAAGCCGATGGACGCTTTGCATTGAATAGCATCTTGCAACCGCTTCCACTTCCGCAGCTTTGCGTTCAATCAGCTCGGATGACCATTGTGGGGAATGCGCCTGCGTCACGATTGCCCAGTGGAGGGAATGCCCCTCCCCATGATGGCGAAGAAGCGTACCACCGCATCCAAGGGTTTCGTCGTCGGGATGAGCGGAGATCGCAAGTACGTTCATAAGCAGGCGTCCTTTGCCTTCAGTAAGTCATCGCTTTTCGGA
>Ga0302269_1000526_pt1 | contig 22393 bp, 26 predicted proteins | sample III_Bog_E2_2_FD_194560 | JGI IMG/M metagenome (GOLD analysis project Ga0302269, IMG submission 194560) | Peat permafrost microbial communities from Stordalen Mire near Abisko, Sweden - III_Bog_E2_2 | ecosystem: Environmental > Terrestrial > Soil > Wetlands > Peat | place: Sweden: Abisko...
CCCACAAGATGACGGGTTCAATACTTCAAAAAACTATTTAGCCGTCCCTGCCGTCCCAAGACCTGACCCGATATCCGTAAAAGCCATTTCTCGATAGCCACGCCTGCTGGTCAATCGTTTCAACTCACCCACGGGCCGAAGCAAGCTGTTGGACGGTCTTTTGGCGTAGATTTTCAAGATGACCTGCTTCACTTTTCGGTTGAATTGAAGGCGGCCATACACCGGAAGGCGGTGTGTGGCCGCAAACTTCCAATAGGCCCCATATATTTCCTCAATAGTTATGGAATTCCCTGATTTCACACATAAGCCCTCGTGGGCAAACCGAATCAGCCCGTCTTGGGCATCGGGTACCCGGGTGGCCGTCATTCGGACGGCATCCATCATCCTGGCAATACGCCTGGGTCGTAATTCTCGCATCGGGAAAGTGTCGGATTGAAGGGCGGCGATCCGTTGCAGTGCATCAGTAACCAAACTAGTAGCGCGCTCCGTCGGTATTGGCACGTATTGATCCCGCCACAGGAGGAACTCACGCGCTGACCCATCCCAGACGAGCCCCAAGCGCCGGGCTAAAATGCGCGCCATCGAGGCATGATTCAATTCCGTTCGGCCGGAGGCAGTACGTCGGACGGTCGGACCATACGTGGCAACGACGTCGGTGACGAACCGACGGTCTTCATTGGTGACCATGGTGTGGCCCGGACTGCCGGGTTGGACGGCAGCCGGGGCATCAGCCGCAGGGACGGTTTCGACATAAGGATCATCGAGACCGTCGGTGACGTGGCTGTTATCGACGGAATTCATGGGGTTGCAGCCATGGGTTTCTAGCGCAGGCCGCCGGTAATTGCCGGAGGATTAGTGGAGTGGGTTTTTCTAATCGGACGATTTTGCTCGTCGTAGCCGAATTCACTTTGGATTTCATCGTCTGAGCAGCATCGGAACGTAGCTCGGTTCATCATTCTTATAAGTAAATCCGTCATTAGCCGCGGATTGTCTTTTTGGCAGTCGAATAGCGAATAGACAAGCCATGTACCACCTATTGTAAACCGCGAGTGAAGCTTCTTCACTTTGGCAGCTGCCATACGTTCACTGGCTGTGACGCCGCGGGCAACGTATGCGTCAATTATATCTTCAACTAGGGGTTCAAAACCTGGTGACCGCTCCGGATTGTTGATAACCAATGGCTTTTCGTCGTTATTCATGTTGGCTTGGATGTTGATTGTTGGAGGTTGTGCTGCAGTTGATTTCGGCTCCGGCGGTGTCGCCGAGGTTGGCTTGGTTGAGGTTGTGTCCTTGGGGGACGGGATCGGCGCCGATGGCGCTCGTGTCTGCATTATTGATTCCATATTTGCGTTTGGTTTTTGGTCTGCTGCATTTTGCGGCCGTCCAGGGGATCCTGGCTGGTGGGTGGTACGGATTTACCGTCGGTGTCACCGACATCATCTGTACCACCAGCTTGTACGGTCGGACCGTGGGTAGCGCAAGTTGTGGACGGTCCGCTATTGGGGCCACTGACCAGGTCGGCAGTGGGTGTGGCGGATGAGGGGCCACCCACGGCCTGACCGTGGGTGGCGTTGGCTTCAACTGGAGTGTTCATGGATAGACTTTTCTCAGCTTCGGCAGTCATTCTACGAGATGGTTATCGATTTCTGGCGAGCGAGCTTCTTCTTGGCGGAAATCTGCTTTTGCAAAGCCTCAATCGATAAATCCAGTACAGCATTCGCATATTTACCGCACTTCAATTGAGTCCGCCCGACCAAGCTTTGGAGTCGGTGCAGTTTGTTTGAATAGGCTTTCTTACTGGGACGGTTCGGGTTTTGTTTGAGGTCATGGCGCAGATTCTCAATTTCAGAACATTCATCGGCGATTTTCAGCAAAAACCGTCTGTACGCTGCGGGCGCGTGTACATCGGTTTGGACGGTTTCCCTCAACAGCGCAATTATGGCCTCGAAGGTTGCAGCAGACCGATCGCCAATTTTACACGCCCCAACGTACCAGTCCATACCGGGGAATCGGTATTTGACATCCGCCCTGCGCCCACGCTCCATAACCGCAAAGAAAAGGGTTAGCGCCAGGAGGGCATCGAACCTGTGGATAGCGTTCCTGAGCTCAAGAGGCATACTCGTCAGTGACTTGTTGCGATCTTCAAATGAGTTCGGTTCCTGCCAGATTCGATCATGTGTATCATCAAACTTTAGCGGGATGACTTCTTTGGGATCGTGCAGTTGGATGGTTTCCGGCGAACGACCCGCCAGGAGCATTGCCGATATTTCTTTGGCTGGTTCGGGTGTGACTTTCGGTTCCGTTGACGCTGGTGCGACGGGTTTGACCGTCGGTGTGTGTGAGTTGGTTTTCATAGTTTTGGTTTATTAGTTGTTGATTGTTAAATTGTTGCTGATGTTTCGTTGATCTTCATAGTTTCCTGAATCGTACGACGGTCATTACTTTCTCCGGGGATTGGCCGATCAGTGCGCAGTATTCCGCGAGGGTTTTGCACATGCCGCCCTCGGCCACCAGACTCTCCGAAGTCATGGTGTTGAGCGGCTCGCGCGTCGGACAGGCGGTCAGTTCGAATCGGCCAATGACTACCCCGCCACTGTACAGCAGCTTGTTCGAAGCTTGGTGAATGTGGCGGCCGGAATCCCAAGCGTTCTGCCACTTCTTCAGTGTCCGATCGGTCCAGTCCCGCCGGGTCTCCGTTTTGACGCCGGCGAGAAACTCCTTTTGGGTCTTGGCAAAGGAGATGGTCATCATTTTATATGCCGCAGGTATCTGTGCGTTGCCGGGCATGTTACGCAGGGCTCGCCGGGAGCGGTTGGATTCAATCACCGTCGGTGAAGTTTTAGATTTAGTATTCATTTTTATAGTTGGTTGGTTGTGCGGGAAGACAGGTTGATTTGCCTGCCTCCCCGCACACAGTTACGTCAGCGTTGAGTGAATCTCTCTGGGATCTCCCGGGTGCGCCATGCCGCATCCCACTCGGCCCAATCACCCCCGTGGCGATGGTTTAACTCCAGCGCCTGACCGTTGAACACGGGATTTTTACCGAGCTGTTTAAGGAAGAAGGCCGTTCCGGCCTGCCGGCATTGCTTGCGCAGGTTGATCGCCCATTCAACGTGGAACGGCGCGGCTAACACATCGCTACCACCGCCTGCAATGCACCAATCGATCCCCGATAAGTCTAGGTTCAATTCATCGAACATTGGTTCGCAGGAAAGGCCTTTGAATTTACTGGGTACCTTTCGAAGTGCGTCCACCCGACCGACGGTAGCCATGGACGTGATGGTTGTCATGGCCACCAGGTTGTCCGGCCATGTAATTCCCTGTTTCAGTAGCCAACTAGCGAACTCAGCCATGCGGGCCGGGCGTTTAGTAAGCCACAGCCACAGATGCCGGCGGCCATTCTCCGAGTCGACCACGTCGATGATCTCAGTTTTCAGGTATTCGAAAGGAATGCTTTTAGACAAGGCATCGCCCATGTCTGACACGAAGATCATTCGCGGGGCATTACCCAGCCACGGCTTGGCTAATCGTTCCTCATCTGAAGGTACTCCCCAGCGAGCAGCTTCAGCCATACGGCCGGGGAACAGCTTGGGCTGGGTGAACTCGTCGGCATATCCTTTATGACCGGCCCGATTCGTGCCAATTAAGCCGGCATAACACTTACAGGCATCCCGTATTACGTCCACGAGTTCGTCGTACCCGGCTTTATCGAGGTTGTAATGCTTGGCCAGCTTGCCCGCAATCTCCTCACGATCAACGTAGATCTCCGAGGTTACACGATCGCTGAAAACCAACGCCACTACCTTGCGGACATCCACAGCAAACTGGCCGTGGGTCATGGCAATAATCGCCTTGACAGTCGTGTCCACGACCTTGGGCCGGGGTGGCCATAGTTCACAACCGTCGCAGCCCATAATTGGGTTGATCGTTGAATTACACCATTGTATTTTAGTTAGCTTCATATAGTTAGTTAGTTTGTGTTTGTTGATGTTTTTACTTCAGAACTGGGTTGAAACCCATTGGAATTTGACCATTCGACTGCTCTGAATCAGGTTCCGAATCCTTGGGTACCTGATATGTCCGTACTAGGGTCACGTTTTTGGGGTCGACCACGATTTCCGACTCCTGGCACCCGGTGATGTACGCCAACACATCAGCCCGGCGACAAGTGCCTACCGCTACCGTCGGTTCGGTCCCAGCCTGGCCCGTCAATAGGCGCCGGCGGGAACCACACGCAATCCTAGCGAAGACATCAGCGCGATCCTGGTCTGTCGTCCATGAAAGTCCACCGACGGCAGAGCGGTACCCGCAGCCACGCCAGATGGTGATGACCTCGGGCATTGCGGCCAAGGCATGTCGCTCACCGTCGGTCATGAGATGCTCTCTGCCGGGCCGTTTGGCCTGGTAAAGATCAAGCCAGGTATGCATGTCCGGTATTATCAACTCCGAGGTCGTCCAAACATCGCGGAGCAGGCTCCAGTATTGACTGTCGGACAGACGCGGAATGATTTCGATGAACGGTTCGAGACGGGCCTCTTCGGGGAAGCAATTAAGGTAATTGCTATATTTCCCGTCGCGCAGATGCTCGGCCTGGCGTTCTTCTAATTTTCTCATACCAGCCTCAATTTCCGCCCGCTGACTGGGTGAAAAGGAGGACATCATGGTAGCCAATGGGTGGTTCTTTGGGCTCACCACCGTTGACCGACGGTCTGCCTTGTTCGTGGTGTTTTTCACTTGTTGTACTTTTACGTTACTCATTTTTGTTGTTGGTTGTTGTTTTACTAGTCTCCAACCGCTGGTCACTAGACCGGCTGATTGGCGCGGTAAAAATAGCACCGCTTTTTTGAGTAACGTTCAGGTGTCCAATTGAAAGCAATTACAATCACGAAGGTTCACGAAGCTATCTACCTTCGACCCGAATGCAGGCGAAGAACTTTGGTTGAAAATAAATGAAAATAAATTTGACAGCTCCGGCTTGATTGGCGAAATCGACTAATGCATTTCTCGACACACTCATATGTGCCTTGATGTATAAGGGTGATCATGACCCGTGAAGTGATTGCGATGATCACCTCCAGTGAAGATCCATGCTGTTGAATTCACCCACGGTGACCCGCCTACTTCATTTATTCATAGAATCAACCATCGGTTGCTGCCATGGAAATTGGCCTTATGAGACCTGTACAGATGCATACTACCGATACGGCGCATTGGTCTGAACTATACAAGTTCCTATTGTCACCAGGTAGATACCAGCTCGCATGTCACATCGTGGCAATTTAGACTTTTGGCACTTTTGGCAGTTATGGCATGTGGACGTTCGATGGCGGTTGAGATATCAACATGACCACCTTTTGCCACTTTTGGCACTTTTGGCATTATGTCATTTTACCAGCCAGTGGTTATTTAGATGGTCGAAATGATGACCATTTGCTTCATTGGTTGTTAATGCAGTAAATTGACTAAATAACGACCAAATAGATATTATATTATGAGATAATCTCTGTAAGCTTCATAAATTCAATGTATTGGGTTTATACCGTCGGTTTTTTCATTAAGCTGTTCCAGCTTTTATGTCATATGTCAAAAGTGCCAAAAGTGCCAAAAGGTCTTTTGACCGTTGATATGGTCTTGGCCAATGGTCGACCCAGACGGGCACTCGTAATCGTCGCTGTCCGGGCTGGAACTGTGCCAGCCCGGACAGGTGATTATCAGATCAGGGCCATTGCCCCGGGATGAACTGCTTTGTAGCTGACGGTCGACCGACCGGCGGTTTTAACCGGTTCCTCCTTCATCACGTCCTTCGCCATCATTTGGTCCAATATGGATTTAGCCATCTGGGTGTCACCGGTGAACTTCGCCCTGGCCAGTTCACGTAGGGTGAATCCCTGGGCATGCGTTTGTGCGAAGATCCAGATCTCCTTCAGTAGATTTCTACGGCTCTGATCTCGATAGGCATTCAGGATGGCCAGCTGTTCATTGGCAAACCATCGCATGATCTCCACGGCTGACCGTACGGTATCCTCCTGGATCTCCTCACCGGCTTTCGCCCCGTGCTTCGCGGCATGGAGGATGAGCGCTATCCGGCAGGCCTGTTCGTGCCACCGGGCTGCAAAGCCTGACACGTCCTTCAGTTCCACCTTCCGCTTGGCCACGATTTCGTTGTGATAATCAACGACCACCTGCTGCGCCGCCCGGGTGGATTGAGCCACAACCAATTCGCTAGATAGCCGAAAGGTCGTTACCAAATCATCGATGGTGGCTCGATAAGCTTTTGCCACCCCGGGATCCAGCGCAACCATGTCCACACTCACCACCGACGGTACATTGACGAGCCGGGTCATCAGGAACCGTGGCAGATACCCGCCGTCAATGAGTTGCTTTTTGGCGAAGAATCGTGCCAGCTTGTCCAGTTGGACCAGCAGCACGGTTGTCAGGCAGGGCGAGCGAAGGGTGATGGACGGACGGCCCATCCGGTTAACTGATACCGGATCACCGGACCATGCTTTCACGAACAAGCTGTCGTCTACCGTATTTCTCCGGTAGCGGCCCAGGATGTTGGCGACAACATCGCCACCATCGCTCGACAACAATGCCATCGTCTCATTATTCCGTGACAGCTCGAGCACGAGCGCCTCGGTGGTGATGTCCTCCACGATTAACCGTGGTTCGACCATATCCGTACTACACTGTTCGAGTTCGCGCTCCTTGTCAGCAAGCTGGGCGACCAGCTGCTGCGATTCGGCCGGACTGAGCTTTTTGCTGGTGGCTTCCGCCTGCAATTGCTCAATTGCCATCTTGATGCAGGCGTGCTTCGCCTTCGCAATTGGCCAGCGATTCAGTTTCCATTCCTCGCGCTGGGCAATGTCACGGTCCATAAATGGCCGCAACATCACGTCCGCCGTGGTGCTCTTGCCTTCACCCGAGGGCAATGCGCCCAAGAGATAAAGGTTGGCCCGGGTTGTTTTGTCCTGATACAGGCGTGCCACCAGGGTCGAACCGATGCTCGCTGAAACGGCTCCGAGCGCCAGCAGCGCCGCCAGACCCTCGGGCACCCGGTTTATCCGGGCAGCCGCTCGCACTATCGCTGCGAGCGATTCCGGCAGTGCCTCCGTCGGAAACGGCGTCTGCTGGATCTCGTCCTCGACGACCAATCCCAGTTCGGCCCAATCAGGTTCCGCCATTACTCGGCTGCGAGTCAGCTTCTGCACCGGCGGTAGGGTCACCAATGAATCCAGTGCTTTCTCTAGGTCATCGACGGTCGCTCCAGCACGGATCCAGTCGTTCGGGTCCTTGTGTTCAGGCGGTGTGATCACCAGCCGGATTTCGCAGCCAGCGTTCTGCTGGATATCCGCGAGCCATTTATCGGCTGCCGCTGGCCTGCCATTTTCGCGGGGCGCATCGTTCTGCTTCCAAGCATATGCGGTGCAGTTCTGCGGCAGGAGACCAGCCACCAGCTTGCCGTTCTCTGCGCCCCGGGTGATGATGACACAACCGTCGGCATACCGCTTGGGATCGGTATCCCACCCGTAAGCCGCCATCACCGCAAATGCGTCCCATTGACTTTCAAAGATGAAAGCCCACTTGGCGACGGCTGTACTGCCGATGACCAACGGTGTGACAACGTGTTCACCGACGGTGAACCATTGATATTTCCAATCGGTACTGGTGCGCAAATGGCACCCCACTACCACTCCGGACTGATCACACACGGGGAACGCTACTTGATTATCCCACAAGCCGATCAACTTCTCGGCCACCAACCACTCGACGAATTCATGGCGATACCCACGGTATGTGGCTATTCTGATTTGGTGCAGGGAAATCATTGCGGACCCGCAATCGTTCCAATTATTCATAAAACCCCCCGTCCTTATCAGACCACTCGGCCATTTCCAAAAACAGCCGAAGCGCTTCTCCGCGATTCAGGCTGAATTTGAGTTCAAGGTAATTGATCTGATCGCCAGCGCCGCACCCGGCGTGGCACTTCCAGTACTGGTGCTCACCCTGGGCGAACACCGAGAACGACGGTGAATTGTCGTCGTGGAACGGACACAGCCGGTCCTCCACGCACAGTTCCCAATCGCCCAGCTGTTCCAACATTTTTTCCAACGGCAAAAGAAGTTTTGCGCGCTCTACCGATTTTATAAACGGACTTGATTCATCTGCGGAATCACTAATTATTTTAAGCATTTAATGAGGGAAATGCATCAGCCCGGAATGCACTACGCCGATAAACGGCGTAGTGCATGGACGCAACCTGCACGTCCCGGGGCTTCTGCGGTTTATTTGGCAGCGATGCTGCCTTTACTGAGAAAAAGGCCTGATTTGAACAATCAAGCGCTTACTTACACTGCTCTCGGATGGTTTTGAGGATAGCCTCTCGAAAGAAGCGGACTGACCGCCCAAAGCGGAAAGCGGGAAGCGAGCCATCGCTCACCCATTTTTCCACCGTCCTTTCTGTAACCTGCAACCATTCTGCAACCTGCGACTTCGTGAGGATGTCGTCGGAGCCTGTCGGCTTCGTGACGATGCCATCGTTAATAGTTTCTAACATTTTTTTGTTTAATTTCTGCGATTCAAATTGCCGATCTTCAAAATGGATTTGAAGATTGAATTCAACCGCCATTTTCTCGACCTAACTAACTACCGAATGAATAAACGATGATTACTAGAGGATTTAATAATATTTTTTCATGTTAAATTTTTTAAACTAAACCGTCCTGACTTTAATCTGCACTAACAATGGCTGCATGTCGAAAGCCACAGCCGGCTTGGGAGTCGAGGGTTAGGAGACCTCGATTTCCCTTTGCATTCTTCCGCCGCCTCAATTCCGGCAGTATCCCTGCGCGCGCTTGCTAGGACGCACGCCAGGGGCGCATAATAACGGGAAGACCAAATTGAGCCTATTTTCCCCGGGTCGTCGGTGACCATTCGCACAACTACTCGGCCGAGAGCTGACCGGTTATAAGCCGTTGGAGTCTGGGGACGTGGAATGCTTGTGGGCATAATCCATGTGTATCCATTTTCCGGCGGGTTTCATCGGGTAAGCCGTCGTGCGACCAAAAGGCTTCGGAATCCTAAAAACCTAGCCCGCGCCCATCGCTATCTTGCCGTGGCATAATAAAATGCAACGGCGACCTGGTTTGGGGGCGTATTTGCGAATAAGGCGATGCGCCTTATTGAGCTAAAGAAGGTATTTTTTTGCCAACGAAGAGCCATGCGCCTAAAGCCGTCCGGCTTAGTCAGAAACACTTTCATTCGTTCGTCTTACGATCGGTTGCAGAATTGCATCTCGGTGGCGGCATTTGATACAAATTTTATTCTCGCCCAAGAATGCGAAGAAAACCAACACCGAATTACCACTGAATTTGGTGTTCGGTAAATTTTAAAAACTAAGCCGTACTTTGCTGGGCTTCGACAGCGCATTTTTTGTGCGCACTCTTTTGCTGGCGGCATCACCGTCAACATTGCCCGCATATAGAATCCAAATCAGCGCAAACTGAGCCTCACGATTTTGGTATTCTGTAAATATTTCAAACTATCTGTCTGTCTTTGCTGGGGTATCGAGAGCGCATTTTTTATTTGTGCGCATTCTTTTGCTTGCGGCATAACCGCAACCACTGCCCTGCAAATTGTTACTTTTCACAACCGACAATATCTTTTCTTCTCAAAAACTCGAATTTCAAAGAACAAGCCGGAAAATAAAGCAATTCCAACTATGAACAGGAATTAATCACATGTTTTTCGTTTTCGTCAACAATTTTCTTCAACTTTTTGGAAAAACAACGAACCAGCTGTTTGCTTCCGTCTCGGTAACGAGTTGGCGGTAATGTTGAAAAATCATCTGCGGAGAATTCCCCGCCTCCAAAGCAACTTGCGCCGCGTTCTTGATCGCTGCCAGCCGGTATGAACAATAGCTATGGCGTAGCGCGTTGTGCTTCCAAATGAATTTCTTGACAGAGGATGACGGCTGGTCTGATTGCTCTGCCAATCGTCTGCGCTGCTCGTTCACCCCTTCAACCACCTTTGGAATCTGGCTCCACCAATTGTCTTCGCTCGTTAACTTTCCAGAAGCCTTCGCGTGGGGCGCGAGCCATGCCGCCAGATTGTCCGTTATGGGCGCAAGCCGCCGCGCTGCGGTCTTGGCGTTGCTGGCCTTGATTTCAATGTGTCGCTCCACCAGGTTCACCTCGGCCCAATCCAGACGCTGGAGTTCTGCGCTTCGTAATCCAGCGAATCCTGCAATCGCAAGGCACGGAATCATATCAGCCTTGGCGGCACATAGGATTTCGTTCATTTCAGTTGGCGTGAAAATTTTGATCTCGCCATTGTCGGCTTTTGCCTGCTGTACAGAATTGATTTCGTCCATGGCTTCCTTGGGCAAATATTTATGCTTGATGGCAAAACGAAACAGAGCTGCCACAACACGCAAATAATTTTGTTTGGTGCGACCGCTCCCTTTCATGGCATCAAGCCACGCTTGAATCATCGTTCCCGATACGGCGCTGATGTTGGATTGGAAAAAATCGCTAAAACGGTTCAGCCGAACATTTAAATCCCATAGATAAACTTCTGAAAGTGTTGCGGTTTTTTTGGCGGCGATCATTTCATTGGCTACTTGACGAACAGTCCGTTTTTCAAACGATGCAGGGTGGCGTTTGCGAACGAAATCAACTGCCTCCTTCAGCGTCATGCCGTCTGGCAAATTTTTAACGGCGTACGAATATTCCAGCACCGCCTCTCTCAGAGTCGTGCCAACTGGCAAATTTCTTACTGCGAACAAATATTCCTGTACCGCTACATTCAGGGGCACATTCAGGGATCGCAAATTATTGGTTGCTTGTAAGTAAATAGTGCGATCAGTTGAAGTTAAACGGAGAACCTGATTTTCACCCTTGTTGAGTTTCTCAGCAATCAGCCCGGCTTCGCGACGTGCGTCTCCCAAGTCGGCAAAGCGCAATTTTGAACGACGCGGCCCGTCGTAGTAAATCACAGTGTATTGGGAATAGTTCTTGCCGTTGACACGATTTTTGCCCAGATAAATTTTTACCGTGACGCTGCCTCGTTTGACTTCAATTGGCGGATTTGATTTTTTCTGTGTCATGCCCCAACTGTCCCCAAAGCGGCCCCAAAAGTCAACATGCTTCAAAAAAGCCAACAAAAGTGGCGGAGAGAGTGGGATTTGAACCCACGGTAGTGTTACCTACGCACGCTTTCCAGGCGTGTGCCTTAAACCACTCAGCCATCTCTCCAACCATTTACTAACAAGCACTTAAATAAGTTTCCAGATTTGCAATTTGACTTTTTGATACTGCAATTTGATACTGTGTGTGTGAAAGACAGTATTGCAGCACCAAAAGACCTTTGGCTGAAGACGCCGTTTGCAAATCTGGTTCGTTATGTGCCAACGGGCATTTATTTCTCACGAATTCGGGTTTCGGGCAAGCTCATTCGCCGATCACTTAAGACCAACAAGCTGGCCGTCGCCAAGCTTCGACTGAGCGATTTGGATAAGGTCGAGCGCCAAAGGGTCGAAATACAAGGCGCGGTTGAAAATGGCAACATGCGGTTTGGCGAAGCGCTGGAGATTTTTCGCAGCCGGTTGCAAAATGACGCCTCGCTAAAACCTCGGTCCAAAGTATTCCGAGAAGAACGGATTGCCGCGTTGCTCAAGTCTTGGCCGACACTCGAGCAAACCGAAGTGCGCAAAATTAGCAAGCAGGACTGCCTTTCATGGGCGGCGGATTATTCAACCCAAAACAGCCCCCAATGCGTGAACACCTGCGTTGCGACTCTGCGGATGGTCATAAACCTGGCGATTGACGCCGGAGCGCGGTATGACAATCCGGCAAAATCTATTAAAAAGCTTCGCGTCCGGCAAAAGGAGTTGCACCTCCCAAATCGCGACCAGTTTCTTAAAATGGTGGAAAGCATCGAGCGGGTGAATAAACGGTTTAGCCGGGACTGCGCCAATTTGGTGGGGTTTCTGGCCTTTGGCGGCTTTCGTAAAAGCGAGGCGGCGAAAATCACCTGGGCGGACTGTGATTTTGAGAAAAAAGAAATCACCGTGCGCGGCGATCCTGAAACCGGCACAAAAAATTGGACAATCCGGCGCGTGCCGATGATTCCAGACATGATTGAATTGCTCAACCGGCTTCGGGCCGATCGTAAAGACGAACCTTCCAGCATGCCAGTGATGCGGGTCCGTGAATGTCAGATTGCAATCAATACTGCCTGCAAGAAGCTTAACATTTCTCGTTTCACCCATCACGACCTCCGACATCTTTTTGCGACACTTTGTATCGAATCCGGTGTTGATATTCCCACGGTGAGCCGCTGGCTTGGTCACAAGGACGGCGGCGCACTCGCGATGAAAGTATATGGACATTTGCGAGACCAGCACTCCGTTGAAATGGCTCAAAAGGTTATTTTCAAAAGAACCCCACTGCTTGGTTGTTGAAGCGCCTGCCGCGGCCCACACAATCCAATGTGACTGGAACTCAGTTTTTAGTTGATAATCTTGTGGACATAAGGCTGAATTCGATTGTGACGAAAATAATCCCAAATTCCAGAACCGATTCTGCTTCCGATGAGAATGTTGCGTTGTTTCCTGGCCTACTAGCAGCGGCCAAAACCGTAGTATCTCGCCATAAGGCTTTAGAGTCTTTAGGCACCTGTTTTAATGATGCTCCAGTGGTTCTAACTTTTAAAGACGAAGCGCAATCAATCCGAGCTGAACATCTCCTGTCAGAAATAATAGCTGCATCGAATCTAGACTTGGTGTCGGAAGCCTTAAAAGATTTCAAGTATTGCTACGTATTGGCGTCATGCGGGATTCGCCGGGTTAATATACAAAATTACTACGATGGAGACCTGCCCTGTTCCGACGACAGAGGCGTCCGGCCGCCAGCTGAACCGACGCGTTTAGAGAAACTTCAATTGTTAAGAAACCATTTGCGTTCATGCGGGCAGTTAATGAAGGATTTGAAAGACGGATATTTGGATTTGAAAGTGGAAGTCAAAGAAAAGAACAACCTCAAATCTTTGGGAAAAGTTGCCACCGCTTGGGTCGCTCTCAACCATATCTTTATTAACATTAGTACCTTCCTGGCCGAATATTCCCGATCGGATTTCTTACAGTTTCACGCACCAGCCCACCAGCATCGGAATATTCCCGTGGTTTTTGTTCCGACAACCGTGAAGGGACCAAAAAAAACAAAGTTGCACCAGATACTTATTAAAGCAGAATATATTACAGACAATAGGCTTGTAGACATATGTAATGAAATCAGCTGTCTAAAAAATACAACATCTGAATGGAGCATTTCTGAAGGTGACTTAGAACTGGCCGCTAGATGTGACCAATCATTCAACCACTGCGGATTGGTGAGTTGTGTCTTGTTTAAGGACCAAGATGATGCGTGGCCAAGGGCAGAAGATCCTAATTATTCCAAAGAAATGCATCTCAGCAATGTTGCTTTTAAACAAAAAGACTATGTAATACGCAACCGATGTATACGTAAACTGTTCTGGGCGCAACAAGAATTCTTAAGATTGCTTCCGAGGCCTAAGCTTACTCCTGAACCTTTGAAGGGTTCAATTACAGCAGAGGCACAACCGGTTGTGACCGCCATCACCACACCGGCCATAAACCTATCCACGCTAACTAAAGTGGCATCAGGTGAAGCAGCCCCTGTGCAAAAGGGTAAAAGTTTCTTGGTCGACATTACCGCTATCAATGAAGTAAGACTAAATGGTAAACTAGTGAGCGAAAAAGCCGCCAAAATTCTTTGTGCGTTGGCATGTTTGGCAGACAATTGGGAAAGACCACTGATCTCGTTTAATCCAGAAGCTTTTTTTAAACTTTTAAAATCTTCACCCTTCAAAACGCACAAACTTTGGTATGATTACAAAAAAGCGTTAAAAAAACTGAAAATTAATGTTAAGGGTAGAAAACCGACCTGCACTGTGAGTGACTTAAAAATCAAAGGATCCAACAAATCTATTACACAGGAATCACTAAAAAGAGATATGGATAAATGTAAAGCCGCATAGTCATTAATATCGGTCAATAAGCGTTCAGTCGTTATCTGCATTTAGTTGATAGTGGTTTGCTCTCTTCCTCCATCGCCCGCAATCGCCGGGCCTCGCTGACGTCCATACCGCCGTATTTGGAACGCCACTTGTAAAACGTTCCCTGGCTGATGTTATGCCGGGCACAGACCGTGCCCACCGGCGTGTCGCCTTCAGCCTCCCGGAGAATCCCGATAATCTGCTCTTCGCTGAATTTGCTCTTCTTCATGGTTCTGCTGTCTTTCTTTTTCGCAGCAGAACTCCACCTTTGTCACGTCCATCTTTTGGGTGTCAGGTCACTGGCACGGCATCACTGGCGACAAGTTACGCCCCGCCCCAAGCACCCTAAAAACAACCCTGCGGCCCCGGCCCCTTTTAAAAAAACTCCAGGCCAAAGTGGACGCCGTGGCGGTTGGACACCCAGACCGGCCCTTGCGCCTGATGTTTGAGGATGAGGCTCGTTTTGGCCGGATGAGCAGCCCGATCCGTTGTTGGGCGCCAGCCGGGTGCCAGCCCGAAGTCTCGACCCACCGGGTGCGGGAATACACCCATATTTTCGGCGTTGTCTTTCCGCAGGATGGTGAATTGATCAGCCTGATCCTGCCCCACGCCGACACGCCCGCCATGTCGCTTTACCTGGCCGGACGGCATCCCCACGAACACATCCTGATGTTTATGGACCGCGCCGGCTGGCATCAAGCCCAGGCGTTGGTCGTGCCGGCCAATATCACCGTGGACTGGCTGCCGCCTTACAGTCCGCAATGCAATCCGCAGGAACTGGTATGGCGCGAAGTGCGGCGCCAGCCTTTTGGTAACCACGACTTCGATTCCATGGACTTGGTCGAATCCGCGTTGGAGCACCGCCTGCGCCAATTGGAGTCCTCACCAGCGCAAATCCAATCCCTCACCGGTTTTGACTGGATTGTTAATGTTATGTTGAACGCTAAATAATATCAGATCACTTGTTTTCGATTCCGCAATCGCCCCTCCGAGCCGAATTTAGTCGTGCTGTCAAATGTCCTAAGATGTCCATAATTGTCCAAAAAAGTCTAATTATGTATCTGTAACAACTACATCCACAACATCTTACTGGACTTTATGCGGCAATGCGCGATTTTAATTTCATGCAAGAATCATCAAAAATCAAAAAGCTCGCCGTTAAACCTGCCGAGGCGGCCGGAATGTTGGGCGTCAGTGAATCGTCAATTAGACGGCTCATTAACCGTGGAATTCTGAAACCGAGCAGGGCTATTCGGCACCTGCTGATTCCGGTGACGCAAATTGAACACCTCATGAATAACCCGAAATAAAATGAAAGAGAAAAACATAGACATCCCCACATCGCAACCTGCCCCGAAAACGTCGGTCTCAGCCCTTTATGCCGCGGCCGCACAATTGTCGATGGCGCCGTTGAACGTGCCGGTGATCTGGCGGGGGCAAGAACCCGCGTTTGCGGTAGCCGTTAAATCGGCCACGTCCCTACCGCAAGCCTTGTGCGCATACGGCCTGCTGTCGCTACTGGATGCAGCCTCCGACTTGAATATCTCGGCTACAAATAATTAACCCCAAATGTCCCAACAAAACATAAAACAAATTATATGACAAAAACCACAAGCCAAATAGATAGATTAGCTCCAATCCTTTTAGGCGTACTAAAAAGCCTGCCCACGCAAACACTGGCTCGATTAAATGCCTTCTGGAATCAAAAACCAGCTATTGACCCATTTACCCTGGCTGAGTATCCGGCCCCGCAATTTCTGTTGGTAAAGGGCTGGGCCAAAACCTTTGCCGACCCCGACGTGATAATTCTCGCCAGCATAGCCGACGGCCGGCTGGTGGTATTTGATCTAGAGTTTGTTTCCGAAGCACCCGCCGTAGTCGTAGCAACGTTAATTGCCCGTGCACTTGGTCATATCTTCCGGTTCGCGACAGGCATGCCTACCAAATCTGAGCGGAATACTAATGCTGAAGTAAATAAGATGACAACCAAATGGGGATACCGTGATCGGCTCATTAACGGTTGGCTGGACGCGAAAGATGCTAATCCGGAAAACCCGCTGGGAGAATTCTATGGTTATTTTCCAAAGTTATATGCCCAAATTGTTGCTTGTGACACGGACCCAACCGAGGCAGGTAAACCTACAAAAACCAACGCTCCACAGCCGCGTGTTGCCAAGTCCAAGGGAAACCAAATGCCGCGGGTACGGAAGGGTGGACAAAATTCCGGGCCTGACGGTTTGGATAGTCACAAAAACCAATAAAATATGGACATCTGTGATATGAACATCATCCCTGATTCAAATGCTGACGTCGTGGCCGTGGGCCGCCAGTCCGCGAATAACAAACCACCAGACTGGGAGCCCACCCCCGTGATGGGTCCACCAATTGAGCCGACACCCGCCTCGGAGGTCAACCGTGAGCCGGTGGGTTTCTGGCCTAATTCGCTCGTCATCGCCCTGAACGATTTCAAATACAAATCGCTCTCCAACTTTGCGTGTAACACCACTATTGGCTGTATTCATGGATGCATTTTTTGCTCCGTTCCCTCGACGTCCGTCATAAAGCAGAAACCGAAACTGGCGGAATACGGCGTCACGGATCCAGATGGCGAATGGGGAAATTATGCATTACTCCGACCCTGGGATGAAAAAAAGTTCATGGCTTCATTGAAAAGAGCTGAAGCCATACCGATGTCGGATCTGAAGCCCGACGGCAACCGGGCGGTAATATTTTGCAGCGTCACTGACGCTTATCAGACATTCCGGGCCAGCACACCAGCTTTGTCCAAGCTGCTCAACGAAAGTTCCGAAGCCATCGTCAGGAAGGCACTTGTTGCTATCCGCGACCACTCGTCGTTGAACGTCCGGATTTTGACCCGAAGCCCACTGGCGAGACGGGATTTTGACCTATTCAATACCTTCGGCAACCGGCTGGTTTTCGGCATGAGCCTGCCGACCTTGGACAACAACCTAGCCAGGATTTACGAACCGAACGCGCCGGCACCCAGCCAGCGGTTAAAGACGCTACATGACGCCAAAGCAGCTGGTCTGCACGTTTATGTGGCTATGGCACCAACCTATCCAGATTGCGACGAGGCTGATCTGCGTAAGACACTGACCGCCATCAAAGCATTGAAGCCTATCACGTTATTTCACGAACCGATCAACATCCGGGCCCAGAATGTGACGCGGATTGCGCAGCACGCTGCCGAGCTGGGTGTGACACTCAATACCGCTGTTTTTGAGACCCGGCAAACCTGGCGTGAATATGCCCTGGGATCGCTAACTCTGGTGCAACGTTTGGCCACCGAACTGGGCTTGCTCCACTGCCTCCATCTGTGGCCCGACCAGGATCTCGAGGACAAGGGGCCGTTCCTTAAACTGCGCGAGTCCCAGCGCGCGAATCTGCAGTTAACCAAACACCAACAAAACCAACATAAAAAACTAGATGAACACAAATATAGAACCGAATACCTCCCCTGGCTCAACGGCTGGTGGGATCGAATCAGCGAGTGGCCCGGCAAACAGTGAATGGTCACCACCACCACCTATCGACATGACCGACATTATGACATCCAAGCCCCTCAAATCTGAACTGACCACCGAGGAACAAAACGATTTCCGTGAGTGCGAATCGGTTATCAAGATACACCGCACCAAGTCTTTGGAAGCCTGCGCTGCGTTGGCTAAAATCCGGGACAACTGGTTATATCGGGACCAATACGCAACTTTTGAAGAATATTGCCAAAAGGTCTGGGGTTATGGCCGGTCCTACATCAATCGCCAGATTGGCGCAGCGCACGTCATTGAAGTTTTGGGGCCAATTGGCCCCAAGATCGAATGTGAAGCTGTAGCCCGTCCGTTGGTTGGCCTGGAGGATGAGCAGATTGTAACTGCATACAAAGAGGCCGAAAAGCAAGCCGGGGGCAAACTACCAACCGCGAAAATGGTTGCCAAAGCTGCCGCTGCGTTCAAGCCGGCTAAACCGGTGAAAGCTGTTGTCGTTGAATCATCAATCGAGGCGCCCACCGAATGGGATCGAGCCTTCGAGCAGTTGGCCCGGGCGGAAAAGGCCGGTATCGCCTGCAAAGTCTCGCTGATGCTGCAGGAATTGGCAGCCTTGCGTAAATGCCTGGAAGAACTCGCTGGGGCTAAATCGCCCAAAAATTCAACACCAGAATTGGATCCGACCGAGTTGGACACCACCGTTGATATCAACACCGTCGGTGAAGCCGACGGTGACTGTTACCTTACCTAATTAATCTAATCAATAAACACATAACCAATTGATTCAAAGATATTAATGAACAAAATAAATTCCATCTCATCCGAGTACGGCATTGATGCCGAAGGTGAAGCCCCAGTGCCGTCGCGGGATCTCCAGCCTGAAGTTTACGAATCCTTGCCTGCGGCTGCCATGCATCCGACAGTCCAAAAAGCTATAGAGCAGCGGGCACGTGTATTCGCCTGGGTTCGGAGGTACCAGTTCAGTTCGCGGGCCAAAGATCGGAACGTGAAGATCAAAATCCTAAGTTTGGCCCAGGAGAAAGCACGCCCGTTGAGGCACCGGGCTGCTTCTCGCCCCGAACCGATCCAAAAGCGGTACCGCGTAAAGCCCAGTCTCGATCTGATGCGCGTATTGGACTACGTTTTCGGTGCCTATACGCCGGACCGAACCGGAAAACTCAAGTACGAGAAGTTCTTCGACGCGATTGGGCAATTCGCGTTCGACACACAGAAGGTCTCCCGGCAGCTCAATATCCCGATCCGAACGCTCCAGCGCATCGTGGCGAAACTGGCGGCCATGCGGCTGATCGACTGCACCCAAACGCCGAGGCTGGACCAGCGCGGCGAATACGCGGGAAGTAAAACCTGGATCACAGCCCGGGCGGATTTGTACCTAGGGTTGATGAACGAGATAAGCAGCCAAAAACCGGGTGGCCAAGCACCTGACAATCGGAGCCAAACGCCCCCCGTTGAAGCCTCACCAGCCAGCCAGAACGAGCCCGAAAAAGCAGAGGGATTGGAACCCAACCGAAATGACAATATTGACATTTGTTCTTATAATATAAAGGAGACCCCCTTCCACGTGCCTGCAGAACGTGAACTTCCCGTCTCCAGTCATGTAGATGTTTTCTCCGGGGCGGGCGCGCCGCTGGCGCTTCCGCCCAAGAAGAAATTTTCAAAAGGGAAAAACATTCCACCTGTAGTTGTTTCCGATCCGTCGCTCACATCGTCGGCCGGACCTTCAGCTGACGAACCCCCGGCCAGTTCTTCGTTGGCTACCAACCAACATTCGGAGCTTGCCTCTGAACCATCGAACATCCCGGATAATCTCAATCCGCAAACCCCGGTGCCATCGCTGGAAGAACCGTTTGATGCGCTCGACGTGGGGTGTAAGATATTTCAACGATTCGCCCGGCGCGTCCAAGATGCCTTTACCGGAACTGACCTGACGTTGGCTCAATGTCAGCAACTTCGGTCTTGGACGATCCGCGCGTCACAACGTGAGCGGATGACCTTCGAGGACCTCGATGAAATCCTGTCTGAATTTCAAGCCAATCGAATTGGGATTCAGGATTCGCATGGGAAATTTTATAAACTCACGGTCGAACAGTTGCTCGCGCGCTGGCCCCAGTTCCTCCTGGTTTACCAGCAGAAGCGGCTCGCGTGTTTGGATGTCAACGCAATTGATCACATCCTTGAGATGGCCACCACCCGGGCGGAAGCCGAATTCGAGGCGCAAGTTCAGCATGAGATCAAAATCTTATTGGATGGCTTGCCGTATGACGCATGCTCCCGGCAACCTCGGGAACTAATGATCTTTGCGATCGTGGCTTTTCATCGCCTCAGCATGACTCCGCTGATCGATGAGATCGTCAAAGACCACCAAAAGGCGGCAGCTATGGTTGAAGGCATGCGGCGTGATCCTTTATCCGCGCTGATGGCGCGGCAGAAATATCCCACGGTTTTTGGGTTGTTCGCATTTCCACCGTGGTTTTGGAAACAGTTACGGGACGATGTCCGACGCGGCTACCAGCACCTGTTGGAGCTCAAGACAGAGGCGGAAGTATGGGGGATTCAGGAACAAATTAGCTATCCAACTTTCTCCAATGACAATCACAACCCACAACAGTCCTGACTTGTACCATGACCATTCGCCCCAATATTTCCAAGCTTACACCGGCGTTATGCCTCGAAGTTCAGCGCCTACGGCAGCGCGCTAAAAGCAAGCCGACAATGAATTTTAATCACGGACGTCGTCTGGGCCTCCCGGACCAGATGACGCCTGCAACTCAATACTCCGGGAATGTAGAAAGTAAATTGTATGTTTAAATCAGAAAACTATTACAGCGCCAAGACCATATTTGGCGACGAGGTGGAGATTGCGCCGCTTTCAGATCAACGTATCCCAATAGAATTGAGAGGTATTGCTGAGGAATTAGACATTCCTACAGTTTTCGACTGCGTTTGCGTCCCCTGCGGATCTTCCAAAAACTTGTGTTCTATTTGGTTGCCTATGTTTAACCAGGCTTTAATTAATAGAATGCATCAGTTTTTCAATTATAACCCTATACTCAGAGGCACGACTATCATCCAGTTGCAGAAATTCATTACGGTGTGGCTCCATATTGATGGTTGGCGCCCAGCCAATAAATTCGCGTCTGGTATATTTTGGTTTAGCAGTGGAATACTGCCTTTGGCTACGGCAAAAAGAGCAACACGAAATGATCCAATAGACTATGATGATATTATTCCTATTAAGGCCCATCCGGTTATGACGATCATTTTCAATAAAATAATCTGGCCTGACGAGATTTACGATACATTTCTGCTGGAACGGATTGAGAATCAGCACGGCAAACTCTTTCTTGATAACGTGTCAAACAAAGCGGTTTTTGGCAGCTATACCGCAGCTCATTTTATCAATGAAATCTACAAACTCAAATACAACCACAGCGATGACAAATTCACATTGTTTGAAACTGGAGTTGGGAGGCAAATTAACGATGACGAGCTCAGCTACATGATTAGTGAGTGGCTTTCTGTTCAAGCGAAAAAATCCGGCGCTCGGTATCCACGGGGCAAACCGGAGGCCGCTATTATCAACATCCTCAGGAAAATCTGCTCATCCGAAACTACGGACTTAACTGGCGGTCAACTCCAGAAACCATTGGCCACCCATGAACATCGTCGGTAAAAACTCCGCCACCGTCGGTTTCGACCAGCCCAATGTCGAAACCGTCCCTGCGGCTGATGCCCCAACTGCCGCCCCATCCGGCAATCCGGGCCACACCATGGTTACCGATGAAGACCGTCGGTTTGTAGCGACGATAGAAGCTGAATTTGGGCCTGTTTTCCGGCGCCTCAGTTCTGGGCGACCCCGGCTCAACCCAGCCGCTCTGGGGCGCATTGTGGCTTACCGTCTTCAGTTGGCCTACAACCCAACCCGCCGAGAGTTCGTGCAACGGCAGCCCAATCAGGCCGAATACGAGCCGGTGGAAATGGAGTGCGTCACATACCAAGTGACGGTTCTCCTGCAGAAATTAGCCGCCATTCACCCCACTATCCTGGGTGAAATCCACCCCCGGCGCATCGACACCCTGGTCCGTGCTATGAGAGTAGCTGCACCCCAAATATGGCCTGCAACCCGCCAGGGTCTTATAGACTATGTCCAGGATCGACTGTGTACGGGTCCCGGCCACAACCTGACGACGGAGGAGATCCACTCTGATTATCAGGCGTATGCGCCCCAGCGGAACATTCCATTGTATGCACGCATTAAATTCCACATGGAGCTAGCCCGTATTGTGTTTGACCAGTTTGCAATCCCGCGCGTCAACAATGTGCTACGCCCAGTTAAGGGAACAACACGACTGACTGCCCGCAGAGGGTTTAATGGGCTTAAATTAAGAACGGACGGGGCGGACGGGTTATTTGCAAATGGAGCCCTGATGAAGCCTGGTTGATATTCTACGATTAGTTCGTTGCCGGGTTGCCCGCAGCCCGCTCGGCATCCTGCTTGGCCAGGCGAGCGGTGTAGTCAGAGTCATCCACGCTGCCCATGAGATTCGCCATGATCGAATCGCCAAGGTTCATTGATAAGGCCGTCAGGCCGATCACATCATCACCATTGGCGCGCTTCGGCACCACATTCTTTTCACCCGCGGCAATGATCCTTCTAGCAGAATCCAGCACCGGCAAACCGGAACTCGAGCCGCCGGCCCGGATTACGAACTCGGCATCGGCCATAATGCGAGCCTTGACCCGCTTAGCCGACACATCGGCCGGCAGTTCGGCGACAGGTGTGCGGGTGC